>Ga0209795_10000033_pt1 | contig 153371 bp, 132 predicted proteins | sample AgamicOrMarz_FD_187166 | JGI IMG/M metagenome (GOLD analysis project Ga0209795, IMG submission 187166) | Agave microbial communities from Guanajuato, Mexico - Or.Ma.rz (SPAdes) (version 2) | ecosystem: Host-associated > Plants > Phyllosphere > Phylloplane/Leaf | place: Guanajuato, Mexico... | reverse complement strand
CGAGCAGGACCTGCTGCCAGGTGACGGGGATGACGCCTGCCTGAACCATGCGGTCCATCGCATACTTGTGGGCGTCGGACGTGGTGCCGCCGGAGGCGTCTGCCACCATGTAGATTTCGAAGTCGGAACGGTCGTTCATTGCAGACAGGGCGAAGGTCGTGTTGCAGACTTCGGTCCACAGGCCCGAAACGACGATCTTCTTGGCGCCATTCGCTGCGTTCTTGTCGAGTGCATCGCGAACATTCTGGTCGTCCCAGGAGTTCATCGAGGTGCGCTCGAGGATATCGTTTTCAGGGAAGACCGACAGCAGTTCCGGGAACGTGTGGCCGGAGAAGGAAAGGGTCTCGACCGTGGTGATGGTGGTGGGAACGCTGAAGATCTTGGCAGCCTTGGCGAGGCCGACGACATTGTTCTTCAGCACCTGGCGGTCCATGGACTGGACGCCGAAAGCCATCTGCGGCTGCTGGTCGATGAAGATAAGCTGGCTGTTCTTCGGGGTCAGGACTTCGAGCTTGGACATTTCAGGTTCCTCTTGGCGTTTGTTGAACCGCTGATGCGGCAGGTTTTGACTTGGCAGCAGCACCCCGCCGGGCGCCGGGGTGTCGGCGCTCGTTTCAGGAAGTTCTCAAGTTTTCGGAGCCTTTCAGGCTTTGCCGCTCCGTTCACTCTCGTTCATCTTGGCTGCTGAGAAGGAACCTAAAGCGATTTTGAAATTCACGGAATTGCAATATTAATTACGAATGAATTGCGATTTTCGAAACGTTGCACCTTCTCTACAGCTCGCATCGTTGGCCGTCACCAAACACTCATTCGGCAGCTCTGCGGAAAATTGCTTAATTGCCGGCAAGGGTCTTGTCTTAAAGTCCTGCGGATTGAACGTAAGGAACGTTAGTTTGACAGACGGCAAAAACGGCCGCGGGGCTGCAAACCTCAGCGCCGGCGGACTATAGCGTTTAAATCAGCGGCTTCCGCTCAGGCGTTCCGCCGCCAGTGCCCAGGTGTTGTTCCCACGACATTGGTGAAAACGCGGGTAAAGTGGCTCTGGTCAGCGAAACCGCAAGCGATTGCCACTTCGGACAGCGGAGCTTCCGAACCCTTCAACAGTTCGCGTGCACGCATTATCCGCTCATTGAGGAGCCATTGATAGGGTGTCACACCGGTGGTTTCGCGAAAGGCGCGGATAAAATAGCCGCGCGAGAGATTGCAGGCACGCGAGACATCCAGAATGGATATGTCTCCATCGAGGTTTTCGAGCAGGAGGTTTTTGGCCAGCGCCTCGTGTGAACGCGACAGTTTCCTCGACCGCAGCGAACTTGCCGGGGTCCTGCTGCCGTAACGCTGGACCAGATGCGTTCCGATCGCCGCTGCTAACTGATCGACAAACAGCTTGCTCGCTTCCTCGGGACGCTCCAACGCCGGGATGAGCGCGCGCACCAGGTTGGCAAGCACCGGGTCGATCGACGCAGTTTCCGCCTCCAGCATCGTGACGCCGGAAAAATCGGATTCTTGCGCGATCTTTCTCAGCGACGCAGGGGAAATCTCAAGCAGGAGCATGTCGAATGCCCCGACGAGATCGGCCCTGTAGGGCTCGGCGAGATTGCGGATGTAGAGCGAATTTTCTTCAAACGCGTGGGTGGTCGAATGATGTTCGTGGAAGATCCGGCGTGTGTGACCGGCAAGCGTAGATATGCCGATGGCAAAACCACGATCGCTGGCAGGCGTTACGACCTGCTCGATCCTGTTCTCACGCGTGCCCTTGCGGAAAAAAGAGATATCCGCCCCCTGGAGAGATTGATCCTTGTAGAGTTTGTCGAAAGGGCATCCGAAACTGTCGGTTTTCTGGCCGGCAGAATATTTCGACCCGCTAATGGATTTACGGAGCAAGGGGCACTACTTTCTCTTTCAACCGCTTATGGGTGACACGCTATTTGATGCCATGGCTGCGAGATTTAGTCTATTCCGTTCTATACCGCACATGATTGTCGATTATGATTGATTACGCCATACCGCTTCAGTCGAAATGGCTAACTGGACCCTGCAACCTTTCTCAATACCCGCCACGAACGGCACAGAAGCTGCCGATACGGGAACAAGCGAGACGCATGTGAGTGAAGCATTGCCGGTCGGCGAGAGGATTGCTGAATATTTCGGGACCGACAATGCCCGATTGATGATGACGAGACCGCTGCGGCGAGCGGAGCTTTCGATTACTCATCTCTGGCGCAATTATGAGGATGGTGACCAGCCGGTTATCCTGCCGGCTGACGATGCCTTTCTCGTCGTTCTCTATCTGACCGATGTCGAGCATCGCGATGTCTGGCCGGACAGGTTTGCGGCACCGATAAAGTCTTATCCGAAAGGCTCCATCTGCCTGATCAGCCTGAGACAGGGAGCGGGCATTGCGATACGCGGCGGCTTCGAAGCGCTTGTCTTCCATATTCCACGTCAGCACCTGGTGGAACTTGCCGACGAGGCGGGCGAACCGCGCGTCGAAGATCTGTTGATCTGTCGGGGGATCGAGGACCGGACGGTGCAGAATATCGGCGCGGCCCTGATGCCGCTTTTCGATATGGCCGACGATGTGCGAGACCGGCTGCTTGTGCATGTGGCGCTGGCGTTCAACGCCCATATTGCCAAGCGCTACGGACGCTCCCGGCATAAACATTGAAACGCCGCGGTCACTGGGACACGCGGCGTCTCAATTTTTGTTGTTCTACCAGCCGTTACGCGGCCAACGGCTCAAGATTGGCCTCAATGCGGTCGCGGAAGGGCTCGTACTGGGTCGGCAGCTTCAGCACTTCGCCGAGATGAGCCGTGTCTTCGTCACGGTTGAAGCCAGGCTCGTTCGTGGCAATCTCGAACAGCACGCCGCCCGGCGTGCGGAAGTAGATCGCCCAGAAATAGTCACGGTCGATGACCGGCGTCACCTGATATCCAGTATCCATCAGCGCCTTCCTGACTTCGAGCTGCTTTTCGCGATTGTCGACGGCAAAGGCGATATGATGCACCGATCCTGCACCCTGACGGGCAAATGGCGTCTTCGGCAGGGAGACGAGATCGATCGTATCGGCACCGTTGCCACCGGGGATGATGAAGCGCGTAACATCGCCTTCCGTCTCGGCACGCTGATAGCCCATGAAGCCGATCAGTTCTTCCGTCGCCGCCGTGTCATGCAGGTTGAAACGTGCACCGGCAAAACCGCGGATCGCCGCATCATCGGGGATCCCTTCCGCAAGCCAGGGCTTACGGCTGTCATCGGCCGATTCGATCAATGCCAGCGCATCGCCATCCGGCCCCATGAAGCGCAACCGGTTGGAACCGAAGACGGTATCGGTTTCAAGCCCGCTGACGCCCTGTGCAGCAAAACGCTCCTGCCAGAATTTCAATCCGCCCTTGGGGATCGAAAACTGGGTTTCGCCGACTTCGCCGACGCCCGGGCGGCCAAGCATCATGTGCTGGAACGGGAAATAAGTCATGACCGTGCCGGCCGAGCCTTTTTCGTCACCGTAATAGAGATGGTAGACGCTCGGGTCGTCGAAATTGACGGTCTGCTTCACCCGGCGCAGGCCGAGCGTTTCGGTGAAGAAGCGGTTGTTCTGACGGGCATCCGACGCCATAGACGTGACGTGGTGCAGTCCCTTGATATCCTTGATCATCTGAGTGCCTTTCTTTCTGGGCGTTCGTCTGTGTTCGTGGACAGAGATTTAGGCCGATTGATCAGCGTGCGGAATTGCAATATTGCTTTCGATTGAGTTGCAATTTTTGAAATAATCAGATGAACGATTACAAAGCCCTCAGGATTTTTCTGCTTGCCGCCGAAAAGCGAAATTTCGCCCAGGTGGCCCGCGAACTCGACATGACGCCGGCGGCGGTGACGCGCGCCATTGCGGCACTGGAAACCGATCTCGGCGTTCAGCTTTTCGTCAGAACAACAAGGCAGGTTTCACTGACGACGGACGGCGCGGTTTTTGCGGCGCAGGTCCAGCCGGCCATAGAGTCGCTTGAAAATGCCCGCCGGGATGTGATGAACGCCCACAAGACCGATGAGGGACGACTGCGGATCAGCGCGCCCACATGGTTCGGCAAGGCAGTGCTGCCGCCGATCCTCTCCGGTTTCAAGGAACGGTATCCGAAGATGAGCTTCGAGATCTCGCTCTCCGATGGTCTCGTCAACATCGTCGACGACGATTACGATCTGGCGATCCGTATCTCGTCGCAACCGTCAGACAAATTCACCATCTGGCGCAAAATCCGCGTCGTGCCGCGCATTCTGGTCGCGGCCCCCGGCAGCCGGTTTGTCGACATGCAGCATCCGAGCGAGCTTTCGCCTGACGATTGTCTTGCCTATAGCGGCGAGAGCCGGCGGGAGAACTGGGTTCTGTCGGATGGCGGGTCGAGCATGACGATCTCAGCCGGTCGGGCTTTCAGCGCCAATAATGGCGAAGTGCTTGCAGACATGGCGGCCGATGGCGCCGGTGTTGCGATGCTGCCCGGCTTCCATATTGCCGAACATCTGAGAACCGGTCGCCTCGTTCATGTGCTGCAGGGCTGGGCACCGCCGGAACTTTGGCTGACGCTTTATTATCCGCCCTATCAAGCCCTGCCACCGCGCATCGCCTCCTTCTCGAAATTCTTCGAGGAGCAGGTTGCGTCCTACATGGTCATGCTCGATTGAGGATCGACCTGCGACCGGGCTAAATTCCCAATCCGGCCGCACGGGTGCGATGCACGCCTTGCGGCGCGAAGGCGAATTGGTCCTTGAGGCCGAGAAGATCGGCGGCCAGATGCAGGGTCGAAAGCCACATTTCGGTGCCCTGCAGGCCGGCCTGCTGACCATCCGCGAAGGCGAAACCCGTTCCCGCCTGCCAGCGCTCCGGCGCACGCAGGATGATGGTTTCCGCAATGGCTTCCGCCTGGGCGCGCATGAAATCCGTTTGTTTCAGGCAAAGCCAGAGCGGGTGGATCGTATCGAGCAGGTTGCAGGCGTTGTAGTTTTCGGCGGAAAAGCCCTCATAATTCCGATAATGGGCCAGAACCGAATTGATCGCAGCCTCCGGATGCGGAACAGGCAAACCGAATTGCGCATAGCTTCCGCGTGTGAGGCGATAGAAACCGTTGATCGGCTGGAGAAGCCCCTGCTCCGCAGTCGGCCCGCCCCAAAGGCCGGTGGCGCGGTCGACATGGGTTGCCAGCCATCCGAACAGAACCTCTCGTCCCCTGCCTCGCCCCTTGCCACTTTCGAAATAGCGCGCATTGAAATAGAGCGCCGTCGCGATGCCATCGATGCGATCGCCACAGCGCCAGGCTCGGTTCTTCCACGGCAATGCGTCCAGCCAATCACATAGGGAAACCACATCCATCTCAGCACTGGCGATCGGATATTGCGGTTTGGACCCAAGAATTTCGAGGGCGTAGCCGACTGCCAGCACGTTATAGAGTGAGAGGTTATCCTCCAGAACCGGCAGAGACGGATCGGCGGGTGTGTAGGGATCGGGAAACAACCCGGTCTGCGAGTCCTGCATCGATTGCAGGCGATCGAGGATCGCCTTTGCCTCGTCGCCGGAAGGCGGAGTACCAAAACCTGCGGCAATTTCGATCGCGTCGCATTGATGCCGCGCACTCTCGCTGGCGACACCGCTGGCATCCGGCGAGACATAACCTTCAGGCCGGCGATAGTGGCTCAGAACGTCCCGCCACTGGCTTTCCGCCATGTCGCTGATCGAACGAAGTGCTTTTTCCACCTCGCTCCGGCGGGATTTCGCAGATACCGGCTTTTCCCCACGACGGCGGACAAGCTTTGCGGGCACGCCGGCCATGATCGCCAGCGGTGGCACATCCTTGTTGACGACCGCGCCTGCCGCGATCACCGCTCCGTTGCCGATCGTCACGCCATCGAGAACGACCGCATTGGCGCCGATCCATACATCGTCGCCGATGACGATACCCTTGATCTCGTGCGGCTGGTCATTGATGGGCGTATCGGGGTCATCGAAGCCGTGATTGAAGCCGACGATCGAAGCAAGCGAGGCAATACGTACGCCGTCCCCGAAACGAACCTTTCCCGAAATGCAGACATAGGCATTGACCGAGCAGTTCGAGCCGAGTTCGATATCTCCGCGAACGAGCGCATTGGCCGCAATCCAGGACCGGTGGCCGACGGTGAGCGACGTGGTGAAGATGCGGGCGTCTTTGGCTATATAAGCCGTGTCGGCAATCTGCGCATTGGCGGAGCGCGCAAGCTTCTGCTTCAACGCCCTTTGGTCGGCACTGTCGGTTTCGGCCGGTTGGCGCTCCCAGGTCATGAATTCCAGCCGCGCCTTGCGCTTCAGAACCTCCTCGTCAGCATCAGGATCTGCGTGCGTTGCGTGGTTCATCCGATTTTCCTATTCATGCCTGCAGCATCAAGTTCAGTCTGCCGGAGCAACAAGTGTCAGCCCAGGATCACCTGCGGCTCGCTCACTCCGCGCACCGAGACTTTGCGCTCGAAGGTCATGCCGGCCAGCGGCTCGGCCTCGCGCGCTTCGGCGCTCATGCCCTGACAGGCCGATGTGGCAAAAAGGCTCTGCATATCCGCACCGCCGAAAGCCGGGCACGATATGCGCGTCGCCTCGAAATATTCGGCAGCGATCTCCTCTCCGCTGTCCCATGCGTAACAGGCAACGCGGCGCCCGCCCCACTGGGCACTCCACAGATTGCCGGCGGCATCGATCACCGCGCCATCCGGATTGAGACCGGCCCCGGTCAGGTCGACGAACAGGTCCGGCTCGCCCGACGGCCAACCCTGCTCATCCAGCCGGACGCGCCAGATCTTTTTCAGGCGGGTATCGGAGAAATAGGCGAGCGAGCGCTCTGCGTCGAAGCAGATGGCATTGGTGATGCTGATCCTGTCGAAGACAATGCGGAACTCGCCGCGCCAGTAGCGCCAGATTGCCCCGGCTTCCTGTTCCGAGCGCTTGCCCATCGTGCCGATCCAGAAACCGCCATAGGGGTCTGCTCGCCCGTCATTGGAGCGCAGGCTTGGATCATGCGGGAATGCAGCCACAGACGCGCGCTTTCCCGACACGAGATTGAAGCTCGAAAGGCCGCTCTCTCCCGCAATCAGCAATTCATCGGTGGAAAGCCAGCCGGCCGCCGACACGTTTTCACCGAATGCGCATTCAAGCGGCTTGTCGCCGTCCCGGCTCAGGAGCAGATTGTTGACGATATCGAACCAGAAAAACTGCTGACGCTGCGGATGCCAGAAGGCACCCTCCCCGAGTTCGCAACGACGCTGATCGAAAATGTCATTCATGGCCATGACGCCTGCATCCTCCCGAAATGCTGCCGCGCATGTCATCATATGACTAAAATGGCTGCGCTCGATTTCGAGAGATACAGCAGACAAATACCTGCGTCCAGCTTTCGTTTCCCTCAACTTAAAAGCGTCAATTGGACGCAAAACCTCTGAGATCATCTTTCTGCGATTGATAATAATTGAAATTTGTCATACCTATTTAGGAAGAATGCGGATATGTCGGAAATCAGTTCGACCTATCCGCGGTATCGCGAGGAACAGCTGTGACGGTCCAGACCAAGGTTCGGCAAAAGGGACCGGGATCACTGGTTTCAAAAGTGGGGGCAAGCCTACGGCACGCCATTTCGAGCGGGCAGTATTCGCCCGGGCAGAAATTGCCGAGCGAGGTGGAGCTGACCGAAACCCACAAGGTGAGCCGCACGGTCATTCGTGAGGCCGTTGCCGCGCTCAAATCGGATGGCATTGTCGAGGTCAGGCAAGGTGCAGGTATTTTCGTGCTCGATCCAGCCTTTCAGATGACACCGGCCCGAATTGTCGACAAGGCACGCGTATCGTCCGATCTCGAAGTGCTGGAAGTCCGTGCACCTTTGGAAATCGAGGCGGCCGGCCTTGCCGCTGCGCGTCGCTCGCCCGCGCAGGAAGAGGCGATCTTCGAATGTCACAGGCAGGTCCTGCGCTGCATCGAGGAAAATGAATCGATCCGTGAGGCCGATCTGGCGCTTCACGTTGCAATCGCCGAGGCGACCAACAATCCGCTGTTTCGCCAGCATCTGGAATTTCATGGCACCGCCGTCATCCCTCAATCACGCCCGCTGCCGGACCCGGATTTTGCCGAGCAGACCGCCTATCGCCGCCTGATACACAAGGAACACGAAGCTATCGTCATGGCGATTTCAGATCGCGACGAAGAGGCCGCACGCAACGCCATGCGCGACCACCTGAGAGGCAGCCAGGCCCGCTATCGCGAACTGCTACGCAACTCGCGTGCCATCCCCGGCTGACCCTCGCTGACCAACCGGGACTAACGATAGGCTCAGCCTATATCGCGACCCCATACTTCGATCTGCGTCAATGCCGGGAAGGGCGACGGGTCCTCGGCCTTGATCAGGCTATGCAGCTTGACCCACTCCACCTGCTGTTCTTCGATCCTGAAACTCTGCGCATTGCCGGTTTTCACCAGAGGAAAGCTGTGTACCTGTCCGCTCGAGAGCGTGACGCTGGCATTTTTCCACCAGGCATCATGCGGGAAATCGGCACGCAGATAGAGTACGATCTCGTCCACCTTGACGGGCCGGCCGAACTCGACCGTCAGTTCCGCTGCCGGGTCCATGTTGATGCCCCAGCTGGTATAGGGCCAGCGGCCATGGTCATCATTGGCCTTTTCGCCATCGATGGCATTTCGGGCGGCAAACTGGGTCTCGCCGCGGGTCTGGACGTTTGCTTCTGCATGCGGAAACAGCGTTTTATTGCCCTTGTCGTCCCACGGATTGAGCGCGAGATTGCGGCGCTGCGCCACCTCTTCCGGGCGCGCCTTGCGGACATGCAGGCGATGTAGCTCGCCATCGAAAGCGCGGGGCGAATAGGGCGCACGGCGGATATCGAAGGGAACAGCGAGAGCGTAATCCCTGCCCTTCAGGTAGACGAGTGTCGGGCTCATCGCATCATCGAGCGCAAGCACGACATGCCCCGCTTCCGAGGCTTCGACAACCACATAATCCCCATCTTCGTAGGCGCCGCGAAAGATCAGAAACGCTTCGTCGCCATTTGCCGCCTCAGCGCGTACCACGCCGCTCGCGCCGATCACCTTCAGTCTCAGTTCCATTCCGTCCTCCTCAGACGATCTGCAATTTCAGCTGCTTGCCGACAAGCGGAATGCGCAGCCGATAAATTTTCGAGGGCCATGAAATCGCCAGGCGAGCATCGTCGATCTCGATCGCCTCGATCTCGACTTCTCCGCCTCCCTCGATCTCGATGCGGCCCAATTCGCCCACATGAACCGAATCGCCACGAAGAACCGGCTCATCGCAGGTCATCAGCGACAGGACAGCGGGCAAGTCTCCATCGTGGACATCGGCGATCTCCACACCATGGCCGCGGCGCAGGGAAACCTTGCGGCGATAGGCGCGCAGCCTTGCCTCTTGCGGATAGGCAGCGGCGATATCGAGCGAGATCTCCGCAACTTCGGCCGAAAATTCCGCCTGCAGGTCGCGCGCGGCAAAGGCCGCACCGTCCGACTGCATAACACCACCGAATGTCGGAAGATTGTGGAAGGCGGACTGCATCGTCCAGATCTCGTAACGCCAGGACGAAAACGTCCTCGCCGTATAGGTCTCGACACCGACATCGATCAGGAACGGCTGACCGTCCTTGTAGAGTGTGACGCTGCCGACATCGTTGTGATTGTGGCTTTCGCCATTATTTCCGCCCTTGACCGCAAGCGCAAAACGATCGTCGCGGGCAATATACAGTCCGATACCGCGATAGGCGGCATCGCTAGCAGGCTGCGCCGATGCATCAGGTCTGGCCACATTGGTCAACAGCTCCTGAACGCGATACCAGAGGTTCCATTCTTCCGGCAGATGCGGCGCTACGCTTGTTTCGCGATCCCTTGCTGCAAAGTCCGCAAGCGCATCCGATCCGACAGCCTTGCCGAACAGATATTCGCGAGCTGTGCAGGGATCTATGACGGCAGCGGAATCGGCGAAATTGAAATAATAGCGGCCGTCCACATGCATATGGAGAATGTATTCCGCCATGTTGCGGATCTTCGGTGCACCCCAAAGCAACAACATGGAGCCGGGCGCCACCGTATCCAGGATCGTCATGGCGCCGAACATGCAAAGAGCGGCGTGCCGGTAATAGACCACGCCCTCCTCGCAGGCGCCGTCTTCCGCATAATCCTTGATGAAGCAATCGAGGCTGCCGAGCGCTTTTTCCACGACACGGCGCTTCAATTGATCATCGGTATCGAGACTGAAGGTCGCGAGGAGAACGTTCTGGGTAATCCAGGCCGTCCAGTTGTTCATGCGCTCCGCACCGTTGCCCATCCACCAAAAATGAGTCCCGAGATAGGGGGCGAGAATTCGAACATGCACTTCATGTTCGATGCGGCGTCGGACGATGGGGCTGACCTCATCCAGCGGCCCGCCGAGGAGAGCGGCCACGGTGGCGAGCAAAGCACCGGTTTCGGCGGCGAAAAGATCGATGACTGGACGCTCGACATCCGGCAAGGCATGGCGCACGCCGCCGCGCTCATAGGAATTATGCGCCGGAAGCTGCCAGCCGCTTTCCTCACAGATCAACATGACGCCATCGACGATCGACGGCAAAAAGCGGCCTGCGCCCTCGACCAGTTCGCCAAGCACAAGATCGTTCAGCATCCGCCGACGGGAGAAATACAGCGCCTCGAAATCCGCCCTGTTGCCGGTAATCGAGAATTGCCGGTAGTCCTCGGCCCTGATCACCGACCATCTGCGACCGGATGCCGCTTCGGCATCATTGAGCACATGCGCCTTCAATTCATCGGCGACGCCCCGCCATGCATTTCGATCATCAAATCGAGCACCGGGGAGAAACTCTGGGAAAACCGAAGGGATGTGCGCTGCAGCCTCGCGAAACATCGTTTCCTCCTGCCATCAAAACTGCGTGAGACATCGCCTATCATATGTATTTTGGCTTTTCTACAGAATTCATATTATCCATTTAGAAGTTGTTTGACCAATGTCGTGGATATGATATGTCGATCGTGGGAGGAGGCACGGAAGGCAGATCAATTTTTTGCCGTGCATCTGCGGATAGGCTCACGAAGAAGCGTTGTCTGCGGCATCTTTTCTCGGAGGAGTATGATGGCTAACTCTACCATTGCCGCCGGCGACACGCCGATCGTGACGAGACGACGCAAGGTCGTGTCCAGACGTCGTCGCAGGGTGCAGGACGCGCTCGTCGCCTATTCCTTCATTGCCCCGAATTTCCTAGGCTTTGCCGTCTTCACGCTTGGCCCGATCCTGTTCGCCTTCGTGCTGGCCTTCATGCACTGGGACGGCAGCAATGCCATGACCTTTGCTGGCCTCGACAATTTCTGGCGACTTTTCGAGGACAAGGCGTTTATCGCCGCCTTCTGGAACACGATCATCTATACGGTGGTCTCAGTGCCAGCGACGCTTGCCTGCGCGCTCGGGCTTGCCATCCTTCTGAACCAGAAAATCCTCGGTCGCGACTTTTTCCGCACCGCGATGTTTTTCCCCTACGTCGCCTCGCTGGTAGCTGTGGCAGTCGTCTGGAACATGATCTTCAACCCCGAAATGGGGCCGGTGAACATGCTTCTCTACACGCTCGGGCTTGACCCGAAGGATATGCCAGGCTGGGCCGCCGACCGCCACTGGGCGATGGTCACCGTGATCCTGTTCGGCGTGTGGAAGAGCATGGGCTATTTCATGGTCATCTATCTGGCCGGCCTGCAGGGCATCAATTCCGAGCTCTATGAGGCCGCCGATCTCGATGGCGCCAATGCCTGGCAGAAATTCCTTTATGTCACCGTGCCGCAGCTGGGCCCGACGACCTTCTTCGTCACCGTGATGCTGACCATCCAGTCATTCAAGGTGTTCGACCAGATCTACATGATCACGCAGGGCGGTCCCGGCACCTCGACCCTCGTACTCGTCTATCACATCTATAACGAGGCATTCGTCTCCTGGGATCTCGGTTATTCCAGCATGATCGCGCTCGTCCTGTTCTTCCTCGTGCTGGGTATCACCGTCATCCAGTTCCGCCGCCAGAAGGAGGACTGAGCCATGCGTATTGCCGGCCAGAAACTCACCGGGAAACTCGCCGCCATCTATATGACGGTGATCCTGATCACCATAATCATGCTGCTTCCCTTCGCCTGGATGCTGTCGGCCTCGCTGAAACTGAGCAGCGAAGTCTTCGTCTTCCCGATCGAATGGATCCCGTCCAACCCGCAGTGGCAGAACTACGTCGATATCTGGACTAAGATTCCGCTGGCGCTGTTCATCTACAACACATCCAAGCTGACGATCATCGTCACGCTGATGCAGCTGTTCACCTCAAGCTTCGCGGCCTATGCCTTTGCCAAGCTGGACTTCCCCTACAAGAACGCGCTGTTCCTGGGCTATATCGCCACCATCGCCATGCCATGGCAGGTCTACATGGTGCCGCAGTTCCTGCTGATGCGGGAGTTCGGCCTCAACAACACGCACCTGGCGCTGATCTGCCTTCAGGCCTTCACCGCCTTCGGCGTGTTCCTGATGCGCCAGTTCTACATGTCGATCCCGACCGAGCTTTGCGAAGCAGCCCGTATCGACGGCATGAACGAATACCAGATCTGGGCCAAGATCATGCTGCCGCTCTCCAAGCCGGCACTTTCCACGCTGACGATCTTCACCTTCGTCACCACCTGGAACGATTTTCTGGGGCCGATGATCTACCTGACCAAGACCGAGTTGAAGACCATCCAGATCGGCCTGCGCATGTTCATCTCGCAATATTCGGCCGAATACGGGCTGATCATGGCCGCCTCCGTGGTGGCGCTGATCCCGGTCCTGATCGTCTTCCTGTCGCTGCAACGCTTCTTCGTCGAAGGCGTCGCATCCTCCGGTCTGAAGGGTTAAGTTCATGAATGCCGTTTCCTCCATCGCTCCGCAGCCGATTACCGATGAAGAGGTGAAAGCTGCTCTCGACGTCGCTGTGGCGCAGATCCGTCGCAATCTGACGGAATTTACCTACAGCGCCCAGAACCATTCGAGCGTGAACAATTTCTACCCGCCCGTTGCCAACAACCAGTGGACTGCCGGTTTCTGGCCGGGCGAAATCTGGCTGGCCTTCGAGCATACCGGCGACAAGACCTTTCAGTATGCGGCGCAGATCCAGGTGCAGAGCTTTCTGCACCGGATCGAAAACCGCATCGAAACCGACCACCACGACATGGGCTTCCTCTACTCGCCTTCCTGCATCGCCGCATGGAAACTGGTGGGGGATGAGGATGGTCGCAAGGCAGCGCTGCTGGCCGCCGACCAGCTGATCGAGCGTTACCAGCCGATCGGCCAGTTCATTCAGGCCTGGGGCCGCAAGGGCGTGTCGGAGGAATACCGCTACATCATCGATTGCCTGCTGAACCTGCCGCTGCTCTATTGGGCAACCGAACAGACCGGCGACCAGAAATACCGCGATATCGCGCTGATCCATGCTCGCACGACACTGAAAAACTCTGTGCGGCCGGATGATTCCACTTACCACACATTCTATATGGACCCGGTGACCGGCGCGCCGGTGCGCGGCGCCACCAAACAGGGTTATGCAGACGACAGTTTCTGGGCGCGCGGTCAGGCCTGGGGCGTAGCCGGCATGGCGTTTTCCTATCGTTACGAGCGCATCGACGAATATCGCGACACGTTCGACCGGCTTCTGGCTTTCTATCTGAACAAGCTTCCGGCGGACATGGTGCCCTATTGGGACATGGTGTTTTCCGACGGCGACAACGAACCGCGCGACACGTCGGCGGCCTCGATCGTTGCCTGCGGTCTTCTGGAAATGGCGGATCTTGTCGGTGGCGAGGCGGCCGATCGTTACCGCGATCTCGCCCGCCGGATGATCAAAAGCCTTGCCGATCATTACGCCGTGAAAGATCCCGCGATTTCGAACGGGTTGGTCCTGCACGGCACCTATTCCAAAAAATCTCCCTACAACACCTGCCGCGGCGAAGGCGTCGACGAGTGCGTGTCCTGGGGTGACTATTATTACATGGAAGCCCTGACGCGTCTGTCGCGTACGTGGTCTTCATACTGGTGAGAGAGTAAACCGATGGCCAGCATTTCACTGAAGAAATTGAACAAGACCTACGGTGCACTGACCGTTGTTCATGACATCGATCTGGAAATCGCCGACAAGGAATTCATCATTCTGGTCGGCCCGTCCGGTTGCGGCAAATCCACGACGCTGCGCATGATCGCAGGTCTCGAGGAAATCTCCGGCGGCGAACTGATCATCGGTGGCGATGTGGTCAACGACGTGCCGTCCAAGGACCGCGACATCGCCATGGTGTTCCAGAATTATGCGCTTTACCCGCATATGACGGTCTACAAGAACATGGCGTTCGGCCTTCAGCTCAGGAAAGCCTCGCGTGAGGTCATCGACCAGAAGGTGCAGGAAGCGGCAAAAATCCTCGACATCACGCATCTTCTGAACCGCAAGCCCAAGGCGCTTTCCGGCGGACAGCGGCAGCGCGTGGCGCTGGGCCGCGCCATGGTGCGCAATCCCGAAGTGTTCCTGCTCGACGAGCCGCTCTCCAACCTCGACGCAAAACTGCGCGGCACGATGCGCGCCGAGATCACCAAGCTGCACAAGCGGCTGAACTCGACCTTCATCTATGTGACCCACGACCAGATCGAGGCTATGACCATGGCCGACCGTATCGTCGTCATGGCCGACGGCCATATCCAGCAGGTCGATACGCCGCAGAACCTCTACGACCGCCCGATCAACATGTTCGTGGCCGGCTTCATCGGTGCACCGCAGATGAACATGCTGCCTTCGAAGATCGAGAAGCGCGGCGAAGGTTATGTCGCCGTGTTCGATGGCCGCGTGCTGCCTATCCCGGCAAGCTTCGACAAGGCCCGCATCGCCCCTTATGAAGGCAAGGAAGTCATCGTCGGCATTCGCCCGGAAAACTTTCACGAACTGGCGCCGGGCGACATCAACCCGGACAATATCGCGCCGTTCGACGCCGTGGTCGATCTTGCAGAACCGATGGGGTCCGAGATTCATCTCAACATCACCGCCGGAAACAAGGCGATGACCGTTCGTGTCTCGCCGCGCTTCAAGGCGAAGACGGGCGAAACGGCAAAGCTGGTTGTCGATACGACCAATATGCAGCTCTTCGACAAGGAAACGGAACGCTCGATCCTCTATTGAGGAGATCGAGTCTGGAGGAAGGCCATGCAGTGGCTGCGGGACATGTGGACGAAGGAAGGGCCGGGCATTCCGAAGAATGCGCCGCAAAAGACCGGCCTTGCCCTTTTCGGCCAGACATTTGCCCGTGAATGGTGGGAGATGGTCAAGCTGAACATCCTGTTCATTCTGGCTGCCCTTCTTATCATTCCGCTGCCGGCCGCACTCGCAGCCATGGCCTTTGTCTGCGTCGCCTTTGTCGAGGACCGTAACACCTATCTGCTGCGCGATTTTCTCGAGGCGCTGCGCCGCTATTTCTGGCGTGCAACGATCTGGGGCCTGCTGTTTGCTACAGCCATCGGCCTCGGTGGTTATGCCGTTGCCACATACGCATCGGCAGCGCGGGAAAATCTGATGATGGCAGTGCCGCTGGCAATCGCTTTCGTCGTCACCCTCTTCCTCTGCATCACCGCATGCCATCTGCTGGTCCTGATGGTGATGCGCGATATACCCGCCAAAAAACTGCTGCAGCTTTCGGCTGTCGCTTCGATCATCCGGCCACTGCCGGTGATGGCAGCGCTGTTTTTCGTGGCGGGCCTGTGGCTTGCCCATATCGCATTTTATCCGGTGTCGGTGTTCATGCCGGCCACACTCAATTTTTCTCTCGGCATGTTTGCCATCGCCTTTGCCGCGCACAGAGCGGCCGTGATGGTGCTTGCCCTGCCTGTTGCGACACAGCCCAACCTTCAAACAGAGGCGGCAGCCGCAAAGCATATCTGAACCAGAGACAATCCAGGGAAGGAGAAACAGGATGTATTTGGAGACTTTCGGGAGAGGCATGAAGCTCGCTCTGGCGGGCCTGGCCCTTGCGGCTTCCACCGCAGGTGCGGCGCTCGCGCAATCCGGTGACGCCGTCACGCTGCGCTGGGCGCTGTGGGACTGGGACAAGGTTGCCTATTACAAGCCGCTGATCGAAGCCTATCAGGCCAAGAAACCCAATGTGAAGTTCGAGCATATCGACCTCGGCTCGCAGGACTATCAGCAGATGATCGCCACGCAGCTCGCTGGCGGTTCGAAGGACATCGACATCGTCACTGTCAAGGACGTGCCGAATTACACGAACCTCATCCGCGCTGGTTCGATCATGGATCTTTCGGCCTACATGAAGGAAGCCAATATCGACCCGGCCTCCTTCGGCGGTCTGGCCGAAGAAATGACGGTAGACGGCAAGATCTATTCGCTGCCGTTCCGCTCGGACTTCTGGGTCGTCTATTATAACAAGGACATTTTTGACAAAGCCGGCGTGCCCTACCCAACCAATGACATGACCTGGGCACAGTTCGACGAGACGGCAACCAAGCTCGCCGGCGGCATGGGTGTCAACAAGACCTATGGTGCGCTTCTGCATACCTGGCGCTCCACGGTTCAACTGGCCGGTATTCAAGACGGCAAGAACACGCTGGCTGGCCCGGATTATTCATTCCTGAAGCCCTGGTACGAGCGGGCGCTCAAACTGCAGAAGGACGGCGTCGTCCCGTCCTATGCAACGCTGAAGACCTCGAACACCCATTATTCGGGTCCGTTCTTCAACGGCACGATCGGCATGCTGCCGATGGGCACATGGTTCGTCGGCACGCAGATCGCCAAGGTCAAGTCGGGTGAATCGAAGAGCAAGAACTGGGGTATCGTCAAGTTCCCGCATCCGGAAGGTGTTGTTGCCGGCACGACCGCAGCACAGATCTCCGGCCTTTCGGTGAACAGCAATTCCACCCACAAGGAAGCCGTTCTCGATTTCATCAAGTTCGTCACAAGTGCGGAAGGCGCCTCGATCATCGCATCGACCGGCACGATCCCGACGGTGCGTACGCCGGAAGTGACGGCCAAGATCGCCTCGCTCGACGGCTTCCCGCAGGACGCGACCAGCAAGGCGGCGTTGGAACCCGGCAAGTCCTATCTGGAAATGGCCGTGACGCCGAATGCAGCCCGTATCGAGGTCATCCTCAACCGTGCGCATGACTCGTTGATGACCGACAATATCTCGATCGACGACGGTCTGAAGGAAATGACCGATGGCGTGAAGGCCATCAAGTAACACTCCCTGCCCCCGCGGTGACCTTGGTTGCCGCGGGGTTTTCTTTTGCCCGAACACATGCCCGATTGAATGGAAGACCGATGATCTACGATCCCGCCCGCGCCAATCCGCTTCATGGCAATCCCCTCAAGACGCGCGATGACATCGCGAAAGCGGTGATGGATCTGTTCAAGCCGCTGCTTCCCTACTTTTCCGAGGGTGGAGCACGCGTGCGCCTTAGCGCCACCGGCGCCCATTTCGATCGCACTGCGGCCGATCTAGAAGGTTTTGCCCGACCGCTCTGGGGCATCGTGCCGCTCGCCGCAGGCGGATATGACTTTCCACATTGGGAGCTTTATCGGCGCGGTCTGGCAAACGGCACGGATCCCTCCCACCCGGAATATTGGGGCGATGTTTCCCGCACAGACCAGCGGCAGGTGGAACTTGCAGCGATCGGCTTTGCCATCGCCATGGTGCCACAGTTCATCTGGGAGCCTTTGAGCGAGACACAGAAGAAGACGATTGCCGCCTATCTGATTTCGGCGCGCGACAAGGAATTCGTCGACAATAACTGGAAATTCTTCCGCGTTCTGATCGATCTCGGGCTAACACGCGCCGGTATCGATTTCGACCGCTCGCTGACGGAAAAATATCTCGATGAAGTGGAAGCCTTCCGGCTTGGCGAAGGCTGGTATCGCGACGGGCCGGTAAAGCGCGCTGATCATTACGTGCCCTTCGCCCTGCATTTCTATGCGCTGATCTATTCGGTCATTGCCAAGCACGATACCAAACGCGCTGCCGCCTATCGCGAGCGGGCACATGTATTTGCCAAGGATATCCGCCACTGGTTCGGGCCCGACGGCGCGAGCCTCGCCTTCGGCCGCAGCCAGACCTATCGTTTTGCCTGCGGCGGCATCTGGGGCGCGCTTGCCTTTGCCGGTGTCGAGGCGCTGCCCTGGAGCGAGATCAAGGGCTATTACATGCGCCATATCCGCTGGTGGTCCGAACTGCCGATCACCGAGCGCGACGGAGTGCTTTCCATCGGCTACGGCTATCCGAACCTGATGATGAGCGAGAGCTATAACTCGGCCGGATCTCCCTATTGGGCGCTGAAATTCTTCCTGCCGCTGGCGCTTTCCGCCGATCATCCGTTCTGGGCGGCGGAAGAAACCGATGCGCCCGAATTTACCGATCCGGTGCCGCTGAAGGAAGCCGGCATGGTGGCGATGCATACGACGGGCAACACGGTCATCCTCTCGTCCGGCCAGAGCCATGACAGGATGCTCGGCGCCAACGAGAAATATTCGAAATTCGTCTATTCGACTCGTTACGGCTTCAACATCGAACTCAACGACCGGCATTTTGTCGCCGCAAGCTTCGACGGCATGCTGGGCATTTCCGACGATGGCGTGCATTTCCGCATGCGTGAAACGCTGGAAGAGGCATTGATTGCCGGCGACAAGCTTTATTCCCGCTGGAAACCATGGGGTGATGTCACGGTCGAGACCTGGCTACTGCCGGCCAATCCCTGGCACATTCGCCTGCACCGGATCGTCACACCGCGCCCGCTGCAGACAAGCGAGGGAGGCTTTGCCATCCCGCGGGCCGATTTCAATATCGATAGTGCCGAACAATCCGGAGGGCGAGCTGTCTGGCACGGCCAGACGGATATAAGCGCCATTTTCGACCTGTCGCCAGCCTTGAAGCGCAACGGTACCGCCATCAGCGCCATTGCCAACAGCAATCTCATCCATGCCAAGACACTGGTTCCCCAGCTTCGCGGCGAGGTCGCACCCGGAACGACGGTGCTTGCAACGGCGGCCGTCGCATTGCCGAAGGCGGATTTCGGTGCGGATCTGCTAGAGAACCCGCCGAAATGCACCGACATCACCGCACTGGAGCTGCTGTTCCGCAGCGAAGGAATGGTCGTGCCGGTGTTCGGCGAGTGAACCAGAAACTGGTCTCTCCGGGTTTCCGTCCGGAGAGATCAGCGCGTCGAAAAATCGACGAGCGAGATATCGACGGACCAGTCGTAGTCCTCGAGAGTAATGGTCGCGGGTCTTGGCGGAGCGAAGCCGAGCGGCAGCAGGCCGTGGCAGGTCAGTGCGGCCTGACCCGGCTCGATGATCGTGTCGTCCCGCAGAAAGCCGCGATAGGCGACCGACGAATGGCCCTTTACCCGCCCCAGAAGGCTGAAGGACACCCGCTGAACCGCCGCCTGATTGACGTTGAGGAATTCGATCGCGATGGGTTTTGACGGATCAGAGCAGTTAGCCGGATCGACCGACACCTTTGCCGTCACCGCTTCTCTGGTGTTCTGGCGTGTCGAGGGTTGCAGCGCGGTTGCGATGGCGACGGTAATGCCGATGATCGCAACCAGGCCCAGCGCCGGATAGGCGGCGCGTCGATTGAAGAGAAACAGCAACCCCACCAACAGGATCGCGACGGCAGCCGCCAAAGCCATCACTTCACCTGTGCCATCGAGCCCGTGTATTCGAGATTATCTTCCATATTTCGGAGATAATCATAGCTCGCAAACAGGCAATAGGCTGTCGGCAAATTGGGCTGAATAGCCACACACTTGGGTGTGAACGGCTATCCAGTGATCCTCACTTCAGGCCGCATCCTTGGGCGGTGCGCTGCGCAGGCGTTCCATGAGGTAGGCATGGGTCGCCGGATTGGCGACGATCAGCGTGCCTGTCTTTTCAAAGACTTCCGGGCCGCGTCCCCACCAGTCGGTGACGATCCCTCCGGCTTCCTGGACCAGCAGAATACCGGCTGCCGTATCGACGAAACCCGTCTCCTCGTAATAGCCGGTCAGCCTGCCACAAGCGACATAGGCGCAGGAATTGGCGGCACTTCCGACGATGCGAACCGCACCGATCGGCGCGCGGATTTCATCAAGGCGCTGATAGGCCCCCGGATGCAGCGACAGGTTCGGCGTTGGAAGGCCGGTGCCGACGCACATCAGCGCCACATCGGTCGAGGCGCTGACATTGAGCCGCGTACCGTTGAGATAGGCGCCCTCGCCCTTGATGGCGGTGAACATCTCGTCGGAAACTGGATTGTAGACGAGCCCGCACATCGTTTCGTTGCCACGGCGCAGCGAAATGGTGATCGTGTAATGCTGGCCATAGATGAAGTTCGTCGTGCCATCGATCGGATCGACCAGCCAGCGATGTTCGCTGTCGGAACCTTCGACGGGCGCGAATTCCTCGCCGGTCAGGCCCCAGGGATACTGGCTGAGCAGGCGCTCGCGGATCAGCGTTTCGGATTGCTTGTCGGCGTCCGAGACGAAATCTCCCGGCCCCTTGATGCCGATCTCGATATCGCGAAACCGCTTGAAATGCTCGAGCGTCAGGGCGCCGGCCTCGCGGGCGGTTTCGACCATGTGATCGAGGATCTTGCTGTAATTGACTGTCATGAACTGAATGCCTTGGCTAACCCTTCCGGGTCATCTGTGGTGATCTGGTCGACTTTGAGCTTGAGCAGGCGCTCGACCTGGCGGATGGTTTCAGGGGTGATGTGATTGATCGTCCAGGCATCGACGCGGCGGCCGGCTGCGTGGACTGGGGCAACGAGATCGAAACCGGCCTCTTCGGCGGCAAGGACGATGCGGTAATCCAGATAGATCATCCGGGCATCGGGTGCCGTCTTCAGCGCCTGTTTGATGAAACCGGAATAATCGCCCGTCGCCTTCAGCCGCGCCAGGCTTTCGCCGTAACAGGGATCGTAGCCGGTGGCGATGTCGGGAGCGGCTTTTGCCAGCGCCTGGATGGCGTCGAAATCGCCGCCCGAAAGAATGAGCGACGCGGCAATCGGCGCGGCACCTTCTCCGAAATTGGCGATCGCCTGCGGGGTCAGCGCCTCAAGATTTTCCTTGTAATCGAGCTGCAGCAGCGCATCCGGATGCACGCCCTCGCTTGCGAGAAGCGCGCAGAGATCTTCCAGCAGTAGAACCTTGTCGGTGATAGGCTCGCCGTCATTGCCGCGCAGATGCAGCTCTTGCAGGGCGGCGGCAGATGTGTCGCGCACCTTGCCCTCACCGGTCGTCTCACGCTCCAGCGTCAGGTCATGCAGGACCGCAAAACCGTGATCGCCGTGGACGACGAGATCGACTTCGACGCTTGCACCAAGCCGCATCGCCTCGACGATAAGCCCGCCGGTAAAGACCGGATCGGAAATACGGCGACGGCCGCGATGCCACTTGATGGCCGTGCGATGGCCATCGCGGTCAAGATGGATGGGTGCGCTCACGGGTCGCTCCGGAAAATCTGCTGGTTGTTGCGATAGGCGGCTACGGCGCGGGGCTTGAGATCGACGCCCTGCCCGGTCCGGAAAAGATCGGGATGGGCTACCATCGATTTCAGCCGCGTGCCATCGGCAAGATCAAGGTCTACCAGACCGTGCGAACCGTAATCGGTCACACGATGCACTGTCGCCTTCGGCGTGTCCGAGGCAGTGAGATCGAGCGCTTCGGGGCGAATGGCAAGCGTTGCCGGACCATCTGCGATCGGCAGCAGCAAGGTGAAATCCGAACGCACGAACTGGCCGTTTGTGACCTCGCCTTCGACGAGGTTCATCGTGCCAATGAAACCTGCGACAAAAGGCGTCTTCGGATCACGATAGACGACATCGGGGCGGCCGATCTGCTCCGTCTTGCCGTTCGCCATGACGACGATACGGTCGGCCATGGATAGCGCTTCGTCCTGGCCGTGGGTGACGAACAGGGTGGTGATGCCGAGCCGCTGCTGGATATCGCGCACCTCTTCCCGCAGCCGCTCGCGCAGATGCTGGTCGAGGCTGGCAAAGGGTTCGTCGAGAAGCAGGATCTTCGGTTCAAGCACCAGCGAGCGGGCAAGCGCCACGCGCTGCTGCTGGCCGCCGGAAAGCTGGTTCGTCATGCGGTCGCCATAACCGGCGAGGCCGACCAGTTCGAGCACGGCCTCGACCTTTCCTCTGATCTCCGCCGCCGGCATGCGGCGCAGCTTGAGACCAAAGGCGAGGTTTTTGAAGACGTTCATATGGGTCCAGAGCGCATGGCTCTGGAACACCATGCCGGTCGGCCGGCGCTCGGGCGGTAGATGGGTGACGTCTTCGCCATCGATAGTGATGCGGCCGCTGGTCGGCTGTTCGAAGCCGCCGACCATGCGCAGAAGCGTCGACTTGCCGGAGCCGGAGGGGCCGAGCAGGCAGACGAGTTCGCCATCGGCGACATCGAGAGAGAAGCTGTTGACGGCATGGGTGCCGCCGGAAAAGGTCTTGGTGACCTCAGCGATATGAAGAACGGACATGATATTTCCTAACCGCCGAAACCGCGGGCAAATGCGCCGCCGCCGATAACGCGACGGGCGAACATGAGGGCGATGAACGAGGGGACCCAAAGAAGCACCGAGAGAACCGCGCCGTACTGGATGACCATCTGGTTGTTGATGTAGCTGATCATCAGAACCGGCATGGTGCGAATGCCGGGAGCACCGATCAGCCACGCGCCTTCGGTTTCATAAAAGGTGCCGACGAAGCTCAACAGCACGGCGGCGAAAATGGTCGGTCCCGCCTGCGGCAGGGTGATCGACCAGAACACCCGCAAGGGGCTCGCGCCGACATCACGGGCCGCCTCTTCCATGCGCCGATCGACCGCCTGGAAGGCCGCAACCGGGATCCAGATCATGAACATCAGCGTGCCGACCAACTGGATCAGCACGACGCCCCAGAAGGTGCCGATGAGATTGAGCTGCAGGAAGATCGCGGCGATCGCCACCAGCAGGCCGAATTTAGGAAAGGCGTGGCCGGCAAGGAAGGAGAAGAAGAGGATATCCCTGCCCGGAAATTTCATGCGCGCGAATGCGTAAGCAGCGGGCAAGCAGATCAGTGCCGAAAGCAGCGTCACCACCGTCGAGAGCTTGAGGCTCAGCATCAGCGCGTTCCAGACGTCGGGGCGACCCAATGTCTGGCCCCAGAAACGGAAGCCGAATTTCTGCGGGATGATGTTGGGATAACGCCAGACCTCGGTAAAGGCCCAGGTAGCAACGACGACGAGCGGCCCGATGATGACCAGCGTCAGAATGACCGCGAAGGCAATGCCGGACCAGTCGAGGCGCACGCGTTTGAGGGTAAGCGAGGTCATCTCATTTCCCCCGGTTTCTGGCGACGGAGCGCACATAGAAGAGCCCGAACAGGATGCAGAAGCCAAAGGCGACGACGGCCTGCGTCATGGCGCCGATCGGGTCCTGCACATCGCGCAGGGTGCGCTGCATGAAGGGGCCGAGCATTTCCGGCGAAGCCGGACCGAGCAGATAGGGAAGCGTGAAGGACGAAAAGATACCGAGCACCGAAAAGGAAAGCGCCACGAGGATGGAGTTGGAAATGCGCGGCAGGATGATGTGCCAGAAAACCCGGATGGTATTGGCACCGACATCGCGCGCAGCCTCGATGGACTGGTTGGCGACACTGCCGAGACCCGAAAGCAGGATCAGGACAGTCAGCGGAATATTATCCCACACAAGACCGATGACCGGCCCCCATGGCGTGAGATAGGGCGTGCGGATCTTTGGCAGTCCGACTGCATTCAAGAGGATATCTACCATGCCATTGGGGCCGAGCACGCGGATGCAGGCGAAGGCCAGGATGATCGACGGCACGAACATCGGCAATATGGCGAGGGCCTGCACATAGGCCGGCAGCCGGCCATGCGAAAAACGCAGATACAGCGCGATCGGCAGGCAGATGACCAGCAGCAGGACCGCGCAGACAAGCGTCGTCCAGAGCGTAACGGCCAGATTGTCGAGGCTGTAACGATCGGAAAAGAAGAAGGCGTAGCTCGACAGGTCGAAGCTGGAACTACCGTCGGCATCGGTGCGCCAGATGGTGCGGCTGATCGCATTGATGGCAGGCCAGATGACGAGCCAGATCACCAGAAAGACGGGTATGGCGACAAGCAGGAGGCCGATGGACCTCCTGCCTGCTGCGGTTTCGGTGGATACCGAAACCGCTCTTTCGACGAATTCGCTCACGACTTGCGGTCGACGTTCGGAGCCACGTGGCGATACCAGCCGTCATTGATGGCTGCTTCCCACTTGCCGCCCGGGAATGTCGGGATCGACTGCGGAATGATGTCGGCGAACTTCTTGCGCAGGTCTGCCGAGACGTGATCCCAGGAAACGCCCGGGAAGCCGCCGAGTTCGGTGAGGATGGCGCTCTGCATTTCTTCCGAAAGCATGAAATCGGCAAGCTTCAGCGAAGCTTCGTGGTTTGCACCATTCTCGATGACGACGGAGCGGGTAAAACCGCCGCAAAGCGCCAGATCCTGAAGCTGTACCAGACCGGTTTCAGCCGGCAGCACGCCCTGCTCGATCGCCTGCAGAACCTGGTCGGACCAAACCGGGATCATGGTGACGACGCCCTGGGAAAGCAGCTGCAGCGACTGAGTGTTGCCGGAGGAGTAAGCGCCCTTGTCGTAAAGATGCGGCGCGATATCGGCCAGAAGCTTCCAGGCCTTGCCGAGCGCTTCGTCGCCGAATTCCTGGGTATAGTTGTCGACCTTGAATGCCTTCGGGTCGAGGCCGTTTGCCTGATGGATGGCGCGGCGGACGAAATTGCCGCCCGAACCGCCCTTGTCGGGACGGTTATAGACGAACTGGCCCGGATTGGCCTTGATCCAGGTGACGAGCGCGTCCCAGGTTTTCGGCGCATCGGCCGGCTTCAGCTTGGTCGTGTCATAGGCGAGCAGAACCTGCGAACCGCGGTAAGGCAGGCTGTATTCGCTTTCGATGGCAAGCGGATTGACCTTAGAATAGTTGGAAAGACCGGCAGCCTTGATGTTGGTGTAAACGCCGGCCTTGATGGCGCCGGCCGGCAGAAGAGCGTCGGCGGATTCGAAATAGTCGGCCTGCGGATCGGCATTGGTCTGCTTGGCGGCGATTGCGCGCTCGCCGATCGCGATGATGCCGGCACCATCGCCTGCATCGACGAGGTTGAGCTTGAGGCCCGGATTGGCAGCCTCGAATGCGGGCTTAACAATGTTTGTCCAGAAATCGAGAATGTTGGTGTCCGAGCTGGTGTACCAGTCGATCTGGCCCTTGGCGGCAAAGCTCATGCGCGGAGCCAGAGCAAGACCGGCGGCGGCTCCGGCTGCGGACATCATAAAAGTACGGCGTTTCATCTTTATCTCCGATTCAGTCGGGCGAGTAAAATTGGGAACCGCCAACTCAATCGAAATATGACCGGAGGCGGCGCTGATCGGCGACTGCACAGCCGTGCAAGTGCGAACCAATCGGCGCCGTTTCTACTGTCCTCCCATAACGCTTTCATGACAGGTTTTGACAGGAACACGCATGCACAGGCCCTGTCATGAAACCTTCATCCGACCTGTACTTCCAACTTCTGTCGCGACGCGACCGTCGCCGCCAGCCATTCGAGGGTGCGTGCTTCCGGGTTTTCGTTGAGCAGGATATCGGTCACTACTGCGGCGCTTTCCGCACCCTGCTCAAGCACAAGCGGCGCGCGCTCGGCGGTAATACCGCCGATGGCGACAAGCGGAAGATCGCCGATCCGGCGCTTCCAGTCGGCAACACGCTCGACGCCCTGCGGCTGCCATTTCATCTTTTTGAGGATGGTCGACCAGACGGGGCCGAGCGCGACATAATCCGGCCTTGCGGAAAGAGCCGTATCGAGTTCGGCGATATCATGGGTGGAGACCCCAAGCTTCAGTTCCGCCCGGCGAATGGCTCCGAGATCGGCTTCCGCCAGATCCTCCTGGCCGAGATGGATGAAATCGCAGCCTTCATCGATCGCCAGTTGCCAGTAATCGTTGACAACAAGCTGGCAGCCGTGCGCCGAGCATATCGCCTTCGAGCGGCGAATTTCCCCGCGCAACACGGTGTCGGGCGTTTCCTTGATGCGCAGTTGCACAAGCTTGACACCAAGCGGTACCAGCCGCTCGATACAATCGGCGCTATCGACGATGAGGTAGAAGGGATCGAGCCTCATGAAAATACCGCCTTGCCGATGACCGGAGTCGAGGGCACCGCCATCTCGCGCGGCTCCAGCATGCCGGAAAGGTAAGCGAGACGGCCCGCATCTATCGCCTTGGCGAAAGCCTCGGCCATGGCCGGCGGGTCGCTCGCACCGGCAACCGCCGTGTTGAGCAGCACGGCGTCGTAACCCAGTTCCATGACCGTGGCCGCGTGCGACGGCCGGCCGAGGCCTGCATCGACGATCAGCGGGATTTCGGGAAAGGCAGCCCGCATGGCGACAAGCGCCGATGGATTGCGCGGCCCTGCCGCCGAACCGATCGGCGCGCACCAGGGCATAAGCAACCGGCAGCCCGCGGCCAGCAGCTTTTCGCCGACGACCAGATCGTCCGTCGTATAGGGAAAAACCTCAAATCCTTCGTCGGTGAGGATGCGCGCAGCCTCGACCAGTTCGAAGACATCCGGCTGCAGACTGTCGTGATGGCCGATGACTTCGAGCTTGATCCAATTGGTGCCGAACACTTCCCGCGCCATTTTTGCCGTCAGCACCGCCTCCGATGCGCTGTGGCATCCGGCGGTGTTGGGCAGGATGCGAACACCCAGTTGGCGGATCAGCTCGAAAAACGCGCCGCCCGTCTTGCCGCCGGATGTCTCGCGGCGCAGCGAGACGGTGACGATGCCTGCACCGGAACGCTTGACCGCCTCGGAAAGAATGGCCGGTGACGGATAACGCGCGGTGCCGAGCAGCAGGCGCGATGACAATTCCGCATCATATAGTTTCAGCATGGTTCATCCTCCCTGCATGGGCGACAGGATTTCGATCCGGTCTCCCTCCTGGAGACGCGCATCCGCCCGATCCTCGCGATGGACGAGATCGCCGTTGATGGCGGTAGCCAGCCATTCGCCCTCGTATTCGAGCGCGGCCAGAAGCTCCGCAAGCGTGCGCGTCTCCACGGACTGAGTTTCACCATTGACGATGAGGTTCATAGGGTCAGTTCCTTCTGAATGGCATAGCCGTTGGAAAGCAGGCCAGCAGCCTTTTTCGCCGTGGCCGGCGCCAGCAGAAAGCCGTGGCGGTGCATGCCGGCAATCGCCAATCCGCCTTCCATTTCCACCACCCGCGGAACGTTGTCATCAAAGGCAGGACGGATGCCGACACCGGTTTCCACCACCCGCGCCTCGCCGAAGGCAGGATTCAGCGCATAGGCCGCGTTCAGCAATTCCATCAGCGAGCGCGCCGAAATCGGCCCGTTATCCTCCGTCTCGATCATCGTTGCACCGACCATGAAGCGGTGATCGTCGCGTGGCACGACATAGATCGGATGGCGCGGGTGCAGCATCCGGACCGGACGCGATAGAGCCACATCGGGGGTCTCCAGATAAAGCATTTCGCCTCGCACGCCGCGTAGGCCCGGAATATGGGGAATGGCTGCCGGGCCGGTGCAATCGAGAACGGCGGTATAGTTTTTCCTGGGCGGCGGTCCCCAGCCGAGGTGAAACTGTCCGCCATGGTTGCGGATCGCCTTTGCCAGCCCTGCCAATGCCCGGCGCGGATCGAGATGCGCCTCACCTTCGAAGAACAGCGCCTTGTCGAACCGGCCGACAAGCGACGGTTCCAGATCGGCGATTTCGTCTCTGCCAAGCCAGACATGACCGCGTGTGCGCGAAGCAAACCGAGTGAGATCGGCCAAGTCACGCGGCTGCGCCACGACCAGCGTGCCGTTGCGAATGACCGCACCCGGCACCGCCCTGTCCCACCAATCGGCGGCATCGAGCCCGAGTGTCAGCACGGTCTCTTCCGCCGCCTCACGCTCGCAATAGGGCGCCAGCATGCCGCCGGCGAAATGCGATGCGCCCTGCCCGATCGTATCCTGATAATCGACGATATCGACATCTTCGCCGCGCCTGAGAAGTTCATAAGCCACCGTGAGGCCGGCAACGCCGGCCCCTTTGACGAGAAACAGAGACATCAGGCCTCACTCCCGGCATTTGCCAATGGGTTTTCCACCGGCATGTAGAGATCACCACCATCGCGATATTTCGCCGCCATCGCCTCAAGCCCCTCCTTCTGCGCCTCGGCGCGGATATCGTGTGAGATCCGCATCGAGCAGAATTTCGGCCCGCACATGGAGCAGAAATGCGCCACCTTGTGTGCGTCCTTGGGAAGCGTCTCGTCGTGGAAATTCCGCGCCGTATCCGGGTCGAGCGAAAGATTGAACTGGTCCTCCCAGCGGAACTCGAAACGGGCGCGCGACAGGGCATCGTCGCGCAGCTGCGCCCCCGGATGGCCTTTTGCCAGATCGGCGGCATGGGCTGCTATCTTGTAGGTGATCACACCGGTCTTGACGTCATCGCGATCCGGCAGGCCCAGATGTTCCTTCGGCGTGACGTAGCAGAGCATGGCGGTGCCGAACCAACCGATCATCGCAGCCCCGATGGCCGAGGTGATGTGATCGTAGCCGGGCGCGATATCGGTGGTAAGCGGACCGAGAGTATAGAACGGCGCCTCGCCGCAGGTCTTCAGCTGCTTGTCCATGTTCTCCTTGATCTTGTGCATCGGCACATGGCCGGGGCCTTCGATCATCACCTGGCAATCCTTTTCCCAGGCGATTTTCGTTAGTTCTCCGAGTGTCTCCAGTTCGGCGAACTGCGCGGCATCATTGGCATCGGCAATCGAGCCGGGACGCAGGCCGTCGCCCAGCGAAAAGGTCACGTCATAGGCGCGGGCGATGTCGCAGATCTCGTCGAAATGCTCGTAGAGAAAACTCTCGCGGTGATGATGCAGACACCACTTGGCCATGATCGACCCGCCCCGCGAAACGATGCCGGTGACGCGATTGACGGTGAGGTGGATATAGGAAAGCCGCACGCCGGCATGGATGGTGAAATAATCGACGCCCTGCTCGGCCTGCTCGATCAGCGTATCGCGATAGACCTCCCAGGTGAGATCCTCGGCAATGCCGTTGACCTTTTCCAGCGCCTGATAGAGCGGCACCGTGCCGATCGGCACCGGTGAATTGCGGATGATCCATTCGCGGATATTGTGAATGTTGCGGCCGGTCGAAAGATCCATGACCGTATCGGCGCCCCAGCGGATCGCCCAGACCATCTTTTCCACCTCTTCCGCCATCGACGAGGTGACGGCGGAATTGCCGATATTGGCGTTGATCTTCACCAGAAAATTGCGGCCGATGATCATCGGTTCGCTTTCGGGGTGGTTGATATTTGCCGGAATGACGGCGCGGCCTTCCGCAACTTCGTGGCGTACGAATTCCGGCGTGATGTAATCCGGGATATGCGCACCAAAACTCTCGCCATCCCGCGTCAGGGCTTCCTTCGCAGCCTGCCGGCCGATGTTTTCGCGGATGGCGATGAATTCCATTTCGGGCGTGATGATGCCTGCGCGCGCATAGGCGAGCTGGGTAACCGCACGGCCTGCATTCGCCTTGAGCGGCATGTTGCGGATGGGGAACTCGGGCGTCAGCCGCTCGCCGGTGGCAAAACCGTTATCCTCCGGCTTGACGTGCCGCCCCTCGTATCGGGCGACATCGCCGCGAGAAAGAACCCAGTTTTCGCGCAGGCGCGGAAGGCCTTGGTCGATCGCGACGATATGGGCAGGATCGGTATAGGGGCCGGAACTGTCATAGACTAGGACTGGCGGCTCGCCGGATGTCGGGTGAAGCGCGATCTCGCGCATCGGCACGCGGAGATCGGGATATTCCCTGCCCGCAACATGGATCTTGGTGGAAGCCGGAAATGCGCCCGAGGTAACGGTCGGGCTTTGATTTTTGGCGGCAATATTCATCGTGAGGCTCCAAGTTTCAAGGTTGGAGACCCAGTCCTAGAGCCGGAAAGATGGAAGAACGCCGATCACGGAATCCGGTTTACGGATTCAGAATTATCGCAGCGTTTTGCACCGTCCCTACGCCAGTATGAACTGGATCAGGTTCAACGGGTCACTGCGCGCGATAGCAGAATCTCAGCCCCTTGACGGGACACCCCTGGTGAATGCGATGAGGCTATGACAGGCGAGCTAGCGGGTCAAGTAGGTGATGCAAGCACCGCGGGAAATCGGAGGGCTCAATCTCGCGGGCTCGCAGTCGGCTTTACCTCAATCGAGCCGCACTTCACTCGCGGGATCGAAGAAGTGGACTTTGGCGGAACTGATCGACAGACGGATCTCCTCACCGGGCGCAAAATCCACCCGGTCGTTGACGACACAGGTGACTTCCGTGCCGCCGACATCGGCCAGAACATGCGTGTCTGCGCCGGTCGGCTCAACCACCTTGATCGTCGCCTTGGCGCCATCCTGCGTGCCTACGGCAAAGCCTTGCGGACGGATGCCAACCACGACGTCACCACTGCTTCCACCCTTCGGCAGCGATGGCAGCGCCAGTCGCTCTCCGCCCGGAATAAGAAGGGACTGGCCCTCGATCTTGCCGCGCAGAAAATTCATTGAAGGCGATCCGAGGAAGCCGGCCACGAACATGTTATCCGGACGGTCGTACAGCTCCAGCGGGGTGCCGATCTGTTCGACGCAGCCGCCGCGCATGACGACGATTCGATCGGCCATGGTCATCGCCTCGACCTGGTCGTGGGTGACATAGACGATGGTCGACGCCAGTCTCTGGTGAAGCGCCTTGATCTCGGCGCGCATCTGCACACGCAGCTTGGCATCGAGGTTGGAAAGCGGTTCGTCGAACAGGAAGACGTCGGGATCGCGAACGATCGCGCGGCCCATGGCGACGCGCTGGCGCTGGCCGCCGGACAATTGCGACGGCTTGCGCTGCAGGAGCGGGGTCAGTCCGAGAATTTCGGATGCTTCCGCAACCTTCTTGTAGATCTCGGCCTTTTTCATGCCGGAGATTTCCAGCGAGAAGCCCATGTTCTGGGCGACCGTCATCTGCGGATAGAGCGCGTAGTTCTGGAACACCATGGCGATGTTCCGTTCCTTCGGCGACAGCGTGTTGACCACACGCCCGCCGATATCGATACGCCCTGCGGATATGTCCTCGAGGCCGGCGATCATTCTGAGAAGGGTCGACTTGCCGCAGCCTGACGGGCCAACCAGGATGAGGAATTCCCCATCCCGGATGTCGATCGTAACACCCTTGACCACTTCGAGCGCACCAAAGCTCTTGCGCAGATCGGAGACTTGAACCGTCGCCATGATGATACCTCTCTAATGCGTCTTGCGTGGGCGTATGCGCACAGCAAGATATGGCCGGCCCGGCAGCGTCAGCCCGAACGCGGCGGCAAACTGGTTGGTGATATGAGAACCACCGGTAATGCGCTGCGGGTGAACCTTCGGCAGCGGCCCCTTCTCCAGCGGCGTGATGCTCATGTTCCAGACATCGATGAGATCGATTTCCCAGTCGCCATCTTCTTCCGGCAGGCCGAGCGCCCATTCGACCGGCTGATGCTCGCCGAAATAGATGTAACGGACGTCGCCATCCTGAGCCGCGGATACCCGCTTGTAGGTCGTGCCCCGTTCCAGCATGGGGGTCAGGCCATTGACGGCATCCTCCTCGAAGATCTTGCGGAGGAAGTCGATACGCGCCGATGCCTCGCCATGAAGCACGCCGCCCTTTGCCCACCAGAGTTCGTCATTGGCATCGAGGAATGTTTCGCCGTGACCGATATAGCCGCCACGGCAAAGCGTCAGCCAGTAGCGATGAACCAGTTCGTGGCCATCGATATTGCCCCATTCCTTCGGGATATTGCCTTCGTATTCGGGCTCGTCGTTGACGACAGGCTTGCCATAGGCGGCGCGCCAGTCGAGCGTCTTCTTGACGTCCCAGTTCTGGATGCAGACGTGATCCACCCAAGGTTTGCGGTGATCGTAATTCTTGTCCACATCGCCATTGTGGATCGACTTCGGATGGCGCAGCGGATCGCCTTCCTCGATGATCTGGAAGAAGCGGTCCCAGCGCTCCATCGGCTTCGTATCGAGAAGGAAGTCGTATTCGTTGGCGAGCGACCACCAGACATTTCGGTAGGCGGCGATACGCGCGACGATATAACGGAGATATCGGAAATCCTGCTCCTCCGTCATCGTGCAATAGCCCCAGCGGTCATAGGGATGGAAGAGGATGATATCGGCCTCGATCCCCATTTCCATCAGACGGCCGATCTGGTTTTCGAAATGCCGGAAGCATTCGAAATTCGGCCTGTCCATGTCATGGCTGCCATCGGCGCGCTTCTCATAGACGTCGAAGAGCGGCTCGTTGGTGTTGTAGATATAGTCTTTCGGGAATACGCCCATGCGGATCTTGTTGAACGGCGCCGTCTCGAGCGTCCTGAAGGTCTGCTCCTGCAGCTCGACCGTCTGGTGCGTCCAGGCATAGCAGGTCGTGCCGAAGGGCAGGTATGGCTTGCCGTCGGCATAGGCGAAATGAAACTGGTTGCGCACCCGCACCGGGCCGTGAACGCCCGACTTGGCCGGACCAACGGTCAACGAGCCGTTCAGGCCTGCCAGCGCCTTGTCGCTGGCGGTCGTTACGAAGCGCCAGGCACCCTCGGTGGCCGGGCAGAAGCGTACCTTGTAGACGCCGTCACCATCATAGAAACCGGGAACCGTTACGTCGCGATTGCCGAGCGAAAACGTCGCGGCGAAACTGACGTCGAGATAGGGATTGCCGCCTGCGGGACCCTTGGCGGAAAACTCGAAGACATCCCAGCGGCTCACTTTTTCTGACATTTCTAACTCCTGAATATGATTGGATTTTCAGCCCTTGACCGCACCTGAAGTCAGTCCGCTGACGAAGTATCTCTGGAAGATCATGTAAACGAGGATGGCGGGGAACACGGTCATCGCGATCGCCGCATTCAGCTGGCCGTAATCGGTCGAGAACTGCCCCTGGAAGGACATCAGGCCGAGCGGCAGGGTCCACATGTGACGGTCCTGCAGCAGCACCAGCGCCATGGCGAATTCGTTCCAGGTGGAAACGAAATCGAGGATCAGAAGCGCAGCCAGCACCGGCAGCGAGATCGGCAGGAATATCCGGCGAAAAACCGTGACATGCGAGGCCCCGTCGATCAGCGCCGCTTCCGACAACTCCTTCGGCACCGCCTTGAAGAAGCCGTGCAGAATGAAGACCTGATAGGGTACGCCGAAGGCCAGATAAGGCAGGATGACGCCGGGATAGGTATCGATCAGGCCGAAACCGTTCACCAGGGTGAAGATCGGCGCCAGCATGACCTGGAACGGGATCATCGCACCGAAGAGGAAGAACAAAAGCAGCAGTTTGCCGAAACGCAGCCTGATCCTCGCCAGAGCATAGGCGGCCATCGCCGAAAACATCAGGCCGAGCGGCACCTTGATGACGGTGATGATGACGCTGTTCTTGAACGTCGTCTCGAAATTGCCGCGCGCCCAGGCGCCGGAAAAGTTGTTCCAGGCGATGGCTTCCGGCGGCGTGAAAGCGCTTGTTGCCATAACCTCGGCATTCGACTTGAGCGCCGTGAATGCGATCAGAACGACGGGCGCAATCCAGACCAGCGCAAAGGTGACGAGGATTATCCAGAGGATGATCAGAAAAGGGTCCCGGCGCGGCTTGAGCAGCAAGGCGTCGTCTTCCTGGCGGGGTGCTATAGCAGTCATTCGCCTGCTCCTTCATCACGTTGCGACCAGCGCAGGTAGGGAACTACAATGGTCAGCGTGACCAGAAGCAGGATGACCGAAATCGCCGAGCCTCTGCCGAAATCGAAGATCTGCATCGACTGCATGAAGGCCCATAGAGCCAGCATCTGTGTCGACTGGGCCGGGCCACCACCGGTCATGCCGTAGACGATATCGAAGGCCTTGAGGGAGGAGATGGTCGACAGGACGAGGACGATCGCCAACGTTACCCGCAGCGCCGGCAGCGTCACATGCCGGAAAACCTGCCAGCGGCTCGCACCATCGATGCGTGCGGCCTCGACAAGCGAACGATCGACGCTCTGCAGGCCGGCGAGGAAAAGCACCATGGAAAAGCCGACATACTGCCAGGTATAAGCGACGAACATCGAATAGAGAGCGATCTCGCGGTCACCCAGCCAGTCGCTGATCAGCGACTGCAGGCCCAGACTGGTGAGGACCTGATTGAACAGGCCGAAGAACGGGTCATACATCCATCGCCAGATCGTCGCGACCGCGATCGGTGCGATGATGACCGGCAAATAATAGACGGCGCGCATCGGTACCCGACCAAAGAGTTGCTGATTGAGGCCGAGCGCCAGCAGCAGGCCGATCGTGGGCGGGAAAATGACGGCAAGAACGGTCCAGGTGATGGTGTTGCGCAGGGCAACCCAGAACACCGCGTCATTCGTCAAAATGTAGCGGTAATTCTCAAGCCCCACCCATTCCCTGTGCGGATCGAGGCCGTTCCAGTGCTGGAAGCTCAGGAACACGACTTCGATCATCGGCCAGATGGCGAAGGTGGCATAAACCGCCAGCGCCGGGCCGATAAGCATCAGGGCTTGCGCCCGTGAGGACTGCATGATTTTCGAATTGAACATTGGAAACCCGTTTATCCCGAGTCCTGACCTGCAACGCAGGTCGACAGTCTCCGCGGCGAAGACGCCGCGGAGAGATCAGGCACAAGCCTGATTTACTTCTTGCGGTTGCCGATAAACGTTTGCATTGCAGCCGCTGCCGCCTGAGGCTCGATCCTTGCTGCCGCGACATCGTTGATGACGCGGAAGTATTCTGTCGTCACATCGAGCGGGAATGCCTGGTCGCCGTTGACGAACGTGCCCTTCGCGTCAGCGAATATCTGCGTCCACTCCTTGTGCATGGCCGACGCATTGTCCTTGAGCTTCACTTCCTTGTTGACGGACAGCGCACCGAACGTGCCGGCAATCTGCGTCTGGAATTCGGTCGAGGTGAACGAGTTGATGAACTCGGCGGCGAGATCCGCCTTGGTGGTCTTCGACGAAATGTAGAAATATTCGGCGAAGCCATAGAGGCGACCGGTGCCGTTGGGGAACGGGAAAACGTCGTAGTCGTCGACGTTGCCGCCTTCCTTGATCTGCGAGACGAGCCAGTCACCTTCGAGCATCATCGCAGCGCGCTTTGCCAGGAACAGGGTGAAGGACTGCTTCTGGTCGACGCCCATGAACGGCGACAGGATATAGTTCTGTCCCCACATCTTCATCTCGGCAAAGGCCTTGGTGGCGCATTCCGTCTTGCTCCAGTCCGCCTTCATCGATTTCAGCTGGTCATGGACATCCGCACCGCAGGTGGTTTCGAGAATTTCGTCCATCAGGCGCATCAGGTGCCAGTTGACCGAGCCACCGAAAGTGAAGGCCGGAATACCGGCTGCCTTCAGCTTCTTTGCAGCCTCGACCAGCTCGTCATAGGTCTTCGGCTCCTGGGTGATGCCCGCCTTTTCGAACATCGCCTTGTTGTAATACAGGCCCTCGCCGGAGAAGCGGAAAGGCACGCCGTGCTGGCCGGAACCGTAGCTCTTGGAAAATGCCAGGGACGGGCCCGTCAGGCGGTCGTTCCAGCCGTATTTGGCGTAATCGGAGGTAATGTCCTTGCTGAGGCCTGCCTTGACATATTCGCCGCCAAGCCCGAGGCCTGCCCAGCTCATATAGACATCCGGCCCTCTGTCTGATCCGGCGGCGACGCGCAGGGCGGTCTTGTGCTCGTCGACGCCGCGCATGACGATTTCGACGTTTACACCGGGATGGGATTTTTCAAAATTCTCGGCCGCAGTCTGAAGCGCCTTCACCTGCGATTCCGCAGAATAGCTGATCGTCCAGACGGTCAGATCCTCTGCATGCGCTGCCGTCGCCACCGTTGCCAGTGCAAAGGCAGCCAAAAGCCTTGCGAACGTTTTCATAAGATCTCCTCCCAAAGATCGCTTGAAGTCCTCATCGAAGACTATCAAGTCATTTTCGTTTCATGTCAAATGTTTTCGAATTCATCCGATTTGTTTGATTTCATAACCAAGTTGCTTTCATTTGAAAGCCACTCGCGGAAGTAGTCGAAACATCCAGCGACATCCCTATGCGATCTTCTGCCAAGCCGACCTGCCATAACAACACTTCAGCAATGAAGCGCTGCCAGCTCCGGACAGGGTTGGTTTTCGCCACCCTAATGCGCAATCAACCTCGTCAGAAGAGCCTGCCAGCCGCGCATTGCTTCCAGCCGCCAACCGTCGGCATCGGCCTGTGGCAGAAACTCGCTGCGGGTTTCATCGGTGCCTGGCGTATCCCCATAAAGGCTGAGCAGCGCCATCATCGCGACTCCGATCGCCCCGACCTCAGCCTGACCGCTCCTCGCGACCGGCCGATCCAGAACATCTGCCTGCATCTGCATCAGGAAATCGTTCGAGGACGCACCGCCATCGGCCAGCAAGCCATCAAGCCTTGCCCTGAGATCCTTTTCCATGGCGGTAAAGACGTCCGCTATCTGCAGGACGATGGCATCGAGCGTAGCGCGCGCCAGATGAGCGCGGGTCGTCGCCAGCGTCATGCCGGAAATCGTGCCCGAAACATTGTCGTTCCAATGCGGTGCACCCAACCCGGCAAGAGCCGGAACGAAGACAACCCCGGCGGCATCCGGAACGCTCTGGGCAAGAGCGGACAGGGCCTTTGCATCCAGCAGGCCAAGCATCTCGGCGGCAAAGGCGGCAGCTTGCGCGGAAACGGTGATATTGCCTTCCAGCGCATAGGCGATGCCGTTCCGGTCGCTCCATGCGATCGTGCTGGAAAGGCCGTTTTTCGACAACACCCGTCCGGGCGTCAGCGTCATCAGCGACGATCCGGTTCCATAGGTTGCCTTGACAAGGCCCGGCGCGCGGACGCGATGGCCATAAAGGGCTGCATGGCTGTCACCCATCATCGCAAGGATCGGGACGCCGGTATCGAGTGCAGTCGCGCCTTCGGCCACTTCGCCGAACCGGCTGTCCGACGAGCGAACTTCGGGCAGGGCCGTGACAGGAACGCCGAACAGATCGCAGAGACCTTCGTCCCATTGCAGCGTGCCGGTATTGAACAGCTGCGTTCGCGATGCATTCGAATGATCGGTGGCGAACTCCTTTCCGCCCGTCAGCTTGTAGAGCAGCCAGCTATCGACCGTGCCTGCACGAAGCAGGCCCTGCGCGGCGAGCGTCTTCGCCTCGGCCACGTTTTCCATCACCCAGGCGAGTTTTGAGGCAGGAAAAAGCGCGTTGATGGAAAGCCCGGTCGCCTCGACCACCATCGGGTCGCGGCCTTCGGCAATCAGCGCCTCGCAGGCCCTTGCCGTGCGGCGGCACTGCCACAGGATGGCCGGCGCGATGGGCCTGCCCGTTTCGGCATTCCAGACGACCAGCGTCTCGCGCTGGTTTGCGATCGCAAGCCCGGCGATCCTGGCATCGGCCCTGCCGACGATATCGGCGATGACCGCCTGCACCGTCGCCCAGATATCCTCGGCCGATTGCTCCGCCCAACCGGGGCGGGGATAGCTGGATGTCAGGGGAGCAGACGCCTTGGCGACGACATCCCCCGCCGAATTGACCAGGATCGCCTTGGTATTGGTCGTCCCCTGGTCAACGGCAATGATGAATTCTCCCCTCCCGGCTTCACTCATCCCCGCTTGCGCCCGATCGCCTTGCGTGCGGATCTGGCGATCCCGGTGGCCGTCAGGCCGAAATGATCGAACAGCCATTCGACCGAGCCGGTCGGCACGAAGCCCGGAAAGCCCATCCGCTCGATCGGCACCGGAAGATTGGCGGAGGTGTGTTCAGCCACCGCGCCGCCGAGACCGCCGTGTATATTAGCTTCCTCGACCGTAACGATCGCGCCCGTCTCGCTGGCAGCCGCCGAAATCGCAGCCTCATCGAGCGGCGAAATGGTCGCCATGTTGAGGATACGGGCGGAAATGCCTTCCGCTTCGAGTTCTACTGCTGCCTGGACGGCCAGATGTACCATGGTGCCGCAGGCAATGAACGTGACATCATCACCCTTGCGGACAAGTTCGGCCTTGCCGGGCTGGAATTTGCGGTTTTCAACCGCGAGATCCGGCACCGGCATGCGGCTCAGCCTGATATAGACCGGGCCTTCGTATGCTGCCGCCCATTTCACGGCCTCGGCGGTTTCCCAGCTGTCGGCCGGCACCACCACCTTGATATTACTCAGCGGTCTGAGCCAAGCAAAATCCTCGATCGAATGGTGTGTCGGCCCAAGCTCGCCATAAGCGACGCCGGACGATTGACCGACAAGCTTCACGTTGAAACCGGCATAGGCGATATCGGCCTTGACCTGTTCGAGCGCGCGCCCGGTCAAAAAGCAGGAGGCCGCCGAGACGAAGGGGATGCGGCCGCCATTAGCAAGACCGGCACCGACGCCCACCATGTTCTGTTCGGCAATGCCGACATTCACAAGCCGATCCGGGAACTTCTTCTGGAAGCCGCCGAGCTTGGAGGAGCCGACGGAGTCGTTGACGACGGCGACGATGCGCGAATCACTTTCGGCAAGCTCCTCGATCGTGCGCGCCCAGGCATCGCGACAATCGTAAAAACCTTCCTGTTTTGCAGCGGGTGCAGCCATCAGACCAGTTCCTCCATGGCAGTATTATATTGCTCGGCATTCGGCACGCCATGGTGCCAGGACGCCTTGTTTTCCATGAAGGAGACGCCCTTGCCCTTGATGGTATTGGCGATGATGCAGAGCGGTTTCGAACGGCCGCCTGGCGGTTCGGAGAGAGCATTGACGAGCGCGCCGACTTCATGCCCGTCGATCACTTCGACATCCCATCCGAAGGCGCGGAACTTGTCGTCGAGCGGATCGAGACCGTTGGTCTCTTCCGTTCCCATGCCCTGCTGCAGCCGGTTGCGGTCCACAATCAAAGTGAACTTGCCGAGCTTGCGGTTGCCGGCACTCATCGCCGCCTCCCAGTTCGACCCTTCCTGCAACTCTCCGTCGCCGGTGAGCACGAAAGTGCGGTAGTCGCTGCCCGTCATCTGCCCGGCGATCGCGATACCGAGTGCCACCGGCAGGCCATGGCCGAGCGGCCCGGTATTGGTTTCCACGCCGGGAAGATAATTGCGGTTGGGATGGCCGTTCAGCTTCGACTGCGGCTGCATATAGGTTTTCAGCCAGTCTTCCGGATAATAACCGGCAGCGGAAAGGGCGGTGTAAAGCGCGCCCGTTGCGTGGCCTTTCGACATGATGAAGCGATCGCGCTCCGGCATATCCGGCTTTTTCGGGTCATACCGCATCACGCCGAAATAGAGCGTCGCAATGATGTCGATCGCCGAAAAATCGCCGCCGGGATGCCCGAGCTGGGCATCATGGACCATCGTGAAGGCCCTGCGGCGCATCCACAATGCTTTCTCGCGAATGGTATCGACGAGGTCATTCTTCAACATGGGTATTGGCCTTTCATTGCCGGATTGGGCCGGACCTGGCTGTTGCCGCAAGGGGCGCCTACATGGCGCCGAACAGGGCCTTCTGCGCAATTTTCAGCGCACCGATCGCATCGTGGCGGCTCTGGGCTTCCTTCAATGCATCGACATCGAGCGCCTCGAGCCCCTTGTCGGCGGCTTTGAGGAAATCGATCGCGTGATTGGCGGTCGCGACACTGTCTTCACGGAACGGGAACTGGTCGAGCTGCCACACGCCTTCCCACTTGTTCTTCCGCAGAACGTAGAAGAACTCGAAGATTTCGATCGGATGCAGGCTGCCAGCGACCAGATCGTCATCCCAGGAACGGTAGTTGTCGTTCACGTCCATGCCGAACAGCCGGCCGTAGTCGATCGCGAGCTGTGCGCTGTCGGCGGCCGATTCACCGCCCATAATGGCGTGGCCGAAATCGAGCAGGATGCCGACATTCGGCAGGCCGATCTTCTCGATGCCGAGAAGCGTGCGGGCAACCGAACCGAAACTCATGCGAACGCGCGGTTCGCGCGGCTTGTATTCGATGACGAATTTCAAATCCGGGTTTTCGCTGGCGAGCTGGCCGACACCATCGAGCGAATGCTTCCACAGCGTGCCGTAATCGACCTGGAACGGATAGTCCCAGCCATCTTGACCCGGCCACAGCTTGACGTAATCGGCACCGAAATAACGGACCTGATCGCAGGCCTCGGTCACCAGTTCATGAGTGCGGCGACGGACGCCCGCATCCGGGTTGGTGAAGGAACCCTTGACGAATTCGCGCGTGTAGATTTCCGGCGTGATGCCGATGACACCGAGCTTATTGCGATCCAGCGCCTCTTTTACCTGCGCATTGGAAAAGTCGCCGCCGAAGAAGGGATAGTTGATATCGACGACCGACAGATCCTTGACCTGGCCGGCCAGATCGATCGCCTCGATGACGCTGCGCGGCCTGCCGTAACCATCCGTCGCGTAACGGTCGAGATAGGTTGCGAAATGCCAGATCCCGGCGCCGAAACGTTGTGCAGTCATGATGTTCCTCCGATTATTCCGTGTCGCCCCTATCGGATCTCAAGAATGATGCCGCGCGCTCGTGGCGCCGCTATGCGCCCTCCTCCTCAGAATGAGGCGCACATCCCGGACAAACCAACAAAAGACTTTTGATTACTTTCGATCTCTTTCGTTTTGAAGATAACTGACATACGACGGGAGAACATTCAAGTGAATTGTTGGAGCTTCAAGAGGCATGAGGTCTAAAAAATATGCCGCATTGCAACATAAGAGAGAACAAGAAGGCTTGATTGCCACACAAAAGCGCAGCCATCAAAAACATATTGACAATAAACGAAAGTGATCGATAGTTCGCAATAGACGCCACGGGAGGGTGGTCTTTTTTCAACGGGAGGTAATCATGAAGCTTACGAAACGTCTTTTGATGTCTGTCGTCGCGCTGGGTATTGCCGGCGCCATGTCAGGCACGGCACTTGCTGCCGATACGATCGCGATCATCACGCCGAGCCATTCCAACCCATTCTTCAAGGCTGAAGCCGATGGCGCTGCGGCAAAGGCGAAGGAACTGGGTTATGCGACCATGGTTCTGGTTCACGACGATGACGCGAACAAGCAAAGCGAACTTTTCGACAGCGCCATCGCAGCTGGCGTGAAGGCCATCATTCTCGACAATGCAGGCGCGGATGCCTCCGTTGCCGCCGTACAGAAGGCCAAGGACAAGGGCATTCCCTCGTTCCTGATCGACCGCGAAATCACCACGGCCGGCGTTGCCGTTTCGCAGATCGTCTCCAACAACTACCAGGGCGCCCAGCTCGGGGCGGAAGAATTCGTCAAGCTGATGGGCGAAAAGGGCAATTATGCAGAACTGCTCGGCAAGGAATCCGACACCAATGCCGGCATTCGCTCGCAGGGCTATCATGATGTCATCGACCAGTATTCGGAGATGAAGCTGGTTGCCAAGCAGACGGCCAACTGGTCACAGACCGAAGCCTACACCGTGATGGAATCGATGCTGCAGGCACATCCGGATATCAAGGGTGTAATCTCGGGCAACGACACGATGGCCATGGGCGCCTATGCGGCACTTGAGGCCGCCGGCCGCAAGGATGTGATCGTCGTCGGCTTCGACGGTTCCAACGACGTCCGCGACTCGATCAAGAAGGGCGGCATCAAGGCGACCGTTCTCCAGCCGGCCTACCAGCAAGCGCAGAACGCCGTCGAACAGGCGGACAAGTTCATCAAGACCGGCAAGACCGGCCTCGATGAAAAGCAGCTGATGGATTGCATTCTCATCAATGCCGCCAATGCCGAAAAGCTCGAGACCTTCGCGCTGAAGCCATAAGACCGCCATCCCCACCCGGGACATGCTATATGTCCCGGGTGCCTCTTGCTTTAAAAGAAGTGCGGGTACTATGAAAATCACGACCCTGTTTGTGGCAAGCCTTCTTGCCGCGTCCGTTTCCGGCTGCAAACTGGTGAAAACCGGTGATAGCGAAGCTGCTGCCGATCCAATCGCCGAGATCGTCGAGACGACATTCGACACCAAGCTGGTTCCGGCCCTGACCGAAAAGGCGGCCGAGCTTGCAACGCTGCAAAATGCGATCAAGGGCAGCCTCGACAAGGCGGGCGAAAGCTACGGCGTCCGTGTTGGCGGTGCCGGAGGCGGCTGGAATTTCCCGGTCAAGGGCACGGCCACCGTATTGGAAGATACCCGCGCCAGCACCAAGGCCGGCGTTGCGGAAATCGACGTCGATGGCGACGGAAAGGCTGATGCGACGCTGCAGCTCGGCCCGGTCGTCAAGGGCAGCGCCTTGCGCGACACCACCAATCTCTACGATTTCTCGACATTCCGCGACCAGATCGAATACGCGAAACTCGGGCGCGCGCTGAACGACAAGGCCGCCTCCAAGCTCCCCGCTGCCGATATCGAGCTGAAGGGCAAGAAGGTGAATTTTGTCGGTGCCGTGGTCATCCGTACGGCCAGCGAAAAGCCGTTAATCACGCCGGTATCGATCGAGGTCGCGCCATGACGGAAGCCAATCCCATCGGCCTTTCGATCCGCAATGGCTCGAAAATCTATCCCGGCACCCAGGCGCTGAAAAATGTCGATTTCGACCTGCGCATGGGAGCGGTGAACGTTCTCGTCGGTGAAAATGGCGCCGGAAAATCGACGCTGATGAAGATCATCGCCGGCGTCGAACAGCTGAACGGCGGCACGATCGAAATAGACCGCCAGCAGGTCGTCTTCGCCGACAAGACGGATGCCGCAAAACACGGCGTCGGTATCGTTTTTCAGGAACTCAACCTGTTCCCCAATCTGACCGTGGCGGAAAACATCTTCGTCGGCCATGAAAAGACCCGCGCCGGCATCCATATCGACAGCCAGGCGCAGAGAACGGCCGCAGCGGCGCTGATGAAACGTCTCGAGCAGAATATCGACCCGGATACGCCGCTCGGAAACCTGCGGATCGGCCAGCAGCAGATCGTCGAAATCGCCAAGGCGCTTGCCGAAAACGCCCGCATCCTGATCCTCGACGAGCCAACGTCCGCGCTGTCGGCCACAGAGGTCGAGGTTCTGTTCAGGGTGATCAACGACCTGAAGAAGCAGGGCGTCGGCATTGTCTACATTTCCCATCGGCTGGAAGAGCTGATCCGCATCGGCGACTACATCACCGTTCTGCGAGACGGCGCCATTACCGGATCGCGCTCGATGCAGGGCGTCGATATCCCGTGGATCGTCGCCAACATGATCGGCAGCGCCTCGAAGGAATTTCCGAAGACCGGCGACCATGAACTCGGCAAGGAAGTGTTTCGTGTCGATAATGTCTGCCTTCCAAGCCAAGCGGGCGGCTACGCCGTCGACCACATGTCGCTCTCCGTGCGCGAGGGCGAGATCGTCGGGCTTTACGGCCTGATGGGCGCCGGCCGCTCCGAGCTTCTCGAATGCATCATGGCGCAGCACCCGAATTCCTCGGGCCAGATCTTCATCGGCGGCAAGCCGGTGAAGGAGAAAAGCGTCTCCGGCCGCATCCGTCGCGGCCTTGCACTCATCCCCGAAGATCGCAAGCGCGACGGGCTCGTGCAGATCATGACGATCCGCGAAAACCTGACCATGTCGTCGCTTTACGATTTTACCCGAGGGTTTCATCTATCCCTGAAGGCCGAAGCCGCCAAGGCCGCGGAATTCGTCAAGCGGATGGCGATCAAGATCGCCAGCCTCGAACATCCCGTCTCCAGCCTTTCCGGCGGAAACCAGCAGAAGGTGGTGATCGGCAAGGCGCTGATGACAAGGCCGAAAATCCTGCTGATGGACGAGCCGTCGCGTGGCATCGATATCGGCGCCAAGGCGGAAATCTTTCGCACCATGCGCCGGCTTGCCGCCGATGGCCTCGGCATCCTCTTCGTAACATCCGATCTGGAAGAAGTTCTCGCCCTTTCCGATCGCGTACTCGTCATGGCGAATGGACGGCTGACCGGACAATTCCCGGCCGGCGCAAGCGCTGCGGAGGTCATCTCCGCGGCAACCCCAAATCTGAACAGGGTTGAAACACAATGAGCAGCATCGACGCCTCGGGCAACGCCAAGACCGTCATCGGCGGTCACAAATCCAGAACATCGGCGCTTCTGCTGCTTCTGCACATGCGCACCTTCGTGGCGCTGATCCTGGTCTTCGCCTTCTTCGCCATTGCCGCACCGAACTTCCTGACGACAGGCAACATGCTGATCATTTCCAAGCATGTGGCGCTGAACGCGATCCTCGCAATCGGCATGACCTTCGTCATCATCGCAGGCGGGATCGATCTTTCGGTCGGCTCCATTGTCGGCCTCTGCGCCATGGTCGCCGGCTATCTGGTTCTTTACGGCATCGACCTCGGCTTTATCGGTGTCGCCTACAGCGTCCAGTTCAACACGATCGAGATCTGCCTCATCGTGCTTGTCGTCGGCATATTCATAGGCTGGATAAACGGGATGCTGATAACAAAGCTGAATGTCGCGCCATTCATCGCGACGCTCGGCATCCTTTATGTCGCCCGCGGCTCGGCGCTTCTCTTCTCCGACGGCCGGACCTTTCCCAACCTCGCGGGCAATCCGGAATACGGATCGGACACGTTCCGCATCATCGGCTCGGGTACATTCTTCGGCCTGCCCGTCTCCGTCTGGATCATGGTCGTGGTCGCACTGGGCGCTGCCTATCTTGCAACGCGCACACCGCTTGGCCGGCATATCTATGCTGTCGGCGGCAACGAGCGCGGGGCGGCACTCTCCGGCGTCAATGTCGACCGCACGAAACTGTTCGTCTACATGTTCTCCGGGGTTTGCGCCGCACTTGTCGGCCTGATCATTTCGTCACAGCTGCAGGCCAGCCATCCGGCGACCGGCGAGACATTCGAACTCAACGCCATTGCCGCAGCCGTTCTTGGCGGTACATCCATGTCAGGTGGACGCGGCCGCATCGCCGGCACCATTGTTGGTGCATTCGTGATCGGCATTCTTGCGGATGGGCTTATCATGATGGGCGTTTCGTCCTTCTGGCAGACCGTCATCAAAGGTCTCGTCATCATCGCCGCCGTTGTCGTCGATCAGGTGCAGCAGAAGCTGCAGGCTCGTGTCGTCCTGCAGCAGAACGCGAATTGAGGATTTAAAGCGCAAGGCCATTCCTGTAATGATCCCATAGGAAGTGAATCGAATGGTTTCGATTGTTTGCGATTAAAGGATTAGGCAGGCCGGAATGGAAGCGAGAGAAGAGCAGGATGCTTCGGAGTCGATGATCGGCCTGCTGTCCGAGCCGAGACGGCGCCGTATCCTTGAATGGCTACAGGAAGAAGGGTCGGCGCGGGTGAGAGATCTCGCCGGCGCCTTCCGCGTGTCGGAAGCGACGATCAGGCAGGATCTGGAGCGGCTGGAAAGCGAAGGCTTCATCACCCGTGAACATGGCGGCGCCTATCTGAACACCGCAGTGCCCGCGACCGGCCCGATGACGCTCCACCACCAGGAGAACATGGACAAGAAGCGCCGCATCGGCGCGCTTGCCGCAAGCCTTGTCAAGGACGGCGAGACGCTGATCCTGGATGCGGGCACGACGACGACCGAAATCGCCACCCGACTGACCAACCGGCGCGACCTGACGCTGATCACCAATGCGCTGAACATCGCGATCATCTTGGGCTCGGTACCGACCTTTGCGGTGCATATGCCGGGCGGCCAGTTCAAATCGCCGACGCTGTCGCTCTCGGGCGACAAGTCGGTCGAGTATTTCCGCAACATCTTCGCCGGCAAGCTGTTTCTCGCCACCGCCGGCGTAGCGCTCGATGCGGGTCTCACCTATCCGAGCTTTGCCGACCTTCAGCTCAAGGAAGCGATGATCAAGGCCGCGGCGCATGTCTATCTCGTCGCCGATAGCACCAAGATCAACCGCTCGTCGTTCACCCGTCTCGGCTCGCTGGACGTGATCAATTCCTTCATCACCGATGACGGGATTTCCGACCGGGATGCGAAAGAATTCGAGAAGCGCGGTATCGAGGTTCTGATAGCAAAATAAAGCGCATCTTCCAGCGATTGCGCAATATTTTCATCCCTATCTGAATTTTCTGGGTGCGTTTGCCTGTTGCAATTCAAGCGTCTGTTGAAATAAACTTGGCCCGTTCTCAGGGCGGGGTGCAACTCCCCACCGGCGGTATCGGGGTCTCCCCCGGAGCCCGCGAGCGCTTCCCAAAAGGAAGGTCAGCAGATCCGGTGAGATGCCGGAGCCGACGGTTACAGTCCGGATGGAAGAGACCAACCCGCGGCGGCCTTTGACCGGGCTGCCCGTGGCGCTTGTTCGCCCAAGGGATAAGTTTTGTCGGCGAAAGCCGATGCAACAGCCTTCACCGGCTTAACCCTTGAAAGACTTGAAATGACGATTTCCAGAATTGAAGATGCAGTAGAAGCCTTCGCCCGCGGCGAAATGGTTGTCGTTGTCGATGACGAGGATCGCGAAAATGAAGGCGATCTGATCTTTGCTGCAGAAGATGCGACAAACGAAAAGATAGCGTTCATGATGAACAAGGCTCGTGGCCTGATCTGCATCGCCATGGACCACAATCGCATCGACGAACTCGAACTTCCCCTCATGGTGCCGAACAACACGGAATCGATGAAAACGGCCTTCACCGTATCCGTCGATTACATTCCGGGCACCACGACCGGCATCTCAGCGGCCGATCGCGCCGCGACCGTCAAGGCGCTTGTCGACCCGAGCGCCCGCCCTGCAGATTTTGCCCGCCCCGGCCATATCTTCCCCTTGCGGGCAAACCCGGAAGGCGTTCTCGGTCGCACCGGTCACACGGAAGCGGCAGTCGATCTTTGCAGGCTGGCCAGAAAATCCCCGGCCGGCGTCATCTGCGAAATTTCCAATGAAGACGGCACGATGGCCCGTCTTCCGCAGCTCGAGATCTTCGCCGAACAGAACGGCCTGCTGGTCATTACCATCGAGGATCTCGTTCGATACCTGAATGACGCGAAAGCCGGAGCGCTGGCAGCAGCCTGATAGCTCGGGATTGAGAAAGTTACGGCGAGCCCCACAGGCTCGCCGTTTTTTATTTGTGCTCCAGAGGCAGGATGATCCGCGCCACGAGCCCATTGGGCTGACGATCCAGCAGGACCAGTTTTCCATGATGCGCCTGGACGATCTCGGCAACGATCGAAAGCCCGAGACCGAAACCTGTTTCCGTGTCCTGGCGCGCTGTATCCACCTTGAAGAAGGGTTCCAGCACGCGCGTGCGATATTGCTCGGGAATTCCCGGCCCGTCATCGCTGATGTCGATAACCGCCTGACCATCGACTGCGCGAAGCTCGACAGTCACATGCGTGCCGAACTTGATCGCGTTTTCGCACAGGTTGGTAATCGCGCGTGTCAGCGCCAGCGGCTTGAAGTTGGTGACTATCCGCGCCGGGCCATCATACTGCACATCATGCCCCATATCGGCGAATTCGTCACAGGTCGTCTGCAGCATGGAAGCGAGATCCGCGCGTTGCGAGACTTCGCGTTGGTGGTTGTCGCGAAGATAACCGAGGCTTTCCTTCAACAGCCTGTCGATCCGCTCGATATCTCCCAGAAGACCTTCCCTGATCTCTTCTTCGCTCACCCTTTCCGCGCGAAGCCGCAGGCGCGTCAGCGGCGTCCGCAGGTCGTGGCTGATGCCACGCAACATCCTTGTTCGCGATTCCACCATGGTCGAGATTCGCCGCTGCATGCCATTCAGCGCCCGGGCGAGTGTGACGATTTCAGAGCTTCCACGTTCTTCGAAGATCGCCGGGCCGAGAGAAATGTCCGCTTTCATCGCCGCGGAAGCGATACGTCGCAAAGGGCTGGTCAGCGCCCGTACTGCAAAAAGCGAAAACAGGATGAGCAGCGTGACTGTTGCCACCAGATAGTTCGAACCGAATATCAGTGCATCGTTGCGAAGGAAGCTTTCGGGCAATTCCATGACGAGAAGTGTATCCTGATCGACTTGCGCGGCAAGCACACGTCTGCCGTCGGCAAATGTCCTCCAGCCACCAAATGGTACGGGGTGGTTTTCTGGAGGAAGTAGGCGATCGAGGATGACTTGGAGGAAAGGCTCGTCAGGCGAGGACGTGGTGAAACGTTCTGAATACGAGAGCGGCTGCAATGTCAGACGCCCGTCTTCGTGATTAGCCGCCGCCAGTATCACATCTCTGTCGCTGGGCGTTGCCGACGCAAACACAGAAGCGATCGCGGTCACGTGCGCCGACATACTTTCCATATCTGGAGCGCTGTATTCCTCCCTGACCCAACTTTCGAGCGTCGAACCGATGATGAAAGCAATGATCAGGCAGGCGAAAATGACTGCGGTGATCTGGCCGTGAATGGTCGAAATCAACCGGGAGACCCGAAATCCCAAAACGCCCCCTTGGGCCGTTCCGCCCGGTACAGATTGCATTGCGGCCCTTATCGCAGGCCCATTGCCCTGAAGATAAGGCCATCCGCTGCAAAACCACATTAAGTTTTGTGTCGATCGCACCCTGCCTTGCACCCAGGCCGTCCAATCCGCCTTGCCCGCAACAAAGCGTAACACAAAGACATGCTGCACCGCATCCATCCGTGACAGGACAGACGTGTTGCATGCACGGCTCGCCCTTGAGGTGGTGCCCGTGTTAAATTCACTGGAGCACCCATGTCTTTTATCCAACGGACCGATCGGCGACTTCTCGCAAGCGCCATATACGTCACGCTCGCGATCGCCGGCACGGTTTCGACCACGCTCGCCGCCGATGCAGGCCTTGCAGGACAGCCGCCGGAACCGCCATTCGACCAGGAGCGGTTCAACAAGGAAAAACCGGAACGCAACTGGAGCCTAATCGTCGGCGCCGGTGGAATTTACGAGCCGGAATATGAAGGTAGCGGCGACTTCAAGGTCCAGCCCGTACCATTCGTCGTCTTCACCTATGGCGAGTGGCTGGAGATCGATCCGCGCGGCGTGACGATCACCGCATTCGAGCACAACGGTTTCGCACTCGCCGCCAAGGTCGGTTACGAAGGCGGACGCGATGAAGACGACGCTGACCGCCTGAGGGGGCTGGGCGATATCGACTTCGCAGCCACCGTCGGCGCCAAGGCCTCCTATAAATGGGACGGCTTCGAGATTTATGCGAGCGTCGACCAGACCATCGAAGGCAGCGAGAGCCTGATCGGCACATTCGGCGCAGAATATCAGGCGCCGGTCAGCAAACGGCTGATCCTCGGCGCAGGCGTCGAGGCGGTGGTGGCCAACGACAAGCACATGCAATCCTATTTCGGCGTCACCGCCGCCCAGGCGGCAAGATCCGGTCTTGCGGAATACAAGGCCGAAGCCGGCCTGAAACGCGTCAACGTTTCGGCATCGGCAATCTACCTGTTGAGCGAAAACTGGCTTATCCGCGGCGAAGCCGGCGTGGGTTTCCTGACAGGAGACGCTGCAGACAGCCCGATCGTAGAAGAAAAGACACAGCCCTCCGCTTCTCTATTTGTCGGCTACAAATTCTGAAGAAGACGGGCGTCAAAGACGATGAAAGCCGGGCATTGCCCCGGCTTTTTTATAGGGTGCATCGCACCCGCGTCTGAGCGCACCGCAGCCATTCAAGCCTGTTCGACATTGGCGGTAAACATGTAGCCGCCGAGCCGCACGGTTTGCAGCAGAACCGGGCTTTTCGGATCGGCCTCGATCTTCTGTCTGAGACGGCTGATATGGACATCAACACTGCGTTCGATCGGACCGGCAAGGCCGGTATGGGTGAGCGAAAGAAGCTCTTCGCGCGTAATCACCCGGCCGGGATTGCGGCAGAAGGCGAGCAGAAGATCAAATTCCGTCGTCGTCACGGAAACCCGGGCATTGCTCGGATCATGCAGTTGTCGGCGCAGGGGGTCTATCTGCCAGCCTTCGAAGCGGAGCTTTCGCTGAACCGCGGTGTTCACCAGCCCGTAGGATGCACGCCGAAGCAGGCTGCGGATACGGGCAACGACTTCGCGGGGGCTGAACGGCTTGGTGACATAGTCATCGGCACCGACCTCCAGCCCGACGATGCGGTCAACCTCTTCACCGAGCGCGGTCAAAAGAATGATCGGCGTCGTCTTTTCCGAGCGGATGCGCCGGCAGATGCTCAGACCATCTTCACCGGGCAACATGACATCCAGGATGATGAGGTCGAATTCGTTGGTGCGTAAGAGGGCGTTCATTACATGCCCGTCTTCGGCAACGGTCGCCACCATGCCGTTTTCCTGAATGGCAAGCGCGAGCAGCTTACCGATTTCGGGATCATCCTCGACAATCAGGATCTTTGCATTGGCTGAGTTTGCTTGCACGGCTGTCGTCCTTGATCGCCTGACTGCACGCGTTTCGCATGCCCGCCGGGGAGCATATGTTTCGCTTTATTAAGTTTTGTTACGAAGCTTGGGAAGAAATCGACAATACAAGCAGTTACGCATTTCTGCATGCCCGAAAAGCCTCCGGGAAGCTTTGTGAGATGGCACGCAACAATACGAAACAAGACAAAATGAACCGGCCATGTCGCCAGGAATAGCTTGCTCCGAAAACCTGGAGCAAACCTATGACGTTACCAGTCTCGCGCAACAAGCAAGCAGGCTTCCACCTTTCGCTCGTCGTCATGGCGACGGTGGTTACGAGTGTCGCATTCTATCTCAATCCATCCATCGACATGACCGTTTCACAGCATTTCTTTGACGGCGAACAATTCCCCCTGAAGCATAATGGATCGCTGCAGACACTGCGGCAGGCGAATTTCTGGGCCGGTACGGTCGTGATAGGTGCGTCAATGCTCCTGCTGCTCTCGCAGCGTCTGAGGAATGCGATTGGTGTCAGTCTCGGCCGCACATTTGTTCCGCTGATCACCTACGGCGTGGGCGTCGGTCTTATCGTGAATATGCTCCTGAAGAACACGTTTGGAAGGGCAAGGCCACGCGACACATTTGGGCTTGGTGGTGAGGATCCCCTGTCCGCTGCCTGGGAATTTTCCCAGGCTTGTGCATCGAACTGTTCGTTCACGTCGGGAGAAGCAGCAGGCGCAATGGCAATGATGTCTCTCGTCTATCTCCTCCCGGCCGGCCAGAGGACAATTCGCAGGATAGTGCAGACCCTGCTCGGCATTTTAGCCGTCTCATTGTCGTTCAACCGCATTCTGTTCGGCGGGCATTATCTCTCCGACGTCGTACTTTCCATGCTCATCGTCACCATCGTGATGCTCTCAGCGGATTTGCTGCTGCGCCAAGTCCAGCGGGTCCGATTTGTTGTCGAGAAGAATGGTGAGGCCTACCCGGTGTGAAAACCACGGCCGACGTCGATATCGCGCATCTGCGCCGTAGCCCGAGCTTTCGGGCTGCGGCCTATTTCATGACAACGCCAAAGAGATTTCACCATGGAAAATTCCCGTCTTACCGGGTCTCACCAGCCCATCACAAAAGACCTGGCGAACAGGGTAAAGAGCATCATCGCGACCTATCTTGATCTTCCCGAAGAGCTTCTCGTCGAAGATGCAAGCCTGTCGCAGGATCTGGGTGCGGACTCGCTCGAGATCACCGAGATGGTGATGGCCTTCGAAGAAGAGTTTGGCTTTACCATCAATGACGACATGGCCGACCGGTTTCTGACGGTCGGCGACATTATCCGACATCTGCAAGCCTCTGAGAACGCCAGGGCGGATCGGCTTTGAGAATTTACGTGCCGGGAAGCAAAGGCCCATGCCTTTCGGCATGGCTCTGTTTTTGCATCCCTTTTCTTCTCACAGCCTCGCCAGGGAATTTGACGTTCATCCGATGCAGGTTGCTTTGAATGCATAGAAGCCCCCTCTCACGTTTGATTTTTCAGGTACTGATATCGGCAGTTCTTGCCGGCGCGCTTCTGGGCGGCCCTGTTATCCTGATGCTTTTGGTGGATCGCAGCTATTGAAGTATCGAGGCCACGCCTCGCCTGCGGCAAGCTCGGAATAGGTGACGCACTAAGCTCCAGTTTGCGGACATCGCATTCCCAAACAATATGCAGAAACGGATGACGGGGCCAGCCTGCGGAAGCTGGCCCCGTCCAGACGCGCCGGGGATCGGCCTGGGAGCCGTCGGATCATGGCGCGCCTATTTCTGGACCTCTTTCAGGTCCGCTTCGGCCGACTGGAGGAAAGGCCTGAAGATTTGGCCTGCACGATCGCCGCCGGCGGAGACGATCAGGTGCAGGGAGGGGATCACCACCAGCGAGAGGATGGTGGAAACCAGCAGCCCGCCGATCACCGCGATTGCCATCGGAGCCCGAAACTCGCCCCCCTCTCCGATACCGAAAGCCGAGGGCAACATGCCGCCTACCATGGCAAGTGTCGTCATGATGATCGGGCGCGCCCGCTCGCGGCAGGCTTCGACAACCGCCTCTCCGCGCGAAAGCCCATGCGCCTCCCGCTCGACGGCGAAATCCACCAGCATGATCGCATTCTTGGTGACGATACCCATCAGCATCAGGATACCGATCACGACAGGCAGGGATATCGGGTAGCCGCTGAGAAGCAGCGCCGCGACGACCCCGCCGATGGAAAGTGGCAGCGATGCCAGGATGGTGAAAGGCGACAGGACGCTTTTGAAAAGCAGGATCAGGACGATGAGCACCAGCATGATGCCGCCACCCATGGCAACGGCAAAACTCTCGAATATCTCTCCTTCCGTATCCGAATCGCCGGTTGCCTGGACACGCACGCCATCCGGCAGGGTCTTCACGCTTTCGAGCTGCATCAACCGCTCAAGCCCCTGGCCTGATGTGAGGCCCTTCGCCATGTCAACGCCGATCTCGATCCGGCGCTGGCGCTCGAAACGATCGATCGCCGCAACTGTCTCATCGAGACTGATCGTGGCCACCGCCGACAGCGGCAGTTGCCCGCCATTTGCCGCCGGCACGCTCAGCGTCTCGAAGACCGCCAAATTTCCTCGCGCGGCGCGATCGAGAACCACGCGGATCGGGATCTGCCGCGAGCCCTCGATAAAATTCGCCAGGCGCGAATCCACATCGCCGATCGTCGAAATCCGCATCGTGCTGGCAATGGCTGCGGTGGAGACACCGAGCGTCGCCGCCTTTTCGGTATCGACCGTCATGCGCAACTCCGGCCGCATCGCGACATTGTCACTCGAAGCCCCGACAAAGCTGCTGTCTGATGCCATCTCGCGAAGGATCCGGTCGGTGGCGGCCTGAACGGCATTACCGTCACTGCCCAGCACGAAAAAAGATATGTCGCGACCGCCGCGATCGTTGAGAAAGCGCAGTCGCACATCTGGAATATCGACCAGCGCCTTTTCGAGTTCGGCTTCGATAGCAAAGGAAGACCGATTACGCTCCGCCTTGTGCACGAGGTCGACCGAGACGACCGCATAACGCACATCCTGCTGGCCGCTCATGCTCGATCCGGCCCGAACCAGCACACCCTCGACTTCGGCGAGCTTGCCGATCGTGGCGGCGATCCCGTCGGTGACCTGACGCGTCTCATTGAGGCTTGTGCCGGGTGGCAATTCGACGGTCAGCGTCAGGCGACCGGTGTCTTCTTCCGGCAGGAACGTGGTCGGCACCGACATCAGTGACATCATCGCCAGCGCGAACAGGCCGAAGGCGGCTGTGACCGTCAACCATTTCCACCGCAGCGTCAGCCGCAGCTGCCACTCGTAGGCAAGCGAAAATTTTCCTTTTCTCGGTTCGACCGGCGGAGCGGCGGTCATGATATAGGCCGCCATGACCGGAGTGATCAGCCGCGCGACGAGAAGCGAAAAGAACACCGCGATAGCCACGGTCAGGCCGAATTCGCGGAAATAGAGCCCAACGACACCGCTCATCAGCCCGACAGGCGCAAAGACGGCGATGATCGTTGCCGAGATCGCAATTACTGCCAGACCGATTTCGTCCGATGCATCGAGTGCCGCGCGATAGGCGGATTTTCCCAAGTTGCGATGCCGGACAACATTTTCGATCTCGACGATCGCATCATCGACCAGGATGCCGGTCACCAGCGTAATGGCGAGCAGGCTGAGGATGTTGAGCGAAAAGCCGAGCATGTCGATGGCAAAGAATGTCGGGATGATCGACAGCGGCAATGCGACAGCCGCAACCAGCGTCGCGCGCCAATCGCGCAGGAAGAGGAACACGACGATGATCGAAAGTGCCGCCCCTTCGAGCAGGGTATTGATCGCCGAATGATAATTTCCTTCCGTGTATGAAATCGTGTCATCAACAATCTCGAAGCGAAGACCGGGATGGCTGAGACGTAGTTTTTCGACCGCAGCGAATACTTCATTCGCCACGGTGACGGCGCTTGCGCCCTGGGACCGATAGACTGAGAAACCGACGACATCGGAACCGTTCAGGGTCGCAAACGCGCGCGGTTCGGCAAAGGTGTCGCTGACGGTTGCGACATCCGCCAGCCGGACCGAGTTTTCGCCACCAAGCGACAGGCGTGTTTCCGCCAAGCCGGAAACGGTGCTCGCGGCGGCGGCTGTCGTCAGCACCTGTTCGCGGCCCTCCATATCACTGCGCCCGCCCGAACGGTCGAGCTGGGTTTCCATGATCGTCTCGTTGACCGAGTTGACCGAAAGCGACAATGCCTGCAGCCGGTCGGCATCGAGCTCGACATGGATCTCGCGGTCGGCCCCGCCGATCCGATCGATACGCCCGACGCCGGAAAGCCCCTGCAGGTCGCGTTTTACCGTGTCATCGATTAACCAGGATAGTTCGGTCACCGTCATTTCCTGGCTGGAGACGGCATAAGTGACGATCGATTGCGCCTCCTCCTCGATCCGTTCGATGATCGGCTCGTCGATCGCGCTCGGCAGATCACCCCTGATCCTTGTCACGGCATCTCGCACATCGTTCATCGCCCGATCCGGCGCAACCAGGCCGAGTTCGAATTCGACCGTGGTGACCGAACGCCCCTCGCCGATCGTCGACGACAATTCCTTTATCGCCGGAAGTGAGGCGATCGCATTTTCGACAAGCCGCGTCACCTCGGTTTCCAGTTCGACCGGCGTGGCGCCGGATTGCTCGACCGTGACCTTCACGGCCGGCGTTATGATTGTCGGGAAATAGGTGATCGGTAGCCGGGTAAAGCTGTAGATGCCGACAACCGTCAAGATGACGAAAAGCAGGATGGAGGGAAGCGGATTGCGGATCGCCCAGGCGGAAATATTGCCGTTCATCGCGCCATCTCCCTGCTTCCCATGGCAAGGGCGGAGGCCATGTGATCGGAAACAGACCGCTCCGACATGGCCATGACGGGCCGCACCTTTTCCTGGGCTTTCAGAAACCCGCCGGATTTCAGCACGACCATCTCGCCATCGCTGACACCGGCGATGATTTCGACAAAGCCCTCCTGCCGGATGCCGACAGTCACGTCGCGACGATCCACGACACCGTCCTTGACGACGAAGACATTGCTTGCGCCGCTTGCGGTATTCACCGCACTGCCGGGTAGGAGAATGTTACGCCGCGCCGGAGCGTTAATGCTTCCGCGGGCAAAGACGCCGGGCTTCAGCCCATCCGCCTCATCCAGTTCGATGCGCACTTCGCCGCTGCGCGTAACCGGATCGACCTGCGCTGCATTCAGCCGCAACCTGCCACCGAGCTGACCCTCATATCCCGGCAGGCTGATCTGCGCCCGCATGCCTTCATCGAGCCGCAGAAAACTCGTTTCCGTCACCTGCGTGGAAAACTCGATTTCTGCATCCTTGGCGATGACGAATAGCGGATTGGCGGAAGCATACGTCATCGCCCCGATGCGCGCCGTCCGCTTGAGCACCAGCCCGGCATCGGGCGCACGGACCGTGCTGCGCTCGATAGTCAGCTCGATTTCCTTCCGCTCGCGGGCAATCAGCTCCGCATCGGCTTCCGCCAGCGCAAGCGACTGGCGGGCAAGCCGCAGTTCCGCCACCGCACGGGCATGGGCATTTTCATGTTCGTCCAGAAGCTGCTGCGATACGGCGCCTCTCGGCTGTAGCGCCCGACTGCGCTCCAGGAGCTTGCGCGCCTCCGCCTCGCTGACGGCGGCAACTTCCAGCCTGCTTTCCTCCACTTCGGCGGCGGCTCTTGCCCGCAGCATGCTGACCGAATTCTTGTCGAGCAGCATGCGTGCTTCGGTCGTGTCGATCAGCGCAAGCGGCTGCCCTCTCTCGACCCGCTGCCCGGTTTCGGCAAGGATATGTTCGATCACCCGTCCCTCGATGAAAGGACGAACTTCCACCTCTTCCTTGGCAACCAGCGAGCCGACAACGGGGATCTTCTCGGTCACCTCGCCTTTTCGAGCGACGACGACCGTGACCGGCGTCTGGCTTTCAGCCTGTGACGCGGAGAAGAACACCAGCCACAGCACCAATGCCGAGACGGCAAGACGCAGTTGCGGCAGCACTGATCGGGATATCCCGTACATGAGGCACCTTTCCGTTTTATCCGCACATATCTGCGGATGATCCGGAAGGAACCGTAGCGATCAGACGCGCGGCCGGTGTGTCGTCACGTTAAGAAAGGTTACACCCGCCGCCAGCGCGGCAATGCTGTCCATCAAAGCCCGATGATCGCCGGCCACCAGCCGAGGCCGACGAAAAGGCTGCCGGCAATGCCCGGAAGCAGAGGCAGAAAGCGCCTGATTGGTGCGACCTGCTGTCGTTCAAGAATCTTTATTCCGAGCCAGACGCTCCACAGCAGCCCCATGAGAAACAGCCCGCCGCGGATCGCGCCCGCACCGCTTGCACCAAAAGCGGTATATCGCAACGGTTCCAGCAGTTCTGCCCCAAGCCCGATGATCAGGCTAATCAGCGCAATCGGAGCATATTGATAACCGAGTTCGGTAAACAACTGCCCGAAGCCGCCATCAGCCCCTGCACGCTTCGCCAGAAAGGCACTCGCCGCAGTCAACAAGGCAAGGACAGCGGTCAGTGCCGCCATGACCGCCAACATGAAGAAGACGATCATGACGAAATCAAGCCAGCGGAACACTTCCGCACGCGTCGGATGAACACTCATCAACCATGATGGGCCGACAGTGGTGACCCAGTTCCAGTGATGCTGGATCGCGAAGACACCAAAAGCCTGTCGCCATTGCTGATATTGCGGCAGCACCAGCCAGAGAAAACCGCCGAGGGCGACGCCGGTATCCAGAAATAGGAACCAGGCTTCCGCCTTGTTGGCGCGATGATCACGAATATCCTCGATTTCGCGGCCCGGACGGCGGATATCCAGCCGGATGCTGCCCGCCGCGTGCGGGTGGACGCAGCGAAAGCACTCGATACAGTGCCGGCTTTCACTCTTGCGCGGCAGATCGATCATCGTCGGGCAGGCACCTTTCTGGCTATAGGCATCGCCGCCCGGCAGCCGGATTTTCGGCGTGAACTGAACCGCGCCAAGCCGGGAATAAAGCCCGAGCACCCGGCCGATCGGGCAGAGATGCCTGCACCAGACGCGTTTCTTGCGGCCATAAAGGCCGCCGATCGCGATTGCCAAAAGCATGGTGCCGCCGAAAAGCCCTGCCGCAGCTTCGGGATGATCGCGCACACCGATCGTCTGGCCGTAAAGCGTCATGATAATGAAGCTGAGTGCGGGCGTGCCTTCCCAGCGGATCCAGGCCGGGATCCGGCGTTGCAGGCCATAACGATTGGCAAGCTCGGACGCAGCCCCCATGGGGCACAAAAGACCGCACCAGATCCGCCCGAAGACGATGACCGACAGAAAGACGAGCGGGAACCAGATGCCCCAGAGCAGATATTGCAGCGCCAGTGTTCCATTCGACAGCGGCGTCGTTTCCGGCGGCGGATCAGGCAGCAGAAGCGGCAGGCCGAGCACCAGAAGAAACACGAGAAACATGATGCCCTGGATGATCCAGTAATACGGGCGCGTCCGCACGAAGAATGCTTCGAGTGCGATGAGCCAGTTCGGGCGTTCGGGCAGTTCCTCCGCCTCAACCAGCAGCGATGGTGCGAACGTTGCCGCCGGAGCGAAATCACGATGACGGTAAATCTCTGTCATTTCATCTCTCTCGGCACAACAACAATTCAAGCGTGTAAATATGTCGCACGCCCGAATTGGAATGAGATACCAATCAATCAGGATAAACACTCTCATATTTAACATGGAGATCAGCCGAAGTATTTGAATTTTGTCATTTATATCATGACCTTGATGAAAACTTTCAGGCTTGACTCCACATTTTTCCAGGCAGATGTTCGCGCCACATTTTCCCGAAAAGGACCTGTTATGCGCGAAACCCACATTTTCAAGACGGCATTCCTGCCCGCCGCTTTTGCTGCTGCAACACTCTTTTCCGTCGGCTCGGCATCTGCCCTGGAATATCCTATCGGAGAGCCGCAGGAAGCAGGCGGTATGGAAGTGGCTGCGGTCTATCTGCAGCCTATCCTGATGGAACCCGCCCACATGATGCGCGCAGCCGCCGATTCCGACGTGCATCTGGAAGCCGATATCCACGCGACGAAGGATAACAAGAATGGCTTTGCCAATGGCGACTGGGTGCCGAACCTGACGATCAGCTATGTGCTGACCAAGGGCGGCGTGAAAGTGTCGGAAGGCCCGCTGATGCCGATGGTTGCCTCCGACGGGCCGCATTACGGCGACAACGTCAAGCTCGACGGCCCCGGCGACTATAACCTCGTGTTCAAGATTGCAGCGCCGGACGGCATGATGTTCGGCCGCCATGTCGATGACGAAACCGGCGTCGCCAAATGGTTCGAGCCCTTCGAAACCAGCTATGACTTCACTTTTACGGGCGTGGGCAAAAAGGGTGGCTACTGATCACTCTTCCCCCCGCAAGGAACAGTGCCTTGGCCTCACCATGGCACTGTTCCTCGCGCTTTCGATTGTCCCGCCGGCGGTAGCGACGGCCGACGACGATCCGAGCTTCACCATCACCTTCAACGATGGCGTGGTTTCGCCATCGCGTCTCGAAGTGCCGGCGGAGACCCGCTTCGAAATCCGGCTGATCAACAACGGCAAGACACCGGCGGAGTTCGAGAGCATTCCGTTGAGCAAGGAGAAGGTGATCGGACCGGGGGTCTCGACCTTCATCGTCATCAAGTATCTCGATCCGGGAGAATATTCGTTCTTCGACGATTTCCATCCGGACGCTCCGCCCGCGGTTCTCGTCGCGGTTCCTTCTGAGGACTGACATGTTTGCCTCCATTGCCTTTGTCGTCTGGCGCGAGAGCGTCGAAGCCCTTTTGGTGATCGGCATTCTCGATGCCTGGCTGGTCAGCCGGAGCATGGAGATGCGCCGCGCCCGCGGTTTTCTCTGGGGCGGTGCGGCGGCGGGGCTGGCTGTCGCCGGCGTGCTTGCCGTGATCCTGCTCTGGCTCGGCGAGGCGTTTTCCGATGACGCCCAGACGATCTACCAGACGGTGATCGCGCTGCTCGCAGCCGGGCTGATCCTGCAGATGGTCTTCTGGATGCGCAGCCACGGCCGCTCGATGCGCGGCGAGCTCGAAAGCTCGCTCAGCACGGCGGTTGCCGCAGGCAGTTGGTGGGGTGTCTTCGCCCTTGCGCTCATTGCGGTTGCCCGCGAAGGCAGTGAAACAGTCGTGTTCATCTATGGCATTCTGTCTGCAGGGGTCATGGGTTCGCTGCTTGTCGGCATTCTTGCCGGAGTGACCGGTTTCGTCGCGGCTGCAATCACCTATGCCCTGCTGATGACCGGCAGCCGGGTCATCTCCTGGCGGGTTTTCTTCCGGATTTCCGAGATCGTGCTGCTCTTCCTCGCCTGCGGCCTGCTGATGACCGGGATCGACGGATTGATCAATCTCGATATCCTGCCGCGCCTGTCGCGCGCGCTGTGGAACAGCAATTTCCTAATGTCCGACGGCACGACAGCCGGCGGTTTCTTCGCATCCATGACCGGCTATCGCGCCCGGCCAAACCTGATGCAGCTCATTGTCTTCTTTGGCTACTGGATCGCGGTTCTGGCCGTCATCTACCGGCCACGCAAAGGTTCGTTCTCCACCGCTGCGCATCACTAGCGATTTGCCCGGGCACTTTGTGTCAACATATGGTGTGGCCATTGCCTGAATGGCCGTATCTCTTTTCACGCAGAAGAATGTGTGGCCGGCATCACATTGTCGGGGATCGGGCACACATATTTCCGGCCATCGGTCTTCTCTGTCCATTCCGCCTTGGCGGCTTCCAGAAGTTCGGGAGACGTCATAAGCGAGAGGCCAGTCGCCGCCAGCGTCTTTGCTGCATGTGCCATGGCTTTGTGAGCCCCCGCGCTTTTTCCCTGTGCCACCACCTGCCAGGTGTGAGGATTGGTGCCGATTGCCCAGGTGGGCGTCCAGCATTGCGCTGTCGGCGTTACCCAGCTTACATCTCCCACGTCCGTAGATCCGGCACGGAAATGCGAAGACCCCTCGAAGTCGCGCAGACCCAGATGCAACGGTGTCGAACCATCGACCTTTGCATTGGAAAAAACATCGCCCTTGATCTGATAAAGGCGGATGCTGCTCCTGATAGCTTCGTCAGTAAACGTGTCCTGGATAGACTTGGCGAATGCGAGATCCGTTTCATCGAAAGCGATCGGACCGAGCGCCATCATGTTGTCATGCATGGCCGTTTCGAGCGTAATGTTGGGCAGAAGATTGGTGGAGGCCGTGTCGAAGACGATTTCGACCTCTGTCTCGGTCATCATTGCCGCGCCGCGAGCAACCTTGTCGACACGCTTGGCAAGATCGAGCGCCTGCGACATTTCCGGCGCGCGAACCAGATAGACAACTTCCGCCTGGGCCTGCACGACATTGGCGGCGCGCCCTCCGGTATCGGTTATCGCATAATGCACGCGGCAATCCTGGGGCATGTGTTCGCGCAGGAAATTGACGCCGACATTCATCAGTTCAACGGCATCCAGCGCCGAACGGCCGAGATGCGCGGCATTCGAAGCATGGGCGGCAAGGCCCTTGAAGCGATAGAAATATTCAAGGACCGCCAGATTGTTGGTGGAGCGTACGCCGTTGAATGGCGCCGGATGCCAGGTAAGCGCCGTATCGACGTCATCAAACAGGCCCGCACGCACCATGAATGTCTTGCCGGAGCCGCCTTCCTCGCCCGGGCAACCGTAATAACGCACGGTGCCAGCTAGGTTGTTGTCCTTCATATGCCGGGCGAGCGCGATGGCCGCCATCAGGGAACCGACACCTAAGAGATTGTGGCCACAGCCGTGGCCGGTCGCGCCGGAAACGATCGGCTTCGGCTCAGCCACATCCGCAGCCTGGCTCATTCCCGCCAAGGCGTCGAATTCTCCGAGCAGCGCGATCACCGGCTTGCCGCTGCCGAATTCGCCGATGAAGGCCGTGTCCATGCCCGCCACGCCACGACGCACAGCAAACCCATTCTTCTCCAGCGCTTTTGCCAGCATATCCGACGAACGCCTTTCTTCGAACTTCAACTCGGCAAAATCCCAGATTCTGTCGCTGAGTTCGGAGAATTCCGGTTTCATCTCTTCGATCGCGTTGGCAATCGACGTCACTGCATCGCGGTTCATGGCCTGTCCTCGCATGAATGTGTGAGCGCCCTCAGGACGCAGAAAACCATCCGGCGATCTCCCGCCGGTTGAATTTCCTTGAAAGATAGACAGGCGCGCCGATCTTTGCCGGCGCGCTCAAAACTCAGTTTTCGACCGAGACTTCCCAGAGGCGGGCATTCGACTGCCAGACCGGCTGGCCTTTCAGCTTCTTCGTCGCGCCCCAGACGTCCACCATGTCGTAGAGAAAGATGCCCGGCATTTCCTTCAGCATCAGCTCATGGAACTCATCGAAGATCTTCTGGCGCTTTTCCTGATCGGCTTCTGCATAGGCGGCGTTCATCAGTTCGACGGCTTTCGGATCATCCCACATCAGCGATGCGTTCTTGTCCTTATTGCCGACATAGAAAGAATACATCAGCGCCGGGTCGAGACGTGGAGCGACCGACTGCGAGATCACCTGATAATTGCCGGAGCGGCGGCGGTCGACCTGGGTCGCGTAATCTAGCACTTCGATCTGCACGTTGAGGCCCGCCTGCTGCATCATCGCCTGCGCCATGACGGCCGCCGGGAAGCTCGGCACGTTGCCGCGCTTGTTCGCGATAATCGAGATCGGCTCACCCTTGTAGCCGGCATTCGCCAGTTCCTTCTTGGCAGCCTCGATATCGTAGGGAAGACGCGTCTTCTGGGTCTCGTCGAAATAGACGCTGTCCTGCGACACCATCGAGCCGTTCGCCTCGCCGGTCCCGTTCGACGCGGCGGCCACCAGTTCATCGAGATCGAGCGCCATCGCCATGGCGCGACGCACGCCGGGATTGCTCAAGACCTTGTCGCGGGTCTGGATGTAGAACAGGTTCTTGCCGTTGTTGCGTGAAACGATCAGCTGCGTCTTGTCACTGGCCTTGAACTCGGGGATCAGGTCCGGCGAGATTTCCGCCGTATCGAGCACGCCGGATTCGAGCCCGGCCTTCACGGTCGATGCATCCGGGATGATCATGAACTTGATGCCGTCGGCCAGCGGCCGTTTGGAGCCGACCATGCCATCCGGCTTGCCGTCATTCTCTGGCGAGACGTAATCAGCGAATTTCTTCAGATGGATATATTCGCCCTTCTTCCACTCATCCCACTGGAACGGGCCGGTGCCGATCGGCTTGACGAAGCTGCCATCGGCAGCAACGGAATCCGGTGAAATCATGCCGGTATAACCGCATTCGGGACGCGACATCAGGCCGAGGAAAACCGCGGATGGCTTTTCAAGAGTGATTGCGACGGTCGAAGCATCCGCGGCCTTCACGTCCGTAACCGGTGCCGCCCCACCCTTGGCAAAGTCGTTGAGGCAGGTCCATTTGGTTTCCGGCTTCAGGTAACGCGTCCAGTTCCAGACGACATCCTCCGCCGTCATCGTTTTACCGTTGTGGAATTTCACGTCTGGGCGCAGCTTGAACGTATAGGTCAGGCCATCGACAGAGGTTTCGAAGCTCTTGGCCAGAAGCGGCTTCACCTCGCCGCTATTGTTGTAACCGACAAGCCCCTCGACGATATGCAGGATGACGCCATCGGTATTACCATCGCGGTTGACGCCGGGATTGGCGCTGCGCAGATCGGAACTCTGCGCGATCGTGATATCGCGGGCATTGGTTATGCTGGTCATTGCAAGCAGAGCCGTGCCTGCCAGAAGAAGCTTTTTCATTGTTCTACCCTCTTTTGCCATTGTTGATTTTTACGACTGGAACCCGTTCCAGCAGGCCTGCGCCAGCCGGCCAATCGTTTCGAGCGAAAGCGTGTATCCCGGCGTGCCATCGGCCATGACCTGCGGCACGTCATCGGTATAGGCGGTGATGATGAAGAAGGGCCCGCCTTGCCTGTAGACGATGCCGGCATCCATGCGGCCGCGCTTGCCGCGCCCGCTCTTGCTGGCCACCAGCGTTTCGAACGGCAGGCGCGAACGGATGCCGTAACGCAGGATCTGGTGCTTCAGCGTCTCCATGGCGAAGGAGCACAGTTCGGCGCTGCATCCGAGCTTTTCCTGCGCCTCTGCAGAGGATTGCGCATCAAGAATGGTCTGCAGCAGCAGAACCTGATCGGCGGCCGATGTCGTCGTCACCGTCGTCAGCGCATGGTCGGCCGGCAGGGCGAGCGGCGGAATGAGGAAACGATGATGGGTATTGGCCATGCCGAGCGACTTGCAATAGCCATCCACCTCTTCCAGCGTCAGCCGCTCCAGCACCATTTTCGTGCAGACATTGTCGCTCAGCGTCATCATGCCGGTGATCGCGTCTCTCAGCGAAATCACGATACCCGGCGTCATGTAGCGGAACATGCCGCTCGCCACTTCCTTGGCCAACCTTTCCTCGTAGGTCACCGGTTCATCCAGATCGAGCCGCCTTTCATGTGCCGCCTTGAGTGCGGCCATCATGATCGACGTCTTGCGGGTGCTGCCGGAGGGCGTTTCCTCATCGGCGCCGCGTCTGATCTCTTCACCGGTCAGCAAATTGCGCACCATGAAGCGGGTGACAAAGGGCTGCGCATCACAGATCGCGAACAGCTGGTCGGAAATGGTCATCGTATTCATCCTGTTATGCATCGTTTTCGAGCCGCCATTTGAGTGTCACGCCGCCCCGCTCGTTGTGGCCGAGCGCGGGAATGGCCGAGAGCAGGCGGCGGGTATAGGCTTGCCTGGGGTTGTCGAAGATCGTGTCGCGATCTCCCTCTTCGATGATCCGGCCGTCCTGCATGACGACGACACGGTCTGCTACCTGCTCGACCACGCCGAGATCGTGGCTGATGAACAGGCAGGAAAAGCCGTAGCGCTTCTGCAAATCGGAGAAGAGGTCGAGCACCTGTGCGCGCACCGTCACGTCGAGCGCCGAGACCGGCTCGTCGGCGATCAGGAAGCGCGGCCGGCGGGCAATCGCGCGGGCAATCGCCACACGCTGCCGCTGGCCACCGGAAAGCTCGTGAGGATAGCGGCTGGCGTAATCGGCGTTAAGGCCTACTTCCTCCAGCGTTTCCAGCGCCCGCTTGCGCTTTGCCTGAGCGTCGAGATCGGGCACCAGTCGCAGCGCCTCCTCCACCAGCGCCAGGATCGTCATGCGCGGATCGAGCGAGGAATACGGGTCCTGAAACACCATCTGGCAGTTCAGGCGATAGTCGCGCCAGTCCTCGTCGCGTGAACGGCCCTGAAAGCGGATATCGCCTTCGCTTTCCTTGACCAGACCGGCAATCGTGCGGCCAAGCGTCGTCTTGCCGGAACCGGAGCCGCCGACCAGCGCGACGACCTCGCCCTCGTGGATATCGATGCTGATGCCATGCAGGGCGCGCTTGGGTTTCGCCTTCTTGAGCAAAGATTTGCGTCCCGCATAATCGACAACGATATTGCGGGCCGAAACCATCGGTGCCTTCGACGTATCGAGCGCACGCGCCTCGCCGCGGAAGGGCAGAGAGGACAGAAGCTTCCTCGTATAATCGTGCTGCGGGGCATCGAGCAGATCTTCGGTGCGCCCCTGTTCGACGATCGAGCCCTTTTCCATCACCACGATGCGGCTCGTATAACGCGCCACCATCGGCAGGTCGTGGCTGATCAGAAGAACGGCGGTGCCTTCGGCCCGCGTCAGCTCGACCATAAGCTCCATGACATCGCGCTGGATGACGGCATCGAGCGCCGTGGTCGGTTCGTCGGCGATCAACAGCGCCGGTTTCAGCAGCATGACCGACGCGAGCATGATACGCTGGCGCATGCCGCCGGAAAACTCGTGCGGATAGGCGGCAAGCGCTCCCTCCGGATTCTTGATGCCGATACGCTTCAGCATGTCGAGAATGCGGGCGCGACGGTCCTGTGGCGACAGTTTGGTGTGAAGGACAAGCCCCTCCTCCAGCTGCCGGCCGATGGTCATCGACGGGTTGAGCGATGTCATCGGCTCCTGGAAAACCACGCCGATTTCGCCGCCGCGCAGATGCCGAAGCTCCCTGTCCTTCATTGTCAGGACATCGCGGCCCTTGTAGCGGACGGAGCCACCCGTAACCTTGATCGCCGGAGGCAGAAGCGAGATCAGCGCACGGGTGGCCAGCGTCTTGCCGGAGCCGCTTTCGCCGACGATGCCAAAGATTTCGCCCGGCGCGATGTCGAAGGAGATGCCCTTGACCACCTCGAGACCGGTATGGGCAACTTCAAGCGAAAGGCTGTTGACGCTCAAAAGCGTTTCTGCGGACATGTCCTTGGTCATTTCAGGCCCCTCATGCGCGGGTCGAGGCGGTCGCGAAGGGCGTCGCCGAGCAGATTGATGCCGAGCAGGGTCAGCGCGATGCAGATACCGGGGAAAAGACCCAGCCAGACGGCCTGCTGGATGAAGGGACGGCCGGCGGCCAGCATATTGCCCCATGTGGGTGCCGGTGGCGGCACGCCGAGACCGAGGAAGGAAAGCGCGCTTTCCGACAGGATCGCCCAGCCGAACATCGAGGTGGCAAGCACGGTGATCGGCGCAAGGCAGTTCGGCAGGACATGTCGGAACAGCGTGAACAGCTCCCCATTGCCCATCACCCGCGAGGCTTCGATGAACTCGCGTTCGCGCAGCGACAGCACGGCGCCGCGCACCACGCGCGCCATCGACGGCGTGTAGGCAATACCGAGCGCAAAGATGATGCCGTATTGGTTGGCGCCGAAGACGGCAAGCAGGCCAAGCGCCAAAAGAATGCCGGGAAAGGCCAAAAGCGCATTGTTGACGGCCATGATGGCCCCATCCACCCATCCCCGCGCATAACCGCTGACAAGGCCGATGAGAGTGCCGAAGATCGTGGCGAAGCTGACGGTCAGAAAGCCGATCCAGACGCTCGCCTGGGCTCCGACCATCAGGCGGCTCAGGACATCGCGACCGAATTCGTCCGTCCCGAGAAGATGCGTGGCGCTCGGCCCGGCAAGACGGGCGGTGAACGACAGTTTCATCGGGTCGAACGGCGTCCAGAACAAGCCAAGTGCGGCGGTTGCGATGAGAACGGTGATGAGAAACCCGCCGATAAGGCCGTTGAGAGTGAACTTTTTCATTCGGCGACAACCCGCGGATCGAACAGGGGATAAAGCAGGTCTACGACGAGATTGACCAGCACGTAGGAGAGGGAAACGAACAGCAGGCAGCCCTGGATAACCGGATAATCGCGGGCAAAAATGCTGTCGACCATCAGGCGGCCGAGACCGGGAATGGTGAACACCGTCTCGATGACCGCAATGCCGCCAAGCAGGTTGCCGAGAATGAGGCCGATCATCGTCCATGTCGGGCCGAATGCGTTCTTGAATGCATGCCGCCACAACACGGCGCTTTCCGAAAGCCCCTTGGCGCGGGCATGGGTGATGTAGTCGAGACGCAGGACTTCCAGTGTCGAGGCGCGCGCCATGCGGATCAGCACGCCCGCCTCATGGATGACCAGCGTCATCACCGGCAGCACCAGATAGAGCAAGCCGCCGACCACATTGTCGCCGATCGACACGTAACCGAGAACCGGCAGCCAGCCGAGTTTCAGCCCGAACAAAAGCAGCAGCAGAAGGCCGAGCCAGAATGTCGGGATCGACAAAAGCACCGTCGCAGTACCGACCAGCGCCAGATCGGTTGCGCTGTTCTGCCGCCAGGCTGCAATCACACCGGCAGGCACCGCAATCAGGCTGGCCAGCAGAACGGCGATCACGACGATTTCCGCGCTGACCATGAAGCGCGAGACGACGAGCGGCAGGACTTCCTCGTCATTGACGATCGAGCGCCCGAAATCACCCTGCAGGACATTTCCGGCCCAGATGGCGAATTGTTGCGGCATCGATTTGTCGAGGCCAAGCTCGGTGCGCATGGCGGCGATCTGGTCGGGCTGCGCCATGTCGCCCAGCATCAGGGCTGCGGGGTCACCGGGAATGAAGCGGATCAGCGCAAACACTGTAATCGAGACAAGCACGATCGTCGGCAGCGCCATCAGAAGACGGCTCAGGATAAATCTTAGCATTGTTTCCCCACGATTGAAGGCGGCTTTCCATTCCGCCAGCATCGGTTTCGTTAGTTAAGACTATGACGAAATGACTTTTGATACGCAATATTATGTGATTTTGTCATATGTCTATGCATCTCGCGGGCCGCATCTCGTCGGCCGGAAAGCCCGAGTTTCAGGATTAATTAGCTAATCTCATTCGATTTTTTGAGAAAGCCGAATTTGCCGCTGCAGTGCATCGCTCAAGGCTTGCGCCGCGATCGACAGCGGAAAGCCCGCAGCCCGCGCCAGGCCGAAATCCTGCCTGGCCTGTGGAACGAAAGGGCGCTGCACGACAGGCAGATGCCGATACAGATTGGCGTAGAAACTGCTGATGATCGACACACCCAACCCCTGCGCAACATAGGCACAGGCCGAGCTGTTGGTATGCGTCTCGATCTTCACCATCTGCTTCACACCGGCGCGTGCAAACTGCTGGTCGAGTGCCATCCGGTTCGGTCTCTGCCGGCCGATAAGAACCAGCGGCACATTGCGCAGGTCCTTTGCCGAGATTGTTTCCAGTTGCGCCAATGGATGGTCCTTGGGCACGACGCAGACACTCGTGCCGCTTGCCACCTTGTCGACCACAATCCCCGGTCCTGTCTCCCCTTCCATGCGCAGGAAACCGAGATCGATGATACGTTCCCCAACCAGCTTGTTGATCGCCGTCGTGGTTTCGAAAAAAGTCTCGATGCGCACACCGGGAAAGTCACGAATATAATCCACCAGCATGGCCGGAGCGAAATTTTCCCACATGCTGCTTGGCAGCCCGATGCGTACGATATCCGGGCCGGATGCACCGCTGCGCAGATCTTCCGCATGGCTGGACATACGGTCCACGGCAAGAAGAACATTTTCCGCGTCATGGCCCAGCGCAAGCGCCTCGGGCGTCGCGATGAGACGGCCCTTGTCACGCGCAAACAAGGTGATCGAGAGATCCTGCTCCAGCTGCTGCAGCATGCGGCTGACACCGGACTGACTAAGGCCCATCGTCTTTGCAGCGGCAATCGTCGAGCCGGTTGCCAGAAGCGTGCGAAGCACTTCCAGTTGCTTGATGTTCATGGATTGGATCTCGTGATTTCGATAATGACTGCCAGGCCGGATCTTCCGCTTCCGACAACATATGCCACATCTCTCACGATATGCTATCTGCCAGCATCCGGCACGGAGCTCGGGGCCAACATCGGCAGCGCTTTCACTCACCCTCTGATGGATCAGCGATAAGCGCTGCGCAGAACTCAACAGAGATCAACCGATCTCGATCGAGAAACCGAAGATCGCCTTTTCGATGTCAATCGCCTCGAAGCCGATCTTGAAAACCCGGCTTCCCCAGACATCGAGGTGGCGCGGATCTGTAATCTCGATCGGCTCCAAACCGGTGACGCGAAGATTTTCCGGGGTGATGGCCAGTACGCTGTGCGTCCCGTAGAGCCGACACACCCCTTCAGTCCCAACCACTATTTTTCGATCCGAGACATAAAGAGGAAGTTCAAAGCGGGTGAGCGGCTCGCCCAAATCGATCTCGTCGCTGATCTCTATCTTTGCCGTGTCATGGCTGAAATTGAGGTATCGGATCATTCGCCGCGATCCGGGATCAGGGAAATAAGCCGGGCTTGCGTCGAGAGACAGATAGCTGCTGGTACCCTCGTGGCGGTACGCAACATCGCGCGCTTGCGAGCCTTTTCCCGCATATTGCAGGCGGCCATTCACGGCGGGAACGTTGTGCCCCTTCGAACTGATATGCCACATATCATATCGCGTCTCGGTGAAAGTAGCGCGCGAATAGGCCCCCTGCCCCAGATCGATAATCATCGGCTCACCGTCCAGATAGACGCTGAAATGGCCGACGTCGTTATGAGAGTGATGGTTGACCTCCGGGTCGTTACTGCCGGCGATCGCGCTCAACATCAGCCCGGCCCCGGCCTTTTCCTCGGATCGGGCAATCATCATCTGCATGTCGGCGAGCCAGACGCTTTTCTCACATGTCCTTGCCGCCGACTTTCTGTTTTCCGGTGTCCAGAAAAGCAGTCGGGTCAGGTGAACGAGGAACTGGCGGGCATAGTCATTGCGCCCACGGCCCCGGCCCGGATTGGCGAGCTTGTGACGGGCCGAACGGTCGATATCATCGGCGACAAGACCGGACAGCTGGTCAGAGCCGATAAGGCTCGCATAGCGGCTGAGCAGCCCCTGATCCAGATCGATCTTCAGACTGCCATCCGCGAAGTTGACGAAGAGGTTGCCGCCGATATTGAGCGGCAGGATATGCTCCCCGAAATTGCGGAATTTCTGATTATCCCCCGCCTTCAGATCGATGCCGAAGCGTTCCTCGACAAGGCTGACGAAACCGGCAAGCCGTCCGGCGCTGACCACCCAGTAGCCCGGTCCCTCGATGCAGGCGCCGGATGGCTCGATTGTATCGAAGAAGCGCTGCATCGGCACCATCAGCTTCATCGCGATAGCTGCGAGGCGCTGGTCGTCTTCGACCGTGTAGCAGGCGGCAAGCAAGAGATTGTGCGCGCACCATGCCGTCCAGTTGTTCCGGCCCAGATACCAGCCGTAATGTTTCGGCCCTTCGAGAAGCTTCAACGCACGGCGATCGATCTCGCCCTGTATGCGATAGTAGAGGGAAGGCACGGCTTCGAGCAGAGATCCGGCAGGCTGCCACCCGCAGCGGCACGTGTGAGACGCGTTTCAAAATCGATATTTGCGAGAAAGAGGTCCACCTTGATCACTGTCTCGGCCGTAAACCCGTCAACGATGCGCGCAATCATCGGCCGTTCGGCATCGCCGTATCGCATCCAGACATTGATCGTCTCTGCCGAATAGGCCGTAGACACCATCGTCGTGCTTGCCAGCGCTGCAAACGCGAACGCCCTTACCTTCTTCATGGGAAACCTCCTCTAAAATAGCCATTCGCCCTGCACGCCTCCAGAACATGCCAAACGTCTGTCCCCGGCAGAGCCGCTTTCCTCTAAGCCAGCGGCTCAAAGGCACGCTTCCCATAAAAGGAAAACGTTTAATTGATATTTTTAGCGCGGCAGGAGCTTGATAGAATGATATGGATCAACCGAAATCGCGGAAAGTAATGTGTTATTGTCAACACCCGAAATGAGAACGAAATCCGCATCGCCGGCAGTTACGTTAAACAGAAGAAAACAAGAAAAGCGTTTATCTGCATGAAGCGCCCGAAAAGACCGACCATCCGGGATGTTGCGGAGAAAGCCGGCGTATCGATCGCGACGGTGTCGAAATATGTGAATGGCCAGCAGTCATTCTCACCGGCAGTGGAAGAGAAGCTGCGCGAAGCGATCGAGGATCTGGGCTACAGCCAGAATTCTCTTGCCCGCGCCATGGTCACCGGCCGTACGACCGCAATCGGGCTTGCGGTGATGGATCTCGCCAATCCTCATTATTCCAATGTCGTGAAGGGTGCCAATCGGGTGGCGCTGGCAAACGGCTACTATCTCTTCGTCGTGGACATGGAGGAGAGTATTGCGGCAGTTCGCCCGCTATTGGAGGCCTTGGCGCCGCGCACGGATGGTTTGATCGTCAGCGCCCGCATTCCGAAAGACGTCACTGACTGGCTGGCCGAACTCGACAAACCGGTCGCCTTTTTAGGACAGCCAGAGCGCGATGATGTCCTGACAGTGGGGACGGACAGCGTTCAGGTTGCTGCACTGCTCGCGCAATATCTCGTTCGGCAGAGATTCAAGCGGTTCGGTTACCTGGGCTACTCGCGCGCACCATCCAATGCCGACCGCATTCAGGGCTTGAGGCAAATCCTGGAGCCGGCAGGGGTGGAACTTCTGATCTTCGACGTGGATGAACCGACGAATGAAGCAGGAGAACGCGCCGCGGCCCGCGTGTTGCTGCGTCCGGATCGCCCGGATGTGATCATTGGCTGGAATGACCTTGTGGCGACCGGCATGATGAACGAGGCCCGTTCGCTTGGCTTCAAGGTTCCCGATGACGTGGCCTTTGCCGGGATCGATAATATTCCGATCAGCCGCTACGTCACGCCACCGCTGACAACTGTCGACGTTTGTAGCCAGGCAACCGGCGAAGTGGTGATGAAGAAGATCATTGCGATGATCGAAGAAAAGCCGCAACCCACGGATCTTACGCTGGAGCCTGCGCTGATCATTCGCGAGTCGACCCAGCGCCATTTCACCTGAATGCGATTCCAGCCTGATCCATTGGATACCGGCCAACAACATCAGGCTTGGTGACCCTGCCCAAGCCAGTCGCAACCCAGATTTAAGGCGGCCCTGCGCGCCGGCGACCGCCAGCGCGCAGGTTGTTTTACGTCAGTGTCAGCCCTTGGCCTTCATCGGAACCACACGCGGTTCCTTGGCGGCCGGCTTGTCCTGTTCCTCGACATAAGCCTCGCCGTGGTAGCTGGCGATCAGAACGTCGCGGATTTCGGCGATCAGCGGATAACGCGGGTTGGCACCCGTGCACTGGTCGTCGAAGGCCATTTCGGCGAGCTTGTCGACCTTGGCCATGAAGTCGGCTTCGCCGACACCGGCTGCCTGGATCGAGGCCGGAATGTCGAGATCCTTCTTCAGCTGTTCCAGCCACTGGACGAGGTTCTCGACGGATGCCGCGTCGTTCTTACCGCCGAGGCCGAGATGCTGGGCAATCTCGGCATAACGGCATAGCGCCTTCGGCCGGTCATACTGGCTGAACGCCGCCTGCTTGCTCGGATTGTCGACTGCGTTGTAGCGGACGACGTTGGAGATCAGCAGCGCGTTAGACAGGCCATGCGGAATGTGGAATTCCGCACCGATCTTGTGCGCCATCGAATGGCATACGCCGAGGAAGGCATTGGCAAAGGCAATCCCGGCAAGCGTTGCGGCATTATGAACCTGCTCGCGAGCCTTCGGGTCCTTGGCGCCGTTCTTGTAGGCCGAGGGAAGATAGGTCTTGAGCAGCTTCAATGCCTGCAGCGCCTGGCCATCGGAATACTCGTTGGCCATGACCGAAACATAGGCCTCAAGCGCATGCGTAACCGCGTCGATACCACCATGCGCGGTCAAAGACTTCGGCATGTTCATGACCAGATTGGCGTCGACGATCGCCATATGCGGCGTCAGCTGGTAGTCGGCGATCGGATACTTGATGCCGGTCTTCTCGTCGGTCACCACCGCAAACGGGGTCACTTCCGAACCGGTGCCCGAGGTCGTCGGAACGGCCACGAACATGGCCTTCTTGCCGAGCGTCGGGAAGCGGTAGATGCGCTTGCGGATATCCATGAAGCGCAACGCCAGATCGGTGAACTCGACATCCGGATGCTCGTACATGACCCACATGATCTTGGCCGCATCCATCGGTGAACCGCCACCGACGGCAAGGATCAGGTCCGGCTGGAAGGCGTTGGCGAGTGCTGTCGCCTTGCGCACGACGGCAAGCGTCGGGTCGGCGCTGACTTCGAAGAAGACTTCGACCTCGAGACCGAGATCCTTGAGGATGCGGATCGTGTCGTTGACATTGCCGTTTTCGAACAGGAAGCGGTCGGTGACGATCAGGCAACGCTTTTTGTCCTTCAGGTCTTCAAGCGCAAACGGCAGGCTGCCGCGGCGGAAGTAGATCGATGGCGGCAACTTGTGCCAGAGCATGTTCTCTGCGCGCATGGCCACCGTCTTCCTGTTGATCAGATGCTGCGGGCCGACATTTTCCGAGATCGAATTGCCCCCCCACGAGCCGCAACCGAGCGTCAGCGACGGCGCGAGACGGAAGTTGTAGAGATCGCCGATACCGCCATGCGAGGCCGGCGAGTTGATCAGGATGCGCGAGGTCTTCATCTTCGCGCCGTAAGTAGCAATGCGCTCGGGCTGAAGATCCTGGTCGGTATAGAGAACCGAGGTGTGACCGACGCCGCCGAAGGCAACCAGCGCCTCGGCCTTGTCGCAGGCAGCCTCGAAGTTCTTCGCCTTGTACATGGCCAGAAGTGGCGACAGCTTCTCATAGGCAAAGGGTTCGGTCTCGTCGATCGCCTCGACTTCGGCAATCAGAACCTTGGTGCCGTTCGGAACCTCGAAGCCTGCCATCTCGGCAATCTTGTGCGCTGACTGGCCGACGATCTCGGCATTGATCGAGCCCTTCTTCAGGATCAGGCTCTTGATCGCACCCGCCTCGTTGCTCGACAGAACATAACCGCCATGGGTGCGGAAACGCTCGCGTACCGCATCATAGACGGCATCGACCACGACAACGGACTGTTCCGAGGCGCAGACGACGCCATTGTCGAAGGTCTTCGACATCAGGATCGAGGCAACAGCGCGCTTGATATCGGCAAATTCATCAATGACGGCAGGCGTATTGCCGGCACCCACGCCGATTGCCGGCTTGCCTGATGAATAGGCGGCCTTGACCATGCCGGGGCCACCGGTTGCCAGGATCAGGTCGATCGCCGGATGATGCATCAACGCATTGGAAAGCTCGACGCTTGGCTCGTCGATCCAGCCGATAATATCCTTCGGCGCACCGGCCTTGACGGCGGCTTCCAGAACGAGGCGAGCCGCCTCGCAGGTGGCGCGCTTGGCGCGCGGATGGGGAGAGAAGACGATACCGTTGCGGGTCTTCAGCGCAATCAGCGCCTTGAAGATCGCCGTCGAGGTCGGATTGGTGGTCGGCACGATGGCGCAGATCAGGCCGATCGGCTCAGCAACCGTTGCAATCCCGTATTCCGGCTCCTCGGAGAGAACGCCACAGGTCTTCTCGTCCTTGTATTTGTTGTAGATATATTCGGAGGCAAAATGGTTCTTCACCACTTTGTCCTCCATCACACCCATGCCGGTCTCCTCAACCGCCATCTTGGCAAGCGGGATACGAGCATTCGCAGCCGCCAGTGCGGCGTTGCGGAAGATTTCGTCAACCTGCTCCTGGCTGAAACTCGCATAAGCCTTCTGTGCAGCTTCAACCCGCGCCACAAGCGCGTCCAGCTCCGCAATCGTGCTAACTGTCATGATAATTCCACCTCAAATTGAATCATGGTGCGTGGTAAGTCGCGCTCATCACGCGTACTAAATCGATTTAGAAGACTAAATTCTGGACCAATGCGGCCAGGAAGCAAGCCTTTCGCGGCCTCCCGGAAACTATGTCGCGGTCTCGAAAACCTACAATGACATATGTCAATTTTCGCTCGATCCGTGCATAGCGGCGAAAGCTTGGCTCACAATCCGGTCCGATGGATTTGAACGGTTGACTGGCCCCCGCCACGGACTATCACTGCAGGGCCCGCGACCCGGAAATACGACGCAGAGAAAACCATGCCTTTTGAAATTCAAGACACCATCATCGATGCCGACAGCGAAGTGCGGATCCGCCAGCGCCTGACGCTGGTCGCACTCGGCAAGGAAAAGGCCGATGTGGCTCTGCGTGTCGGGCGGTTGCTGGATGTCGCGACCCGCACATGGTCGCAAGACCAGGAAATCATCATCAAGGATCGCCGCATCGCCTATGTCGGCAAGGCCGGCTCCTATCCGGGCGAAGTGAGCACCCGTGTTCACGAACCGGATCTTTCCGCCGTGCCGGGCCTTGGCGAAGTGCACAAGCATATCGAAAGCTCGCATCTGACGCCCGAATGGGAGGCAGCCCTGGTTCTTCCGCGCGGAAACACCTGGACCTGCGAGGCGAGCCACGAATTCTCCAACGTCAACGGCGCAAAGACGCTGGAATTCTGGCTGAAGGCCCGTGAGGCCGGTTCGCCGCTGAAGATTTTTCCCCTGCCCGGCTCCGCCGTCCCACCCACAGCCTACGAGCATGGCGGCGGTTATCTCGGGTATGACGAGCAGAAGGCCTTTCTTCAACAGAGCCTGATGACGGCAGGCCTCGACGAGGTGATGGACTGGCCGGCCGTGTGGAACCCGGAAAATCCGTCGCATGAACGCCTCTGGGGCATGATCCGCGCGACATTCGAAAAGCGCGCCGTCGTTGAGGGCCATGCCGCCGGCATCCGCGACCTGCCGTCAATCAACGCCTTCGCCGCCGCAGGCCTTGCCTCCGACCATGAAGCCTGGACGCCGGAAGAGTTCTGGGACAAGCTCACCCACGGCCTGTTCATGGAACTTCGCCCACACAGCCTGCCGGAAGTGATCAAGGGCCTGCTCGACCGTGGCCTTGCCGACTGGTCGCAGATCGCGCTCACCACCGACGACCGGTCTGCGTCCGACACGCTGAAACTCGGTGCCACCGACCACAATGTGCGGCTTGCGATCGAGGCCGGCCTTGCGCCGGAAATCGCTATCCAGTGCGTCACCATCAACCCCGCCCGCCACATGCGCCTCACCCCCTGGGTCGGCTCCATCGCGCCGGGCCGCTATGCCGATATCGTGCTTCTGTCGAATGTCGAAAAATTCGAGATCGCAAAGGTCTGGGCAGATGGAAAACAGGTCTCCGACGGCAATACCTATCTGCCGGACGTGCCAAAGATCGACTGGCCGGAATGGGCGACGAACACCATCAATATCGGCCGCGACCTGACGGCCAAGGATTTCGCCATCAAGGCCGAACCCGGCCGCGAGACGATGACCGCCGCTGTTCTGCGCCCCTTCCACTGGACCGACGACTTTTTGACCTTTGACCTGCAGGTTAAAGATGGTCTCGTGGAGCGCGACCACGCCCGCAACATCACCAAATTCTCGGTCATTGACCGTTTTTCCGGCAAGGCTGCCGTGTCGAAAATGTTCTGGCTCGGTTGCGGCCCGTCGACACCCGATACGGCACTCGCCTGCTCCATGGCGCATGACAAGCATAATATCTGGTGCGTCGGCTCTTCCGACGAAGCCATGGCGAAAGCCGTCAACGCGGTCGCCGACAATGACGGCGGCTGGGCGCTTGTGCGCGAAGGAAAGGTCGTCGCCCGCGTGCGCTACGAAGTCGCCGGCCTGATGAGCTGCCGCCCGGCGGAAGACCTACATGAAGAGATGCAGGCGCTTTATGCCGAGGGCGAAAAGGTCGACTGGATGTACGAGCCGAGTTTTCATCCGCGCTGGTTCGCCGGGTTCCCGGAGCGGCTGGCCTTTGCCACGCTCACCTGCGCGCCGTGGCGCTGGGTTCTGGTCGCGCCAAGCGACCATGCCCCGCAGGGCCTCGTCAATGTCGAGACCGGCGCCACCCACCCCGTTGTCTTCTAGTCAGAATATGTGAAATCCAGTCCGTTTCAGGAACAAGACCATGAGTGCCCCCGTCTACAAATCTTTCGAACAATCGCTTGCCGAATTTGAAAACATCGCCGCCGCAATTGCTCCGATCTCCGTCGAAGAGCTTCAATCCCGCATCGCCAAGCTGCAGGCCTTGATGCGGGAGGCGGGCGTCAAGGCCGTCTATCTCGATACCTCGACCAGCCTCACCTATTTCACCGGCATGTCGCTCGGCGCCAGCGAGCGCCTGCACGGCGCGATCATCCCGTCCACGGGCGCGCCGATCTATATCAGCCCGGCCTTCGAGGAGCCGAAGACGGTAACCCTCATCAGGATCCAGGGCGAGATCGCCACCTGGGAAGAGCATGAAGACCCGGCCCTGCTCGTCGCAAACCTGATCTGCGATCTGCCCGTAGAGGGCAAGACACTCACCTTCGATCCCGCCACGCCCTTCATGTTCTCAAGCCCGATCACCGCCCATATCGGCGCGCGTCTGACGGTCATCGGCGCCGGCGATCTGATCGCAGCCTGCCGCCAGATCAAGTCGGCCACCGAAATCGCCATCATCCAGACGGCGATGACCGCCAGCCTGCGCGTCCACAAGGCCGTATGGGAAGGACTTTACGAAGGTGTATCGACCACCGAAGTGACGGATTTCATCGCGAGCGCCCATGCAAAACTCGGCATGCGCCATGTCTTCGCCGCCGCCCAGTTCGGCGAGGCGACCGCCTATCCGCATGGCGTGCCCTACGCACAGACGCTTGCCAAAGGCGACATGGTGCTGATCGATCTCGGCGCGCATATCCACCGCTATTGCTCGGATATCACCCGCACCTATGTCTTCGGTGAAGCGACGGAGCGTCAGCGCGAACTCTGGAACATGGAAAAGGCAGCCCACCGCGCCGCCTTCGAGGCAGCCCGGCTCGGCTGCCCTTGCGAGGATGTCGATGCAGCCGCCCGCAAGGTACTGACGGATGCCGGCTACGGACCGGACTATCAGGTCCCCGGCCTGCCGCACCGCACCGGTCATGGGCTGGGCATGGACCTGCACGAAAACCCGTTCATCGTTCGCGGCAACAAGACGAAACTTCAGCCCGGCATGGTCTTCTCCGACGAGCCGATGCTCTGCGTATACGGCGAATGCGGCGTGCGTCTCGAAGACATTATCTACATGTCAGGAGAAGGCCCGGTCTTCTTCACCGAACCGGCCCATTCGATCGACCGACCTTTCGGCTAAGTCGAGATATCAAACAAATTTTGACGGGGGTGCGGCTTTCTGGCCGCGCCCCCGCACTATCCATACCAGACCAGTCGTAATCGACAGGGCGAATGGTTCGACATCCCTGTTCCTCAATGGATTGCAGCTTGGCCTTCTCTCATACCCAAGGGCGTTTTGCCGAAGGCAAGCCTGAACGCCTTGGTAAAATGCGATGCGCTTGAATATCCGACGTCGAAGGCAATATCGATCACGGCGCGGTTTGTGTTCTGAAGCAGTTCTCTGGCGCGCTCCAGGCGTATCTTGCGGTAGGCCGCTCCCGGGGAAAGCCCCGTCTGCTCCTCGAACAGCCGTTCAAGCTGACGCCGGGAAAGCCCGACCGACTTTGCCAACCCCTCCAGCGACACGTCGCCTTCCAGATTTTGCTCCATGGTAATCAGCACCGAGATGATACGCGGATCTCTCGCTTCAACGACAAACGGGCGCCGGGCCTGCGAATGGGTAGCCGATCTGGCCTGATCGATCTGCAGGACTTCAAGAGCATTCCTGGCTGCGTCTCTGCCGATATGGCGCTGAACCAGAACGTTAGCCAGATCCGCCGAACTGCTGCCGCCGGCACAGGAACCACGCTCACCGTCGATATGGAAAAGCCGATCCGAGCGAACCTTCAAATCCGGAAACCGCTCGCGAAAATCCTGGTGATGGAGCCAGCTGACGCAGCTCTCGTGGTTCGCCATCAGGCCGGCCTCGGCCAAAATGAAGGAGCCGGTACAGACTCCGATAAGCGGCACGCCCCTGGCGGACGCCTGTTTCAGGTAGGAGACAGTCTCGTTGTCCACCGGCTGCGACACCGACAGGAGCCCGCCGACCACGACGATATAATTGAATCGGGCCGGGTCGATGAAATCCGTGGTCGGAGCAACCTGTATTCCGCAGCTTGACGTGACCATATGGCGGGTGCTGCTGAGAACCTGCCAGTCGGCAAGAACCCTGCCGGATCGATCCTTTTGATCACTGGCAAGACGCAACGTGTCGACGAACATGGCAAACGCCGACAGTGTGAACGACCGGGCGAGAATGAAACCCACCTTGAGAGATTTTTGCGGCTGTGCGGCGTCCTGCCGCTTGCGTTGTTCGGGCTGCACCGATCTCTCCCTTGCTGCGGCTTCGTGCGATGCCGCAATACATCACCTGATTTGAAAACCATGGGCAAGCAGATCGCGCTCGTCAACGAAGATCGGTCGTGGCCGATCACTCTCGCGCGTCTGAGCGCCTTTATGCTCTCGGCTTTGTCATTGGCGCACCCAGCCATCCATGCGCTAAATCCCACATGGACATATGCTGGAGATTAATAAATGCGGCGCGATGAAATCGGCGATCTTCTGGCGTTCATGGCCGTTGCGGAAGAACGGAGCTTTACCCGCGCAGCGGCCAGAATGGGCACGTCGCAATCGTCGCTTAGTCACACGATCCGGCGCATGGAAGAGCGGATGGGCGTGCGCCTTCTCACCCGTACCACACGCAATGTCGCCCCGACCGATGCCGGCGAACAATTGCTTGAAACGCTGCGCCCGGCATTCGATGACATAGAAACCCGCGTCGATGCGATAAGCGCGCTCGGTGCCAAGCCCGCCGGAACCATTCGTCTGACATCGAGCCGCCAGCCAGCGGTCGGCATCGTCATGCCCGCGGCAAGCCGGATTATGGCGGAATATCCCGACATCAATATCGAGATCTCGGTCGACCAGCGTTTCACCGACATCGTCACCGAACGTTACGATGCGGGCATTCGGCTGGGCGAGCGGGTGGAGAAGGATATGGTGGCGGTACGGATTGGCCCGGAACTGCGCATGGTCGTTGCCGGATCACCCGCCTATTTCGAGAGGAAAGGCAGGCCGCTATCGCCGCATGACCTGACACAGCATGTCTGCATGAACCTTCGGCTTCCCACACTTGGCGGCCTTTATGCCTGGGAATTCGAGAAGGACGACAGACCGCTCAATGTGCGCGTCCAGGGCCAGTTCACCTGCAATGACGTGCCCATGCTGGTCGAGGCAGCCGTCAACGGCCTCGGCCTTGTGTGTCTTCCGGACGATCAGTTCGGCAAGCTGTTCGATGAGGGAAAGCTGGAACGTGTGCTTGAGGACTGGTGCCCGCCATTCCCCGGATATCACCTCTATTATCCCAGCCGCCGACAGGTATCTCCCGCCTTCCGCCTGCTGATCGAAGCCTTGCGTTATCGTGACTGAGAGACCGGAGCTTTCTAGGGATTTGTCCATCGATCGTCGCCGGTTTTATGTCTGGAACACGATTGTTCCAGACGCACCGGGGCCGCAAAGAAACTTCCGCACTTGCCCTGAAAATAGAATACCAAGTCAGTAGAAATCTGTCGGGACCAGATAGGCTCGTGATCATCGATCAATCGCTCGGCCGGCTTGCCGCCGGCGGGCACCATCCTTCGATCCGATGAGGAAAATCATGTCCCACCCCGTGCTTGGCGTGGATCACAGCTATCTGCTGGTCAATGATCTCGATGACAGCGCCGAACGTTACCGCCGCCTTGGCTTCACGCTTTCTCCCCGAGGGCTTCACAGTCCGCAAAAAGGATCGGCCAACTACACGATCATTTTTCAGGACGACTATCTCGAGCTTCTTGGACTGGTCGCCGAGACCGAACTCAACGCGCCGCAGCGCAAGACGCTCGCGACCTATGGCCAGGGCCTGCAGGCGATTGCCAATCGCACCGCAAGTGCGGACGCAGCCAAGCCTGCGCTTGCCGAACTCGGCATCAGGACGGGAGAGATCAGCGCGTTTTCACGTCCACTCCCCCTGCCCGGCGGCGGCGAAGGCATTGCAAGCTTCAGGACATTGGGCTTCGACCCTGAGCAAGTACCGCTCGGGCACTTCTTCCTTTGCCAGCACGAAACGCGCGACATGGTGTGGAGGCCGGAACTTCAGGACCATGCCAATGGCGCGATTGGTCTTGGCGGCATAACCGGCATCAGCGACGATCCTCGCAAGACGGCGGAAACCTATGCAAGCTTCTATGCCGCAGGTCGTGTCGAGGAAATCGAAGGCGGTTTTCGTGTTGAGACCGGCCAGAATTCGGCACCGCTGTTCTTCTTCGAACCGGCAGCGATTGCCGCGCTTTACCCGGGTCTCGATATTGCCAGGACACCCGCCAATGGCTTTGCCGTGCTGCGCATTCGGGTGAAGGATCGCGAAAAGACAGCAGAGCTTCTCTCCGCTCAGGGCATCGCGTTCATCAGGACATCTGCCGGAGGCATTGCCGTTTCACCGGCGGATGCGAGCGGAGCAGTGGTCGAGTTCATCTGAGATCACAGGAATGCCGTGGCGATCTCGCCGCGGCATTCCTTGAGAATTAGAGGCTGAGGCCCGACAAAGAGAAGCGCTCTCTGTCGGGCCCGATATTCGCGAAAAATCGAAGAGCCTTGATCAGGCGGCAGGCCCGGTTCCACCACAAGCTTGCAGCACCCCTCTTCACCTGGCCTCCAGGTTTCCCCCTTGAAGACAAAACCGGCCGCCTTGAACAGGCCGCCATCAATCGCTCCGCCCGCCTTGCACAAGAGTTCGAGATCGTCATCGGACCGCCCCATCGCCTGCCATGCTTCCTTCAGCGGACAGCGATGAAACTTGATTTCCAGGCGCTCGTCGTCGTTTCGACGAACTTCCGGCTGAAAGAGGATATCACCTGCCGGAATGGTGCCGAGAAACCGCTCCTTCAGGGCCATCAATCTATCCGGGCCGAGATCGGCAAACCGGGCGCCGGCGGTAATACCCATACGGCGCGTCGCTTCGGACAGAAGCTCGACGGACTTTTGCGTGCCGAACGCGTCCCGCAGCACGTCGAATATGTTGGCATAGGCTGCGGCGCGCATATTGAAAGCCGCCTGCAGCCATTCGATCGGCACCAGATGGCCGGTTTTGCTGTTCTCACTCATGACGCAGATCGTCTCCCAGTTCACTTATAGGCAGGCTCAAGCCTGTCCTTCAGCCGGTACCAACCGAGCATGGCCGGAGCGACACGTTTTGCAATCGGATGGAAGGGAATGGTGCGGACCGGGGTTATCGGAACAGCCAGATCCCGCTGACCGACACCTTCAATCGCGTCGGCAAAGACCTTGCCGAGCGAGGTTGCCAAGGCGACACCGCGGCCGTTACAGGCGCTCCATGTCCACAGCCCGGGCGCGGGATTATAGAGTTGCGGCATCCGGTCCACCGTCATGCCGATACGGCCATTCCAGACGAAGTCGAATTTCGGCCTGCCCATCTGCGGAAAGATCCCGGCCAATCGTTTGCCGATCCGCTCTTTCAGCCGCTCCGCACCGTTGAACGGAAACATCAGCGCCCCACCGGTCACAAGCCGACCACGGGCATCCCAGCGGAAGAAACGCAGGTCACCATGGGTATCCGACAATGCCTGTCGCCCTGGCAGAACACTGGCGCGCACCGCGTCCGGCTGCGGTTCAGTCGCCATCTGCCACGACAGGATTGGTACGAGCGAATGCGCGACCTTCGGCGCCAGCCGGCTTTCGAACCAGTCCGTATAGCCATTCGAGGCTAAAATGACCTGATCGGATATGACGCGCCCAGCGGGGGTCGAGATCACCCATCCCGACGATGTTTTCTCGATCGACCGGACAGGCGTGTTTTCGTGAAGCACTGCGCCGGCGGCGGTGAGGCGATCGGCAAGCCCTCTGGCAAAGGCCAGCGGATTGATGTGCCCGCCACTGCTGTTGAGCATGCCGCCATACCAGTCTCGCGAGCCGATTAGATCGGCAGTCTCTGCCGCATCGAGCAGGCGAACCGGTGCGCCGCGGCGCGACCAGGCTTCCACGCGACTTGCCGAAAGCCGCACACGCCCGGGCGAATGCGCCGGCTGAAACCAGCCGTTCTGTTGCGCCTCGCAATCGATGTCGTGTCTACGTACGAGGTCGAAAAGATAGGAAGCGCTATCGCTGACCAGCTGGGCGAACCGCTCCCCGGCCTCCCCATGGGTTTTCGCAATGCTGTCCCGTTCGGCACCGGTCATGGTGGGAATGACCTGACCGTTATTACGGCCGGACGCCCCCCAGCCAACCTGAACGGCCTCGAGCATGATCACCTTGTGGCCACGCTCGGCAAGATGAAGAGCGGCCGAAAGGCCGGTAAAGCCGGCTCCGATGATCGCAACCCCTGCCCTCGCCTCGCCTGAGAGGCTGGAATTGGAGGTCCGCGGGCGCGTTACCGCGTTCCAGAGTGAAGGAGGAAAATCGGGGGATGCAATATCACTCATAATTATGTTCCATAATATCGAAACCGGAAAAGCAATCCGCACCAATCGCCTTGCGGATCACCTATTTTCGAGCATTGCCTGGTCGCGTTGGAAGTTAAGCGGCAGCTACGGATGCAGGAGACTTGTGGTCGATACGACCGGTAACATTGGTACCGCGCTTGAGAAGATTGAGGATCGGGCAGGCCTTTTCGACAGCCGCCGCAACACGGGCAATCGCATCCGGGCTGGCGTCCGAAACCAACGAAACCGTGTATTCGAAATCATGCGGATAGACCGGAATATCCTCATGCCCTTCGGAGCCGCCTCGCGGGTCGATCCTTGCCGAGACTTCCGCATGCAACTCTTCCAGAGCGACCTGCTGATCTGCCGCGTGGATGAGCCAGGTATGGGTCAGGCAACTAGAAAGCGCACCGACCAGCAACTCCGGAGACGCCGGTCCGAGATTGTAACCGGCAAAATCCGGCGGACTGTCGGAGACGACCTGGAAATCCCGAATACGAATACGGCGCACACCGCTGCGGCCTTCCGCACTCGCACTCGCCTTCAGTGTTGCGACACCAAGTTCGCCGGATTTGATACGCCTGCGCCGCTCAAGCAGTGCCGCCCGCTTTTGAGCCAGGTAATCCTTCAATGTCGACATCTGTTTCGTCTCCTGATCGATGAACCGGCCGTTGTTCAGATGAACACCGCCGGGCACAGGAGCTTACCGCCGGCCGACTCTGGCAGTATACAAAAATTATATACTATTGCCGCCCACAAGCGGAAACGAAGTTACGACCTTTGGCGGAACCGCGGAAATTCCACCTCATGCCCGCAAGCTGTTGACGAAAGCCAGAAGAGCCGGGATCGCTCTCCTTGATTTGCAAAAAGGCCCTCGATCCATGCCGGAGCGAAGGCCTTTGCGTCATTCTTCACTCACGCCTTGAACAGCGACTTCAGCGTCGATGGCTGGCTGCGGTGATACTGAGGGGCGGCGGAAACCTCGCCGCCCAAAGCGGCAGCGGCATGCCACGGCCAGCGCGGATCATAGAGGATCGTACGGGCGAGGCCGATAAGATCTGCATCACCTGTCGCAACGATCGCTTCTGCCTGAGACGGTTCGGTGATCAACCCGACGGCGACAACCGGCATTTTCACCGCGGCTTTGACGGCACGCGCGAACGGCACCTGATAGCTTGGCGACACGGGGATTTTCTGGTCGACATGCAGCCCGCCGGTCGACACGTTGATCGCGTCGCAGCCATGGCTCTCCAATGCCTTGGCAAACTCGATCGTTTCATCCAGGTTCCAGCCGCCATCATACCAGTCGGTTGCCGAGACGCGAACCGATACGACCTTGTCGGCCGGGAAAGCGGCCCGCACCGCGTCGAACACTTCCAGCGGGAAGCGCATGCGGTTTTCGAGGCTTCCGCCGTATTCGTCGGTCCGCTGGTTGGCGAGCGGAGACAGGAATGAATGCAGCAGATAGCCGTGCGCGGCATGGATCTGCACCGCATCGATGCCGATACGCGCCGCGCGAATTGCGGCCTGGACAAATGCGTCGCGGATCTCGTTCATCCGCTCGCGGGAAAGTTCGGTCGGCACCGTGTCGGTCGATTTGAACGGAACTGCGGACGGTGCCTCGGTCTGCCAGCCATCCTTGTGATCGGCGGGAAGCTGCGCACCACCGAGCCACGGCAGGTTTGACGATGCCTTGCGCCCGGCATGGGCAAGCTGAACGGCGATCGGAATGTTCGACCACTTGCGGACGCTTTCCAGCGTCCGGCGCATCGCCGCTTCCGTCGCGTCATCATACAAGCCGACATCGGCATAGCTGATCCGACCTTCGGGAACGACAGCCGTCGCCTCGATCGTCAACAGACCGGCACCGGAAAGCGCCAATTGCCCCAGATGGATCAGATGCCAGTCGGTCATGCATCCAACCACCGCGGAATAGGTGCACATCGGTGCGATGGTGATACGGTTCTCAAGCTCGAGATTGCGGATCTTGAACGGTGTGAAAAGCTGTGGCTGAGGCATGTCGCTCACTTTCGGAATGATAGGGTTCGACGCCGCATTCAATATCGAGACGCCGCCGGCTGCTTATAGATTCGACCGATATCCGCAGGTGCAATAGAAGTGCTGGTATGGTGTAAGACATACCTATGCCTTACAAAGGTATGCGTCAAGACATACCTGTTACTTGCATCGAGATGCCAATTTTCGTAGAATTACCCTATGTCAGAACTGCTTCCCCAGCCAGCACGCGACGAGATCGACCTGAGCACTGTCTTCTCGACGCTGTCCGATCCGCTTCGCCGCACCGCAATCGCCATCCTGGCGACCTTGCCGGACGGCATGGAGCGCAATTGCGTTTCCTTCGGCTTTCCGGTCGCCAAGGCTTCGCTCACCCACCACTTCAAAATCCTTCGCGAGGCAGGCCTGATCAGCCAGATCGATTACGGAAACCGTCGCGCCTCCTCGCTTCGCCGCGAAGATATCGAGGCACGCTTTCCCGGCCTCCTTGCCATGCTGGTCAAGGAACTCGAGCAAGATGGCGGCGCCGAAAAAGCGGTCACCTCGGCTGGAAAACGCTGACTTCAGCGATCGGAAAGAGCCGGGCTGTACCCGGCTCCCGAATTTTTCAATCGCGTTCAGTTCATCTTGCCGGCGCCTTGATGCCGAGATCGGCTTCAGCCACATTGGCCGAACTGGAACTTTCGCTACCCAGCCTCCTCCCCTTGACCAGAGCATAGATCGCCGGAATGACGATCAGGGTCAGCAGCGTCGAGGACACCATGCCGCCGATCATCGGCACCGCTATGCGCTGCATGATCTCCGCTCCCGTGCCGGTACTCCACAGGATCGGCAGGAGACCGGCCATGATGGCAACCACGGTCATCATCTTCGGCCGAACACGTTCGACAGCGCCGACCATGATGGCGCGATGAAGATCCTCTCTTGTCAGCGGCCTCCCCTCGCTGGCGCATAAGGCACGCCCCTCCTTCAAGGCGTGATCGAGATAGATCAGCATGATCACACCCGTCTCCGCGGCAACCCCCGCCAGCGCGATGAAGCCGACGGCCACCGCAACCGACGCATTGAACCCGAGCCACCACATCAGCCAGATGCCGCCGACGAGCGCGAAGGGCAGGGAGAGCATGACGATCAGGGTTTCCGTCAGCGCCCTGAAATTCAGGTAGAGCAGGAGGAAAATCAGCGCAAGCGTCAGCGGCACGACGATGGAGAGCCGTGCTGCCGCCCGTTCGAGATATTCGAACTGGCCGCTCCATGCCACGGAATAACCCGTTGGAAGCTCCACCCGTGTCGCCACCGCCTGCCGGGCCTCGGCGACATAACCACCGAGATCGCGGCCGGTGATGTCGACATAGATATAGACCGCGAGTTGGCCGTTTTCTGTCCGCACCGTTGTTGCACCCCGCGTCAGGCTGACCTCGGCAACTTCGCCCAGTGGAACCGTTCCACCACCGGGCAGCGAGACAAGCACGTCTCTTGCGATAGACTGCGGATCGCTGCGCGACGCGCGCGGATAGCGGATCGCCACGCCATAACGTTCGCGGCCCTCCACGGTAGAGGTCACGACTTCCGAGCCGAGCGCCATGGACACGACGTCCTGCACATCCCCGATGGTCAGCCCGTAGCGCCCGAGCGCCATCCGGTCCGGCACGATATCGAGATAATAACCGCCGATCACCCGTTCCGCATAAGCGCTGGACGTGCCTTCCACATCCTTCAACACGGTTTCGATCTGCCGGGCGACCGTCTCCAGCTCATTCAGATCGGTACCGTAAACCTTCACGCCGACCGGAGTGCGGATGCCTGTCGACAGCATGTCGATGCGGGCGCGGATCGGCATCGTCCAGGCATTGGCGACGCCGGGAAACTGCAGAGCTTCGTTCATCTCCTTTTTCAGGCTTGCCGTCGTCACGCCCCGCCGCCACTCGGATTTCGGCTTCAGCGTGATGATCGTCTCGAACATCTCGACCGGCGCGGGATCGGTCGCCGTCAAGGCACGCCCGGCCTTGCCGAAGACGCTTTCAACTTCCGGAAAGGACTTGATGATCCGGTCCTGGGTCTGCAGCAGTTCCGCTGCCTTGGTCACCGACAGGCCGGGCAGGGTCGTCGGCATGTACATCAGCTTACCTTCGTCCAAATCCGGCATGAACTCGCTGCCGATATGCTGGATCGGCCAGACCGTGGCCCCGAGGACGAGAAGCCCCACCACTATCGTCAGAACCTTCGCCTTCAGCACCCCGGCGATCACCGGACGGTAGATCCAGATCAGGAAACGATTGATCGGGTTTTTATGCTCCGGAACGATCCGCCCCCTGACGAAGACGACCATCAGCGCCGGCACCAGCGTCACCGACAGGATCGCAGCCGCCGCCATTGCAAAGGTCTTGGTGAAGGCAAGCGGACTGAACAGCCTCCCCTCCTGTGATTCCAGCGTGAAGATCGGCAGGAAGGAGACGGTGATGATCAGCAGGCTGAAGAACAGCGCCGGACCGACCTCGCTCGCCGCCTCAATGAGGATATCGATACGCGGCTTGTCCGGCGGTGCACGCTCCAGATGCTTGTGGGCGTTTTCGATCATCACGATCGCCGCATCGATCATCGCTCCGATGGCAATCGCAATGCCGCCGAGGCTCATGATATTGGCGCCGATGTTGAGGAAGTGCATGGCGACGAACGCCATCAGAACGCCCACCGGCAACATGATGATGGCGACAAGCGCGCTGCGGACATGCAGGAGAAAGACGATCGTAACGAGCGCAACGACGATTGCCTCTTCGACAAGTGTACCCTTCAAGGTTTCGATCGCTGCTTCGATCAATTGCGAGCGGTCATAGACCGGCACGATCTCGGCACCAGCCGGCAGGCTGTCCTTGATGGACTCAAGGCTTGCCTTGGCATTATCGATGACCGACAGTGCATTGGCACCGAACCGCTGAAGCACGATGCCGCTTGCGACTTCACCGTCACCGTTGAGCTCGGTGATCCCGCGCCGTTCATCCGGAACGAGTTCGACCCTTGCGATGTCACCGAGCCTGAGCGGCGTGCCGCCCATGGTTTTCAGGACGATATTCTCGATATCGGTTATGCCCTTCAGATAACCGCGTCCACGGACCATGAACTCGAATTCGGAAAGCTCGACCGTGCGGCCCCCGACATCCGTATTGCTGGCGCGCACGGCATCGGCGATGTCGGTGAGCGAAATGTCCTGCGCCTTCAGCCGGACAGGATCGACCACGATGGAATATTGCCTGACGAAACCGCCGACACTGGCGACCTCGGCAACACCTTCGGATTTCGATACCGCGAACCGCACGACCCAGTCCTGCAGGGACCGCAGCTGCGCAAGCGACATCTGCTTTGCCACCACCGCATATTGATAGACCCAGCCGACACCTGTCGCATCAGGGCCGAGCGTCGGCGTGATCCCATCCGGCAGGCGGGCTTGTGCGACATTGAGATATTCAAGTACGCGGCTGCGCGCCCAGTACGGATCGGTGCCATCCTCAAAAATCACATAAACGAACGAAGCGCCGAAAAAGGAGAAACCACGCACCACCTTGGATTTCGGCACTGTCAGCATGGAGGTCGTCAGCGGATAGGTCACCTGGTCCTCGACGACCTGCGGCGCCTGACCGGGATAATCGGTGTAGACGATCACCTGAACATCGGAGAGATCGGGAATGGCGTCGAGCGGCAGCGACCGCAAGGCGTAAATTCCACCGGCGACGACCAGCATGGTCGCGACAAAGATCAGGACAAGATTGCGGGCGGACCAGGATATGACACGGGCGATCATTGTTTCGCGCCCTCCGCTGTCATCGCGCTCAGCGCCGAGTTGAGATTGCTCTCGGCATCGAGCAGAAAGTTTGCAGCGACCACGACCTGATCACCGGCCTTGATGCCAGTGACTATTTCGGTCTGCGCGTCGCCGCGCGCGCCAAGCTTGACGTCTCTCGGTTCGAACCGCCCTTCGCCCCTGTCGAGGAACACGAGTTTGCGATCACCCGTGTCGATCACGGCGCTGTTCGGAACCACGATGACGGGGTCTTCGGAGCGCGTATCGATCTCCACCTCCGCATACATGTTGATGAGCAGCGCACCATCCGGATTGGCAAGTTCGATGCGGACCTTCGTTGTCCGCGTCTGGGTATCGACCTGCGGGTAGATGAGGTCGACAGTGCCATGGAATGTGCGGCCGGGCAGGCTACGAACGGTCAAACGCACGTCGGCGCCGATCCGGACGGCGGCCAAGTCATATTCCGGAAGATCGGCCAGCACCCACAGATGCGACATATCCGCGATGCGAAACAGCACATCGCCCGGCTTGGCCATCATGCCCGCAATGGCAAGCCGTTCGAGAACGATGCCATCCCGCGGCGAGGTGTAATCAATGGTCGCCGGCACCTGCCGCCGCTCAGCGATTGTGCTGATCGCCTCATCTGGCACGCCGAGATTTTTCAGGCGAAGCGCCGAACCTGCCTTATCTCCTCCCGGCGCGGCATATTCCGTTCCGGCAGTGGCAATTTCCTTGGAATAGAAGCCGAAAAGCACCTGCCCTTTCCCGATCCGGTCGCCCGTCGTCACGGTCGAAACCGTGTCGATGAAGGCATCGGTGCGCATCGCGATCACGCTGACACGGGTCTCGTCCAGGGTCACGGTGGCGGGTGCCCGGACTGCCCGACCGATCCGGGCCATCCCGGCGGTCGCGGTTTTCACCCCCGTCCGCTGCAGTTTTCCGGGAGAGACCCTGATCGTCGCCCCGTCCTGCTGCTCGTCGGCAAAAACGGGCAGGTAGTCCATGCCCATACTGTCCTTCTTCGGCACCGGCGACGTGTCGGCCAGCCCCATCGGATTGCGATAATAAAGGATGCGCCGGGGCGCGGTGGAGCCAAGCTCCGCCAGCATGGCCTTGGCAGGTTTGGCGGCCTCAGCATTTCCGCCTGCCTCACCCGCTTTTTTCCTCACTGCGAGATAAGGCCTGCCGTCATCCGTGGTTTTCGGCTGTGCCGAAAATTGCGGCAATCCATCCGGGTGCCGATAGTAGAGGATGCGTCCATCCTCATGCGAATGTTCATGTGCCGCGCCGGCAGCAGCGCCATGCGCCGCACCCGAATGACGCTCCTCGGCAAACACCCGATAACCACTGGAACCGATAACGGCGGAAGCAGCGAGGATCATTCCAAAACGGGGCAGCCAGTTCATGGCGACACCTTGAGGATAAGATCACGCTCGACCGGTTCAGGCTCGCCCTGGATCATCGCTCCGATCCGCAAGCGCCAGGCGCCTACCATCGAAAGGTCCGCCTTGAAGTGATAGACCCCGGGTTCACTCGACCCGACCGGCTCGATCGCCGCGCCCATATCCGGCATGCCATCTGGAGCCATGTCGAGCGCCGTGTTGAAAATGATGGCGTCCGAAACGGGCGCGCCGCTGCGCCGGTCCGTCATCCGAAGTTCGACCATCGCATTGCGACTTTGCCTGATATCGCTTTTCAGGAGGGTGAATTCATAATCCTGTGCGGCGGCACCGGCACTGACCGGGTTCATGGCCAAAAGGCCGAGGAGGAGCACGGCTCTCCCGGAAGACAATGTTCTGTTCATGGTTCTGGATCTCGCTGCGACGTCTGTCCTTGCGTCGCGAGGTGAAACTACGAGCCATCCGACACTGCCCGCGCGGTATGCGCTCGGCCTTGGTCAGAGGGCAGTTCGATTTCAGCGGAGATCAGGCTTTGGGCGGCGGCCCGGCAGGAACGATCGTTGCAGATATCATCTGTCGCGCAGGGGCCGCATCGTAGCGGACGTGCTTGAAGGCAAACTCCATGTCCGAAGTTGTGGCGGCCGGTATCGAAGCGACAGGCGGTGCGCAAAGAAGCGCCGATGGGCAGGAATGATGGCGCTGGCTATCGGAGCCCTGATCATCAGAAGGGCACGGCTGTTCGCAGTTGACGTGATCGCCAACGATGAAGACCTGCATCTGATCCGAGTTCATATGAGACGAATGCAGCGTATCAGGCCCGGCAAGCGGCGTCACGCCCTGGCTGCCGGTTGCCGTTGCGAGCAATGCAATGATCAAAAAGAGATTGCGAATAAGTCTCATGGCGCATTCCCCGCCTGTAACCAGACGAGGAACCTGTTTCCTACTACGAGCTCGATTATCCCGTTTATGCTGAAAGTAAGGAATAGGCCAAAAGACCGCAGGCAGAAAAGCAAATGCCCCGGCAAGGCGTCACCTTACCGGGGCATCGTAAGTCAGGCTCGAAAGCTTAGTAGTGGACCGACAGACTGTCGATCGGTGTCGTCTTCGGCGGCGCGAACTTCGTCAGGTTGATCCCTTCGACCGCGACGCGATATTCCTCGATGCTCGGCGTACGGCCGAGGATCGCGGAAAGCACGACCAGCGGCGTCGAAGCAAGAAGCGATTCACCCTTCTTTTCCGCCGTGTCTTCAACAACGCGGCCCTGGAACAGACGGGTCGAGGTGGCCAGAACCGTATCGCCCTTTTCCGCCTTTTCCTGGTTGCCCATGCAAAGGTTGCAGCCCGGGCGCTCCAAATAGAGAATGTTCTCGTATTCGGTGCGGTTGGACGTCTTCGGCTTCAGGTCGTCGAATTCGAAGCCCGAATACTTCTGCAGGATTTCCCAGTCACCTTCGGCCTTCAGCTCGTCGATGATGTTGTAGGTCGGCGCGGCAACGACGAGCGGTGCCTTGAATTCGACCTTGCCCTCGGCCTTTTCGAGGTTCTTCAGCATCTGGGCGACGATCTTGATGTCGCCCTTGTGCACCATGCAGGAACCGACGAATCCGAGGTCGACCTTCTTGGTGCCGCCGTAATAGGAAACCGGGCGGATCGTATCGTGGGTGTAGCGGCGCGAGACGTCGGCATTGTTGACGTCCGGGTCGGCGATCATCGGCTCGTCGATCAAGTCGAGATCGACGACGACTTCGGCGAAATACTTCGCGTTATCGTCCGGCTTCAGCGCCGGCTTTGCGCCGGAGCGGATTTCGGCGATGCGGGCATCTGCCTTGTCGATCAGGCCCTGTAGCGTCTGCGCGGCATTGTCCATGCCCTTGTCAATCATGATCTGGATGCGCGACTTGGCGATTTCCAGGCTTTCGATCAGCGTCTCGTCCTCGGAGATACAGATCGACGCCTTGGCCTTCATTTCGGCCGTCCAGTCGGTGAAGGTGAAGGCCTGGTCGGCGAGCAGCGTGCCGATATGGACTTCGATGATACGGCCCTGGAACACGTTGTCGCCATGCTGCTTGAGCATCTGCGCCTGGGTGGCATGCACCACGTCGCGGAAGTCCATGTAAGGCTGCATCGTGCCCTTGAAGGTCACCTTGACCGACTGCGGGATCGGCATGGTCGCTTCGCCGGTTGCGAGCGCCAAAGCAACGGTGCCCGAATCCGCACCGAAAGCGACGCCCTTGGACATGCGCGTATGGCTGTCGCCGCCGATGATGATCGCCCAATCATCCACGGTGATGTCGTTCAGCACCTTGTGGATGACGTCGGTCATCGAGTGATAGACGCCCTTCGGGTCACGCGCGGTGATGACGCCAAAGTTGTTCATGAAGGACATCAGCTTCGGAATGTTGACCTGAGCCTTCTTGTCCCAGACGGAAGCCGTGTGGCAACCCGACTGGTATGCGCCGTCGACCAGCGGCGAAATGACGGTTGCCGCCATCGCTTCCAGTTCCTGCGCCGTCATCAGACCGGTCGTATCCTGCGAGCCGACGATGTTGACGGTGACGCGAACGTCGGAGCCGGCATGCAGAACCTTGCCCGGCGTCACGCCGACGGCGTTGCGGTTGAAGATCTTCTCAACCGCGGTCAGGCCCTGGCCTTCGAGCGAGATTTCCTTGTTCGGAGCGAAAACCGGCGTTGCTTCGACGCCGAGGGTCTGGGCGGCAAAAGTCTGCAGCTTCTTGCCGAAGACGATCGCGTAGGACGAGCCCGCCTTCATGAACTCCGTCTTCTGCGGCGTGAAGGAGGAGGCGATGTCGACCAGCTCTTCGCCGTTTTCGTCACGCAGCTTCCGGTTCTTCGCATCGATCTTCAGAACGGTACCGGTCTCGACCGAGTATTTCTGCTCGAGGATCGGGTTGCCGTCATTGTTGAGGATCGGCTTGCCGTTCTCGTCGAGCTTCTTGACCCAGTTCTTCAGGTTGATGCCGATACCGCCGGTCACGTCGACGGTGGTCGCGAAGATCGGCGAAATGCCGTTGGTGCCGGCGACGATCGGAGCGAAGTTGACGAAGGGCACGTAAGGGCTGGATTGCTTGCCGGTCCACAAGGCGACGTTGTTGACGCCGGACATGCGCGACGAGCCGACGCCCATCGTGCCTTTTTCGGCGATCATCATCACCCGCTTGTCGGGATGCTGCTTCTGAAGCGCGACGATTTCCGCCTGCGCTTCCGGCGTGATCATACACTGACCATGCAGCTGGCGGTCGGAACGCGAATGCGCCTGGTTGCCCGGCGACAGAAGGTCGGTCGAGATATCGCCTTCGGCGGCAATGAAGGTAACGACCTTGATCTCGTCTTCGACGTCGGGAAGCTTGGTGAAGAACTCGGCCTTGGCGTAGCTTTCCAGCACGTCCTTCGCGATGGCGTTGCCGGCCTTGTAGGCATCGCGCAGGCGGAACATGTCGGCGTCATAAAGGAAGACCTGCGTCTTCAGGACGTCACCGGCTTCCTTGGCGATTGCCGCGTCATCGCCAAGCGCGATGTCGAGCAGCACTTCTACCGAAGGACCGCCCTTCATGTGCGACAGGAGTTCGAGCGCAAATGTCGGTGTGATTTCCGGAACGACCGTTTCGCCGAGAATGATCTTCTTCAGGAAGGCGGCCTTGACGCCGGCGGCACTCGTCGTGCCCGGCAGCGTGTTGTAAATGAAAAATTTCAGGGCATCCGCCCGATGCTCGTTACCGGCATCCTCGATCAATGTGATGATTTCAGCGATCAGCGCGCCATCATCGATCGGCTTGGGGGCAAGCCCTTGGGGTTCTCTGCTTTTGATTTCAGCCAGGTATTCCGAGTACAGGTTCATCACAGTCCCAACGTCATTAGCTTTTTGGCGCTGAAACGCAGCGCCACCGGAAAATTATGCGGCCCAAGGCCTTCGGGTTTGGAGTACGTCAACCGAGCCCGTGTGACAAGATACCGCAATTCGGTAAATGCAGTCCTTCGGCTCCAGCATTTATCGGCTGACGATGACCGAGCGCGTTCTTAGCGGATCGACGCGCCGGAAGCCATCGATTTAACTACGACCGGCATTCCCGATTCGCCCTGCAGAAACGGTGTCCGGCAAGGCTTTTCGGCGGAAATTCTTGAGGTTTTCACTCAACGATCAAACATGTCCTGCCATTGCTTTTCGCCGACCATGCAATCGCTTTTGACCGGCTTGTCGGCAATCCGGCGAATGAGCGGCTGGGCTTCGATACCGCTGACTTCCATCACCAGCTTGCGGCGAACCGCAACACCGAAATCATCGATATCGTGAACCGGCAGAACGAAAGACCCCGGCCCACCCGCAACGCAGTCGCTGTAATATTGGTCGAGCCTGCCCGGCGTTCCCGACGGCCTGAGCATGATCGCGAGACCATTGATGACGATGCCCGCCTCGACAGCCTTGTCGCGCGCCGGCGTGACCGGGTTGCCTGAATTGTTCGGCCCGTCACCCGAGACATCGATCACCTGGCGAAGACCATGATAGGAATTGGAGACGAGCATGGTCGCACCGTGCACGATGGCGGCCGAAATCGATGTCCTGCGCTGCATCTCGACCGGCCGTGCCTCGACCTTGTTGGCGAAGGCGATCGCATCCTGTTCGTTCTCGATGATCTGCCAGTCAATCACCGAACCCTGAACGACATCGCCTGCCCACTCGAAATAACTGATGGCGATGCGCCCGGTCAGCCCGTTCCTGACCGCATCGATAAACTCTTTGTGCTTGAGTGCCGACACGTAACCTTCGCGCTGGATGCGAGCTTCTTCCGTGTCCATAGATCGGGACGTATCGACTGCGAGTACGAGTTCGACATCCACTTCCTGCCCGCCTTGCACGATTGCGGTATTGGTCGCGGTCAGGGTCATTAACATTGCAAGTGTTGTGAGCATGGCAATCCATTCACTGCAGTGTCGATTGCCGGACTGTAACACAGGATATTGCCAGCGCGATCCCCTCCCCTGACGCAAGGGCAGCGCGTGGCTCAAATTTCAGTGATGTCTTATTCTGCAGCCGCGGGGTGCGGACCATCCTTCATCGCTTCGATCAGGCATTCCATGATCGCCGCTCGCAGGGCGTAAGTATTGGCACTTGTTTGTTTCCGGTCCAGGCTTTGGGCGGCGTCTATGAGCCGCATGCCTTGATGCACTACGATCTGGTGCGCGCGATTCATGGCCCAGTGTTCAATTGAACTGCCATGATCCAGTGCATGACTTTGCGCGTTCAATGTAGCCTCGCTATTCATCAGCGTTACTGCGAATCATCTCGCAAAACCGACGCTAATACAGATTCATGTCCAAGTGAATCCGTGAGACATCGAAGTATTGATGGGAAGAAGAGAAAAATACGAACATTTTCAACAAACCCGATTTTTCATCGGTAAAAACAGACACCATAACGCGTTGAACAATCGCATTTACATTCACGCGTTCCGACACGATACGCACAGAACGGCATGTATGCTGAGAGATTTTCATTCTTTTCTTCACGACCTCATGCAACGATGAGGGCGATCCGCACAAAGTGCGGCGCCGATCTTCACCACTAGATGTGCAGACACGGGATTTCGCGCAAAGCTTACCAAGCTTTAACGAGACGGATATCCAACGGTAATCAAGCGAGGACTAACGTGGCTTCATGGTCATGACGCCTGAAACAGGCGAATACAGACCGCAACTTAGGATCAGAGCCATGTGGATCACAGCACGTAAATTCGTCACCACCGGTCTGGTCGCCTTGACGATTGCCGGAACGGCTCTCGCCACCGCCTCCCAGGCTGAAGCACATAACAATTTCGGCCGCGGCTTCGCCGCTGGCATAGCGGGCGCAGTCATCGGCGGAGCGCTGATTGCCGGCGCCAGCCACGCGCCTGCCTATGCTGCAGCACCCTATGGCCCTCCTCCTATGCGATACGGACCTCCACCGGTCGCTGCCTATTACCCTTCCTGCCATGTTATCTGGCATCAGGACAACTGGGGCGACATGTATCGCACCCGCGTCTGCGACTGAGCCGACACAGGCGGTATCACAGCCCCCTCCCGACATAACTTCAAGTTCCGGCGCGCCGCTTTCTCGGCTTTCGCGCCCTTACATCTCTCAACTTACCTGAAGAGTGAAACGCCATGTCCAACATCATTCGCAGAAAACGCATCCTGGCTCTCGTTGGCGCTGCAATCATCGCAGTTCCCCTGGCGACGCCGATCATTCTCGGCAACAACGCAGCGTTTGCCGCATCTTCGTCTCCCGCCGCAGCCGTAGGCGGCATTATCGCGCCGGCAGGGTCGTTTGCCTCGATCGTCGCCGCTGACAAACCTGCAGTTGTCACCATCACCACAACGATGAAAGCAGAGGCTGCTGCCAGCGACGAAACATCTCCCTTTGGCGAGAACTCTCCCTTCAATGAGCAATTCAGACAGTTCTTCGGCCAGAACGGAATTCCGATGCCGCATGAAGCGCCTCGGCAACGTCAGTCCGAACGTGCCGAAGCACTCGGCTCCGGCTTCATTATTTCTCCCGACGGCTATATCGTTACCAACAACCACGTGATCGACAAGGCACTGGACATAAAGGTGACGCTGGATGACGGCACCGAACTTCCCGCCAAACTGATTGGCGCCGATCCGAAGTCCGATCTCGCCGTGGTCAAGATCGAAGCCAAGAAACCGCTCGCAACCGTCACCTGGGGTGATTCCGACACCCTGAAACTCGGGGACCAGATCCTGGCGATCGGCAACCCTTTCGGGATCGGCACGACAGTCACGGCCGGCATCGTGTCAGCCCGCGGCCGCGACCTGCATTCCGGCCCTTATGATGACTTCATCCAGATCGATGCGCCGATCAACCACGGCAATTCCGGCGGCCCTCTGGTGGATCACGACGGCCATGTCGTCGGTATCAATACGGCCATCTACTCCCCGAATGGCGGAAGTGTCGGGGTTGGCTTCGCCATCCCCTCCGATCAGGCGAGGCAGGTTGTCGCCAAGCTGATGAAAGACGGCTCGATCGATCATGGTTTCATCGGCGTACAGATCCAGCCGGTAACTGCAGATATCGCCGACGCGATTGGCCTCGGCAAGGCCGAAGGCGCACTGGTCGCCGGCGTCAACGACAACACGCCAGCAGCCAAGGCCGGCGTCGAGGCCGGCGACGTCATTACTGCGCTGGGCGGTAAACCAATCTCGTCACCACGTGATCTTTCGCGCATGGTTGCCGATCTTGCTCCCGGATCGAAAGAGGAGTTGACGGTATGGCGCCAGGGCACACCGAAAGACCTGCGTTTGACGATCGGTGAAAACAGCGAGGATCAGCAGCAAGCTTCGTCTGATGAAGGAAAATCCGGCCCGGCAGCTCACAAAATCCCAAACATCGGAGTTGGGCTTGCCGATATCACGGCGGAGGTACGGCAGGCCCTGAACCTTCCAGCGAAAGAAAAAGGTGCTATCATCGCAAGCGTTGTACCCGGCAAACCCGCGGCGGACGCAGGCCTGCAAGAGGGCGACATCATCGTTTCGGTCAACCAACATGCGGTCAATTCTGCAAACGAAGCCAAGACCGCGGTCGCTGATGCCGGCAAGGCCGGACGCAAGGCAGTGCTGCTGCTGATCCAGCGTGGCGACAACCAGAGCTTTGTCACCGTTCCATTCTCGATCGGCTGACTTTTGTCATACGACTACCTGACCCCGCTGTCGAAAGACATGCGGGGTCAAACCTACTTACTTGTGCCTGTCGTTACAGAGAAACGATCACGCAGAACGAGAGAGCCCATACCATGAACCCGGCCTGGAGATGGATGCTCTCAGGATGTGGGCGCAGGGATGCGTGATGCAGGCACCGGATCCCTGATATCATCGAGAGGGCCTTCAAGCGCCGTCCGCGGAGGGATCAATTGCGGTTCGATAATGGTAACGACGGGATGAACCGGCGCCGCCTCGAGCAGTTCGAACCCCTTCTCCAGCATCGCAGAAATATTCGGTTTGGCCATGTAGACTGGAAAAGGCAGAAACGATGCGAACGGATCATAATCGAAGCAGCCAGCGACGATGTTTGCGAAGACCGCTTCATCGTGCCGTCCCATGAAACGAAGCAGGCCTTCGAAATTGATGGACGAGTTTATGAAAAGACAGCGCGGCAACCGGCCCTCGCGGGCGAAAAACCGTTCAAAAGCCAGCTCCGTCATACGCGGCGAGTAACCGGTAATCTCGATGTCGTTTTGGCTTTCAATGCCGAAGAACGCATCCTTCGCCGCATGAAAGCCGGCAATACGCTCGCGGCTGGCATGGTCGTCGTGGCCGCCGAACAAGACGACATCATCAGGAACCAGTGCGCCTCCTTGGGCCGCATGCCGCAGAATTGCCGAGGTCAGCACCTCGGCTCCGTTCCTGTTATCGGAAATCACCGAGGATGCCAGCTTGCCGGGAAGATCGATATTCACATGGGGAAGGCCGGCCCGCGCGCAGACTTGATGGACGCCGTCCGGGTCCGTAACGCCTGCGATAAACAGCGCATCGATCGAATAGGCGATCAAGGTTTCCACAGTCCGGCGCTCTTCGTCAGGATCACGACGCCCGGAGACAACCATGGGGGACAGACCGCGCAAACGCGCCTGCGCCTCGAACGTCTGCGCCATGGAGGAAAAGAAGCGGTTATCGTAAACCGGAACCAATAGCCCGACGAGACCGGACTTCGAGCTTCTCAAGCCACGCGCCTGAAGATTTGTCGTGTAACGCTGCGCTTTGGCAAGCGAGAGTATCCTCTCGGCCGTCTCCGTGGAAATCCGCCGTTTGCGCCATGACCCGTTCAAAACCGCGCTCACGGTCGAGGCTGAAGCGCCGGACAGGACTGACAGGTCGTAAATGGTGGCTTTCTTGGAATTCTGAACCGTCATCCTCATCTCCCGAATGATTCTGATTGGTAGAATATTAGTCCACTTGACGAAAGGCATGTTCGTGTTATGGTTATTGCACCATCGATTGTGCAAAAATGCAATATCGATTGTGCGTATGTAGATTGCTATGGGAGTGGCAAGGGAGCGTCTCGAATGGGCGAGACGGGAGATTTTCAAGCGCAGCGGGGAAGAGCTGTTGCGCGGATCTGCTTGCCGCAGTGTCTTTGGAGGAGGAACATCCATGAAGAAAATGATCGCGGCCGCTATCGGCCTGTCGCTGGCGCTGCTTTCATCCGCGGCATTTGCCGATGGACCGAAGGTCGGCGTCGTCGTGAAAATCGGTGGCATTCCGTGGTTCAACGCCATGGAAGCCGGTATCAAGGAGCAGAGCGCCAAGCTCGGCGTCCAGGGCTTCATGGTCGGCCCGACGAGCGCAGACCCGGCGCTTCAGGTGCGCGCCATCGAAGACTTGATCGCTCAGAAGGTTGACTTCATCGGCGTCGTCCCGAACGATGCCAAGGTGCTGGAGCCCGTGCTGAAAAAAGCGCAGGACGCAGGCATCAAGGTCATCACCCATGAATCGCCCAATCAGGCCGGGGCCACCTGGGATTTCGAACTTGCATCCGCCAAGGGTTTTGGTGAGGCACATGGCAAGCTGCTTGCCGAAAAGATGGGCGGCAAGGGTTCCTACGCGGTGTTTGTCGGCTCGCTGACCGTGCCGCTGCACAATGCCTGGGCGGATGGAGCCATCGCGTACATCAAGGCCAACTATCCCGACATGAAACTCATCGGTGATCGTTACGGCGTGGCCGAGGATCTGGATAAGAGCCGCTCGACGGCACTCGATCTCATGTCGGCCAACGCTGATCTCAAGGGCTTCCTGGCCTTCGGTTCGCAGGGACCGATTGGCGCTGGCCGCGCGGTGGAAGAACGCCGCAAGGACGGCAAGGTCTTCGTGATCGGTCCGTTCTCGCCGGGACAGGGTGCAAAGCTGATCAAGTCCGGTGCGCTGACAGGCGGGTTCATGTGGAATCCCAAACAGGCCGGGGAAGTGTTCATCACGCTTGCCGATCGCATCGCCAAGGGTCAGGATCCCAAGGCTGGCGACGACATTCCGGGCCTCGGCAAGATCAATCCTGAAGGTAACACGATCGTCGTCGATCAGCTGCTGAAGATCGATAAGGAAAGCATCGACAAGCTGGTTTCCATGGGCCTCTGATCCTCCCCAAGCCCAACGGGTCGCGCCCGGGCATGCCGGGCGCGACCTATCCTCGACAATTCCGTCGTCCACAGCATCCGCCCACAAAGGCGGCTGAGCGAAGAGATTTGCCATGATGAGCGCCGAACCGCTCCTGTCCCTCAAGAACATCAAGATCACATTCGGCGGCGTTCGCGCCCTGAAAGGCGTCTCGTTCGAGGTCAATCCCGGGGAAGTGCATTGCCTTGCCGGCGAAAACGGCTGCGGCAAGAGTACGCTGATCAAGATCATTACCGGTGTCTACAAGCCTGAAGACGGCGCGGAGTTTTACTTCGACGGGCAACCGATCACCGCCATGACGCCGAGCATGGCCCAGTCGCTCGGCATTCAGGTGATCTGGCAGGATCTGGCGCTGTTCGGCGAGATGACCGTCGCCGAGAATATCGGCTTCCAATACGCAGTGAGCGGCAAATATGGCCTTGTAGACAAGCGCGCGATGGAGAAGGCCGCCGAAAAGGCGCTTGCCCGCCTCGGCGTCTCGCTCGACCTGCATCTGCCGTTGAAGGAGCTGCCGATTGCGCAGCGCCAGATCGTCGCCATCGCCCGCGCGCTGGTCGGCGAAGCGCGGCTTGTCTTCATGGACGAGCCGACGGCGTCACTGACCCAGTCCGAAACCGATTACCTGATCGAGATCGTCCGCAATCTCTCAGCATCCGGCGTGGCAGTTGTCTTCGTTTCGCATCGCCTGGCCGAAGTGCTGGAGATTTCCGATCGGATGACCGTCCTGCGTGATGGCGCGCTGGTCGGCGTCTTCCCCGTCGAAGGCATGACCCAGTCACGAGTGACAGAGCTGATGACCGGCCGCAATTTCGACAGCGCCGTCATCGCTGCCGATCACGACGATCAGCCGGTTGTTCTGTCGGTGAAGAACCTTTCCCGTGCCAACGAATTCGAGAATATTTCCTTCGATCTGCGCCGCGGCGAAACACTGGGCGTGACCGGGCTTCTGGGTGCCGGCCGTACAGAACTGGCGCTCACCCTTTTCGGCATGCGCAAACCGCATTCCGGCGAGATCGTGCTCGATGGAGAGACGGTCCACTTCGGCTCCAACCGGGAAGCCATTCGTGCGGGTGTCGCCTATCTTTCGGAGGATCGCCTGTCGCTCGGCCTCAACCAGCCGCAGTCGATCGCTGACAATCTCGTCATGGCTTCGCTTGATCGCATCCTGTCGGGTGGCCTCATCTCGCCTCCGAAAAAGGAAAATGTCGTCGCGCACTGGATTTCCGCGCTCGGCGTCAAGATCGGCAAGCCGGAAGATCCGATCCGAACGTTGTCGGGCGGTAACCAGCAGCGCGTCGCGATTGCCAAATGGCTCGCGATCGGACCCAAAATTCTCATCCTCGATGCGCCGACGGTTGGTGTCGATGTCGGCGCCCGCGCAGGCATCTTCGAGATCGTACGCAAGCTTGCTGCCGACGGTCTGTCGATCATCCTCATCTCCGACGAGCCGCCGGAGGTCTATTTCAACGCGGATCGCATCATCCATATGGCCGAAGGCCGGATCAAGGCGACCTATGACCCGCGGCAGATGTCGCTGACCGACCTGGAAGGAAAAGTCTATGCGTAGGTTGATGCTTGGCCACACGACCGAGTTCACGCTGTTCGCCGTGATGATCGTCCTTTGCATCGCGCTTTCGTTCGCGACGGACAGGTTCTTCACGATCTCCAATGCCTTCGACGTTTTGAACGTCTCGGCCGTCAACATCATTTTCGCGGTCGGCCTGCTTGTCGTGCTGATCTCCGGCGGCATCGACATCTCATTCGCGGTGGCGGCCTCCGTGGTGCAGTATGTGACCGCGCTGGCAATTGCGTATCTGGGCGGCGGCAATTGGGCCGAAGGCTTCATCATCGCCGGTGCGGTCGGCATCGGGCTCGGGCTGATCAATGCAGCGCTTGTCTACAAGCTGCAGATCATCTCGATCGTCGCGACCATCTCGACCTTCAATATCTTCTTCGGCTTGCTGATGTTCTTCACCAAGGGCGTATCGATCTACGACCTGCCGGAATGGCTGACCACGCGTGTCGTCTTCTACGAACGTGAGATGAGTGACGGCTCCTGGCTGGAACTGACATTGCCGGTCGTTGTGATGATCCTCTGCTGCGTCGCCACCTGGTTCATGATGTCCCGCACCACGATCGGCCGCCAGCTTTATGCCTTCGGCGACAATCCGGAAGGTGCGCGCCGCTTCGGCATCAATATCGGAGCCATGCATTACATCTCGTTTGGATGGCTTGGCCTGATGGCCGGTATCGGCGGATTGATGCAGGCGCATTATGCCGAAGAAGTCGTGCCGAACGCACTTTACGGCCGTGAACTCGACGTGCTTGCCGCAACCGTTCTCGGCGGTGCGCGGCTTGGCGGCGGCAAGGGATCGGTCATCGGTTGTGTGCTTGGCGTGCTGATGGTGTCGATTACCCAGAACGGTCTCAACCTGATGGGCGTTTCGCCCTTCGCCTTCAAGATGATCGTCGGCGCCATCATCCTCGTCGCGATCACGCTCTCCTCCGCGCGGATCGACAAGCTTCTGCCGTTCTTTGCCAAGGGCAATATCCAGAAGGGTCAAGCCCAGAAGAGGGAGGCGCACTGATGTCGTCGCTGATACAGAAGTTCAACAAAACGTTCGGCGCTGACATGGCAGGCCCGGTCATCGCCTTCGTGGTGGTGATGGTCATCTTCGGCCTTGGCGCAGACAACTTCCTGTCGCTTGGCACATTTGGTTCGGTTGCGTTCCAGCTTCCTGAACTCGGCCTGCTCACACTTGCCATGCTGCTGCCTCTCCTGACCGGTGGCATCAATCTGTCGGTGACCTTCACCGCCAATCTCTCCGGCCTTGCCGCCGCAAGCGTTCTGCAGGCCTTTGGCGGCGTCGATGCGTCGGGTGGCGCCTTCGTGATTGCGGTTGCGGCCGCCGTGGCAACCGGTGCCGCGGCCGGCCTGATGACCGGCGCGGCGATTGCCTACACACGCGCTCACCCGATCCTTGTCACCCTGTCGATGATGATCTTCCTGCGCGGTCTTGGCGAGTTCCTGACGCGTGGCGGCGATGTCTCGGGCTTCCCGAGCTATATGGAGCCGATCGGTCATGGATCGATCTTCGGTCTGCCGATCCCGCTTCTGATCTTCATTGTCTGTGTTGGGATCTGGCAGGCTCTCCTGACCCGCAGCAAACTCGGCTTCGGGCTGCTGATGATCGGCTCCAATGTCGAGGCCGGGCAGTATTCGGGCCTCAACACCCGCCGCATCATCATGCTCGTCTACACGCTGTCGGGTGTCATGTGTGCCGTCGCCGGCATTATCATGCTTGCCCGTTTCAACTCGGTTCGTATCGGCCACGGGGAATCCTATCTGCTGATCACCGTGCTTGCGGCATTTCTCGGGGGTATCAATCCGTTCGGCGGCTTTGGTCGCGTATTGCCCGTGTTCGTCGCGCTCGTCGTGCTGCAGCTTCTTTCTTCCGGCCTCAACCTGATGGGCGCCAACCAGCATCTGGCAACGGCGCTTTGGGGCGTGCTGATGATCGTGGTGATGGCGGCCCGCACCATCGTTTCCTCCTATTTCGCATCCCGTAGAAAGAAGATCTGACATGCAAGGTTTCGGTATTCATGCAATGGTCTGGTCCACCGTCTGGGACCATGCCGGTGCCGAGCGCGCCATTGCCGGTGCTGCCCAGCATGGCCAGGATTATATCGAGATCCCGCTGATCGATCTTGCGTCTGTCGATACAGGCCATACGCGTGCGCTGCTCGAAAAGCATAGTCTCCGTTCCGTCTGCTCGCTCGTGCTGCCGGAAAGAGCCTGGGCCTCGGTTCGCCCTGATGCGGCGATCGAGCATCTGACGGCGGCCCTTGATAAGGCCAAGGAGATCGGCGCCGAGGCACTCACCGGCGTGACCTTCGGTGGCACCAATGAGCGGACCGGTTTTCCGCCGACTGAAGGCGAATACGACGACCTGACCCGTGCGCTCGGTACCGCCGCCAAACATGCCAAGGCGCTCGGGCTGGAATTCGGCATCGAGGCAGTCAACCGCTATGAGAGCCACTTGATCAATTCCGCCGAGCAGGCCGTCGCGTTGGTCGAGCGGATCGGCCTCGACAATGTCTTTGTCCACCTCGACACATTCCATATGAACATGGAGGAAAAGGGCATTGCCAACGGCATCATTGCCGCGCGTGATCATCTGAAATGCATGCATATGTCGGAAAGCGACCGCGGCACGCCGGGTTATGGCAACATCGCCTGGGATGAACTGTTTGGTGCGCTCGCAGCGATCGGCTTCAAGGGCCTGCTGACGCTTGAAAGCTTCGTGACCATGCAGGCTGTGATGCCGGGCGATATCTCGACCTGGCGCCCCGTCGCCCGTGATGTTGACGAAGTGCTCGACAATGGCCTGTCATTCCTGCGCAACAAGGCGGAACAATACCGGATTTTCCAAGCGACCGCCCACCCTTGAGACGGCCGGCCCTATTCTTCAATGACCGTGGTGAGGACCACCTTGAGCAAGATAGAAGACAATGCGCGCGAGATCGCCGCACAAGCCCACCATCGCTTCGGCCAGGAGAAAGGCCGACGGGTGATGATCGCGATCGCCGGAGCTCCCGGATCGGGTAAATCGACGATCGCCGAGCGGGTCGTGGATGAGCTGAACGGCAAGGGCGATATTTCGGCAGCGCTCTTCCCGATGGATGGCTACCATTATGATGACTTGGTGCTGGAAGACATGGGACGTCGACCGTTCAAGGGCGCTATCGATACATTCGATGCGCATGGGCTTCGACATATGCTGGAGCGCCTCAGGGCCAATCAGGATGACGTGATCGCCGTGCCGGTCTTCGATCGCTCGATTGAAATCGCCCGTGCCGGCGGTCGTCTGATCGCGCAATCCATCGATATCATCGTCTGCGAAGGCAATTACCTGCTCGCCAGCCAGTCACCTTGGGATCGTCTGAAGCCGATCTTCGACTTCACCGTCTTCGTCGATGTCGATGAAAGCGATCTGCGAACCAGGTTGCAGGATCGCTGGCGCGGCTTTGGTCTGGATGAGGCCGAGATCACCAGGAAGGTCGAGGAAAACGATCTTCCCAACGGCCTGTCGATCATCGCCAACAGCAGTGAGCCCGACCTTCGCGTGAAAAATCCGGGGAGCAGTCAGACAAAGGACTGACGCTCCAAATGCCTTCGACACTGGTCAGAGGGAGGAGATGCCGAATGAGGCAAGCCCTTGGCCGCTTTATCGAAACCCCGACAGCGACAGCTGAAAATTGAGAGAGGCTCCCATGAAACACGGCATCTATTACTCCTACTGGGAACATGAATGGAGCGCCAAATTCGGCCCCTATGTCGAAAAGGTCGCCAAGCTCGGCTTCGACATTATCGAAGTCGCGGCCCATCACATCAACGAATATAGCGATGCCGATCTCGCCGCCATCAAGCAGAGCGCCAAGGATAATGGTATCATCCTGACCGCGGGTATCGGCCCATCAAAGACGAAGAACCTTTCGTCGCCCGATGCCGACGTGCGCAAGGCCGGCAAGGCATTCTTCGAACAGACGCTGACCAATGTCGCCAAGCTCGACATCAAGACGATCGGCGGCGCGCTTCATTCCTACTGGCCGGTCGATTATTCGAAACCGGTCGACAAGGAAGGCGATCGCGCCCGCGGCGTCGAAGGCATCCACGGCATCGCCGACTTCGCCAATAACCTTGGCATCAACCTGTGCATCGAAGTGCTCAACCGCTTTGAGAACCACGTTCTCAACACTGCAGCCGAAGGTGTGGCCTTCGTCAAGGAAGTCGGCAAGCCGAACGTCAAGGTCATGCTCGACACGTTCCATATGAACATCGAGGAAGACAGCTTTGGCGAAGCCATCCGCACCGCCGGCCCGCTGCTTGGCCATTTCCACACGGGCGAAAGCAATCGTCGCGTGCCGGGTGTCGGCAGAATGCCGTGGCATGAGATCGGTCTTGCGCTGCGCGAGATCAACTACACCGGCGCCGTGGTGATGGAACCCTTCGTCAAGACCGGCGGAACGATCGGATCAGACATCAAGGTCTGGCGCGACCTGACCAATGGTGCAGACGAGGCGAAGATGGACGAAGACGCGCGCAATGCGCTCGCTTTCTCACGCTTTGTGCTCGGTGGCTGATCAGGCAGTCGCTACCCTGTCGTAGTCTTGCACTACGTTTGACTGGAACGCATGCGAGAGACCTGTCTCTCGCATCGTCTATCAGTTGAATCATGAGGTGACGGATCACCAACGATCGCCGCCCGATAATCTTTACTTCTCCAGCGCGCTTGCGGCGCAAGCACCCGAACTGGCTTCGTTTTGAAAGAGAATGGTTCTTGTTCCATTTGGAAACGAGGGCCCTGCGGCCCTCGAGTTTGGCCGCATGCCTAGAGAAGATCCTCAGGCTGGATGAAATCCATGTCGGTGTAATCGATATTGTCCCCGGCCATCGCCCAGATAAAAGTATAGCTGCCGATGCCGGCACCGGAATGAATGGACCACGGCGGAGAAATCGCGCCTTCCTCGTTGCCGATAAAGAGGTGGCGGGTTTCCTGCGGTTCGCCCATCAGGTGCAGGACCCGGGATTTCGGCTCCATGCCGAAATAGAGGTAAGCTTCCATACGGCGATCATGGATATGTGAGGGGATCGTGTTCCAGACGGAGCCGTCTTCGAGTTCCGTATATCCAAGAACGAGCTGGCAGCTTTCCATCACCAGCGGGTGAATGAACTGGTTGATGGTCCGCTTGTTGGAAGTCTCGGACGCGCCAAGCTTCACTTCCTTGCTGTCCGCCTTGGTGATCAATCGGTTGGGGCAGGAACGGTGTGCCGGGCAAGAAGTGATATAGAAACGCCCTGCACCGCTGAAGGTAACAGCACCTGCGCCCGCGCCGATATAAAGCACGTCACCGTGTTGCAGCTCCCAGCTCTCGCTGGCAATGCTTACCGTGCCGGTGTCACCGATATTGACGATGCCCATTTCCCGCCGATCAAGTAAGGAAGGGGTTTTGGTTTCCTCCACTTTATCGAGCACCAACGTTCCGCCGGCAGGAACAGCGCCACCGACAATGAAACGGTCGTAATGCGTATATATCAGCCGGATTTCGCCTTCGCGAAACATATCCGAGGCAAGGAAATGCGCACGAAGTTCCGCGGTGCCCATGGCTTTCGCTTGAGCGGGGTGCACCGCGTGCCTCGTCTCGACGTTTAGCATAGACATCTCCTCCTATTGGCCGCAGCCATCTCATCCTACGTGTTGCGTATATCTGTACGACAACCTCATTCAGGTCAAGGCATCTTCGTGGCCGAGCAGATGAGGTGACAGCACCTGTCTGCCAGAAACGATCAAATTGGCGATCAGGCAACGGATATGCAGAAGGCATTTGACATGCTGTCAACAACATGCGTAAATCTGTCTGGCAAGTTAGAATATTTCTGGGAGGAACTATGATCATCACCGACGTCGAAGTCCGCGTCTTCCGCACGACCACTCGTCGGCATTCCGACAGCGCCGGTCACGCGCATCCCGGTCCGCCGCATCAGGTGGAACAGGCGATGCTGACCATTCGTACCGAGGACGGCCACGAAGGCCACTCCTTCACCGCGCCGGAAATCGTTCGCCCACATGTCATCGAGAAATTCGTCAAGAAGGTCTTGATTGGTCAGGATTACCGGGATCGGGAAAGGTTGTGGCAGGATCTTGCCCATTGGCAGCGCGGCTCCGCCGCACAGCTGACCGATCGCACCCTTGCCGTCGTCGATTGCGCGCTCTGGGATCTCGCCGGCCGCGCGACCAACACACCTGTTTACAAGTTGATCGGCGCCTATCGCGACAAGGTGCTCGCCTATGGCTCCATCATGTGCGGCGACGAGATCGAGGGCGGCCTTGCAACGCCCGAAGATTACGGACGTTTTGCCGAAACGCTGGTAAAGCGCGGTTACAAGGGCATCAAGCTGCATACCTGGATGCCGCCGGTCAGCTGGGCCCCCGATGTGAAGATGGACATCAAGGCCTGCGCCGCTGTACGCGAAGCTGTTGGCCCCGATATCCGGCTGATGATCGATGCGTTCCACTGGTATTCGCGCACCGATGCGCTGGAACTCGGACGCGGTCTTGAAAAGCTCGGCTTCGACTGGATCGAGGAGCCGATGGACGAGCAGTCCATGTCTTCCTACAAGTGGCTTGCCGACAATCTGGATATCCCGGTCGTCGGCCCGGAAAGCGCCGCCGGCAAGCACTGGCATCGTGCGGAGTGGGTAAAATCCGGCGCTTGCGACATCCTGCGCACCGGCGTCAACGATGTCGGCGGCATCACGCCGGCCTTGAAGACGATGCATATGGCCGAATCCTTCGGAATCGAATGCGAGGTGCACGGCAACACGGCGATGAACCTGCATGTCGTTGCGGCGGTGAAAAATTGCCGCTGGTATGAGCGCGGCCTGCTTCATCCCTTCCTCGAATATGATGATGGCCACGACTATCTCAAGTCGCTTTCGGATCCGATGGACAGGGACGGCTACGTGCATGTCCCCGATCGTCCGGGCCTCGGTGAAGACATCGATTTCGCCTTCATCGAAAACAACCGGGTGAGGTGAAATCATGAAAACACTTCTGGCCTTCGGCGACAGCCTGACCTGGGGAGCAGATCCGAAAACGGGCCTGCGCCATCCGCGTCAGCATCGCTGGCCGGAAGTGTTGAAGGCTGAACTCGGCTTTCGGGTGGATGTCCTGTCCGACGGGCTTGGCGGTCGCACCACCTGTTATGACGATCACACGGGGCCGGCCTGCCGAAACGGCGCCCGGGCCTTGTCGGTGGCGCTCGCAGTCCACATGCCGCTCGATCTCGTGGTGATCATGCTCGGCACCAACGACCTCAAGCCGGTCCATGGTGGCCGCGCCGAGGCGGCTTTTTCCGGCATGCGCCGGCTTGCTGAGATCGTCGAGACCTTTCCCTATAAGCCGCGCTCGGCACGTCCGCGGCTGATGCTGGTTGCTCCACCACCCTGCGTGACGGACGACAACGGCCAGGTGGCCGGCGGCCGCAGTATTGCGGAATCACAAAGACTTGCGCCGCTCTACCGCAAACTTGCCGCAGAACTCGGACACGACTTCTTCGATGCAGGCAGTGCCGCAAGCGCTTCGCCGATCGACGGCGTGCACATGGATATCGCAAACACGGAGGCTTTGGGCAGGGCGCTGTCGGGCCCGGTGGCAGACATTCTCGGGTGATCGGCCTGGCTTGGGAGAGCGATAGGCCGAAAGGATAGAAATCATGGAGGGGCCGTATTCCACGCGAAGCGGCATCAAACGGAGGAAACATGCGACACTTTTTTGCAACTGCAGCCGTCGGAGCGCTCCTGCTCGGCGCCATGCCTCTCAACGCTCTGGCGGAAACGCCGAAAGACCAGCTTGTCGTGGCGACCACGATGAACAACATCCTGACGCTCGATCCGGCCGCCATTACCGGCCGCGAGACTGTTCAGGTACTCAACAATATCTACGATACGCTGGTCGTCCTGAGCGACAAGGATCGCTCGATCCAGCCGCGCATCGCGGAAAGCTGGGAGATTTCCGAGGACCGGATGTCGATCCGCTTCCACCTGCGCAAGGCGACCTTCGCCTCCGGCAATCCGGTCACCGCCAATGACGTGGTCTGGAGCCTTAAACGCCTGCTCACCCGCAACCTTGCACAGGCATCGCTGCTCAAGACCCGCGGCTTTAAAGCGGATGCCGCCGACAAGCTTTTCGTCGCCGAAGACGAACAGACCTTCGTTCTCAACCTGCCCCAGCCGGATGACCCTAACCTCGTGCTGATGGTGCTGGCGCAGAACGGTCCCGGCTCGATCATCGACAGCAAGACGGCGCTTGAAAACGAGAAGGACGGCGATCTCGGCGCCGGATGGCTGACCTTGAATTCGGCCGGCTCCGGTCCGTTCACGCTCGGCCAGTGGAAGTCGAACGAATATATCATCCTCACCCGAAACAGCGATTACTGGGGCGAGGCTCCGGCGATGAAGCGCGTGCTGATGCGCCATCTGCCGGAATCGCAGTCGCAGCGCCTGATGCTCGAAAAAGGTGATATCGACGTCGCCTATTCGCTGCAGGCGCCAGACCTGAAGTCGCTCGAAACCAATGCCGAGATCAAGATAGAATCGACCCCCGGTTCCGGCTTCTATTATCTCGGCGTATCGATGAAGGACGAACGTTTCGCCAAGCCGAAGGTGCGCGAGGCGCTGCGTTACCTCATCGATTATGAAGGTCTCGACAAGGCCGTCATGCCCTATTACGGCAAGGTCCGCCAGCGCCAGATCAGCACCGGCGTCATGGGTTCGCTGCCGGATCCGGGCTACAAGCTTGACGTGGCAAAGGCAAAGGCGCTGCTGGCGGAAGCCGGTTATCCGAACGGTTTCAAGACAACGCTCCGCGTCCTGTCGGAAGATCCGTTCATGAAGGCGGCGACCGCCATCCAGAACACGCTCGCCCAGGCCGGCATCCAGGCCGAGCTGATCACCGGTTCCGGCGACCAGATCTATGGCGCGATGCGTGAGCGCAAATTCGAGCTACTCGTCGGCCGCGGCGGCGGCGGTCAGCAGCCACACCCGGACAACAACCTGCGTGCCCTTGCCTATAATCCGGACAATTCGGATGAAGCCAAGCTCACCAACTATCAGAGCTGGCGTACGAGCTTCTATGACGAGAAGCTCAACAAGATGATCGGCGATGCGCTTGTCGAGCGCGATCCGGCAAAGCAGACCAAGGCCTATGAAGACATCCAAGCCTACATGGAAGAGATCGTCATGTCGCTCCAGCCGTTCTCGGAAGTGGTCGATACCGCCGCATTCCGCAGCGATGTCGGCGGCATGATCGTCAACCCCTGGCTCTCCCGCTTCGAGGGCATCACGAAACAGCGCTAACCCCTCCAGGCAGCTGTTTCGATGAAGAGGCGCATGGCAACATGCGCCTCTTTTCGCACGGGGCATCCTCTAGGTAGTTGGCCCAGACAGAAGGTCGGAATTGCACCGCATGTCCAAATCGGGCCGAACGGGCTTCAGTTCTGCAACGCCCAGTCCGCCACCTGCCAGCGCATTTGTCCGCGATCGGCGACGACACGGCCGAGACCTGGGAAAGGCATGTGCGTGGCGGCAATGAGCGCACCTTCTGAAGCAGCCATTGGGAAAAAGCGGTCGCGCATCGCCTTGGCGGCTTCGCGGTCCTGCTCGAACAGGAAGAACACATCGGTTGCGGCAGGATGCACGACCGGGAAGATCATGTCCGAAACCATGATCAGGCTCTGCCCGCCATCTTCGACCCTGACCCCGATATGGCCGGGTGTATGGCCTGTCAGGTCGACGATCGAAACGCCCGGTGAGATCTCGCGCTCGCCGTCGATCGCCTGGAGTTTTGGATAAAGCCGCACGACTTCCTCCGCCATCTTGAAGCTGGGCTGCAGAAAATCGGGCGCACCGTTGCGCTTTGCCGGGTCTGTCCAATGGGCGACGTCGCGACGATCGATATAGAGTTCCGCCTTCGGAAAATTGTTCTTACCGCCCGCGATCAGCCCGCCCATGTGGTCCTGATGCAGATGCGTCACGATCACGGCGTCGATCTGGTCGAGTTGCAGGCCGAGTGCGGCTAGTGCCTGTGGCAATTGCCCGGTCTGACCGATCGAGCCCGCCGCCCCGGCATCGATCAGGATGCGGCGCTGGCCATCCTCGATGAGATACTGGTTGAACAGAAACCGCACGCCGCTCGGTCGGGCGGTAAACTGCGCGGTAGCCGCCTTTTCGACCTCGGCCGCCTCGCGTCCCGGAAAATAGGTGAAGGGCATATCGGCATAACCGTCCGTCAGGGCCGTGACCGTGAAGCGGCCGATGCGGATCTGCGCGAGCGGCGTAACGCTGACCGGCGAGCCCGTGGCCGCCTGCGCCGCCGCAATGACCGTTGTTGGCGCGCCTGCGATCAGGCTTGCCCCGGCGAGGCCGAGAGGAAGAGTGGAGACAAAAGATCTGCGTGAAAATTCAGCCATGATGCGGCCCCCCGATCATTGAAAAATACGGGCGACAGCCGCCACCCCCAAGAACGCGCGCAGGCTATGACACACGCAACCGATAAGATACTCTGCCGATCGGAAAGCTGCCCTCTCAAATTCCGGAAGGTTTAGATGGACCGTTTCGAAGCAATGTCGGTTCTGCTCGCCGTGGTCGAGGCTGGCAGCCTCTCGGCCGGCGCGCGGCGATTGCGTTCACCGCTCGCCACGGTCAGCCGCAAGGTCGCCGATCTTGAAAAGCATCTCGGCGTGCGCCTGCTGCTGCGCAGCCGCAGCGGCCTCGTCTTGACGGAAGAGGGCCGCGCCTTCGTCGCCGCGTCACGGAGCATTCTCGAGGCGCTGGATGCCGCGGAGAAACAGGCCGGCAGCGATCATGGCGCTCTGCGCGGCGGGCTGCACGTGACGGCTCCGATTGCCTTTGGCGAGCGCCACCTTCTGCCGATTGCACTGGAATTCCTTAAGGAACAACCCGAAATCGACCTGCGCCTGACCTTGGCTGATCGGCAGCTTAGCCTCGCTGACGAGCATGTCGATGTCGCCCTTCGGATCGGGCATCTGGCGGACAGCGCACTGATCGCGACCCGTGTGGGCGCCGTGCGTCGGGTGATCTGCGCCAGCCCCGACTATCTTGCCCGCCGGGGTGTGCCGCGCCGGCCGGAAGACCTCGCCCGGCATGACGGCATAAGCTTTCAGGGGTTCGCGACCTCCCCGGAATGGCGTTATCGCCGCGATGGCGCCGCCTTCACCATAGAGCCGCGCTCGAAGCTCTCCGTCAACACGACGGAGGCTGCCATTCAGGCGGCGCTGGCCGGTATCGGCATCATTCGCGTGCTTTCCTACCAAATCTCCGATGAGTTGCGCTCCGGCGCACTGCAAGAGTTACTGACGGAGTTTGCGCCAGAACCCCTGCCGGTCAACGTGATCCATCACCCAGCAGACCCCATGCCGCAAAAGGTGCGATGCTTCCTCGACTGGATCTCTCCCCGCCTGCGCGCGCAGATGGCTCTGTAATTTTCATTCCCCTCTCCTCCAGCCAAAAAAAGAGCCCGGCACTCAAGGCCGGGCCAGGGAGGAGTTTTTAACCGCACGGCCTGTCAGACATGCCCTTCATATTCCAGAGACGCGCCGATCAGCTCGCGGGAATAGGGATGAACCGCCTCGCAGCCTGGGATCGCCTCGCGCGGCAGTATCTCGGTGATTTCTCCGCGCAGCATCACGGCGAACCGGTCGCACATGTGATCGACCACCGCCAGATCATGCGTCACCATGATGTAGGTGAAGCCGTGCTCTTCGCGCAGGCGCTGCAAAAGGTTGAGGATTTCCGCCTGCACGGAAACATCGAGAGCCGATGTCGGCTCGTCCAGCAGCAGCAGCGAAGGCTCAAGGATCAGCGCCCGCGCAATTGCGACACGCTGGCGCTGCCCGCCGGAAAGCTGATGCGGAAAACGATCGAGAAAGGATCCGGGCAGTCCGACATCGGACAGCACTTTCTGCATCCGCTCCTCGTGATTTGTGAGCTTATGGATTCTCAGCGGCTCTGAAAGGACGGTTCTTACCGACTGGCGTGGATGCAGCGAACCGTAAGGATCCTGGAAAACCATCTGCAGCGTGCGGCAGCGTTCGATCAGCGGCATGTCGCGCACGGACTTTCCGTTGATCAGGATCTCTCCCTTCCAGAAGTCGGTCAGCATCGAGATGCAGCGCAGCACGGTGGATTTGCCCGATCCACTTTCGCCCACCAAGCCGAAACATTCTCCCGGCTCCACCAGGAAGGATATGTCGGGAAGGACCTTGAGCGCTGTTGGCCCGTGGCCGAAAGTAATGGAGAGATTGCGTGTCTCGACTGATACCGTCATCGGGAAACCTCCTCCAGCCATTCGGGGCGGCGGTCCAGAACCGCCAGCGGCGCACGCGCGCCACCAATGCGCGGCTGGGCCGCAATAAGACCCCGCGTATAGGGATGTTGCGCCTTGTCGAGATCGCGGGCGGCCAGCGTTTCCACCACGCGGCCCGCATACATGATCAGCACCCGGTCGCAGAAATTGCGCACCAGGTTGAGATCGTGGCTGATCATGATCAGACCGATCCCGCGATCCCGTACCAGGCTGTCGAGAATGTTCAGCACCTGCAGCCGCACCGTGACGTCCAGCGCCGAGGTCGGCTCGTCGGCGATGACCACATCCGGATCGGCAAGCAGCATCATCGCGATCATTACGCGCTGGCCCATGCCGCCGGAAATCTCGTGCGGATATTGCTCACAGACCCGCTCAGGATCGCGGATCTTGACCGCTTCCAGCATGGCGATCGCCTTTTGAAGGGCATCCTTCCGGCTGCATTTGAAGTGGCGCAGATAGGTTTCCGCCACCTGGTCGCCGACCTTGCGGATCGGGTTGAGCGAGAATTTCGGATCCTGCAGGATCATCGACATGCGCCGCCCGCGCACGCCGAGCATCTGTTCTTCCGTCAGCGATAGCAGTTCGACATCTTCGAACCGCATCTTGTCGGCGGTAATCTTGGCCGACGGGAGCAGTCTCAGCAGCCCCCGGCCAACGGTGGACTTGCCCGAGCCGCTTTCGCCAACAATGCCGAGCCGCTCGCGCCCGAGCGTGAAGGACACGCCGCGCACGGCATCGGTCGGAGCGCCGCCGTAACGGATGTGAAGATTTTCCACGTCGAGGATTGGACGGGTCATGGCCTACCTCCGGTTCATCTGCTTGGGATCAAGCGCATCGCGCAGTCCGTCGCCAAGTAGGTTGAAGGCGAGGCTGACGCACAGGATGGCGACGCCCGGAAAGGTAACCAGCCACCAGCTGTCGAGCATGTAACGACGCCCCGTGGCAATCATCGCCCCCCATTCCGGCAGCGGCGGCTGTGCGCCGAGGCCGAGAAAGCCGAGACCGGCCGCCGTCAGGATGACGGTCGCCATGTTGAGCGTCAGGCGGATCAGCACAGACGGCAGACACATGGGCACGATCGACTTGACGATGATGCGGGTCGGTGAAGCCCCCTGAAGGCGTGCAGCGGCAATGTAGTCCGCATTGCGAAAAGTCATCGCCTCGGCGCGCGCAAGCCGGGCGATCGGCGGCCAGGATGTCAGCGCGATGGCGATGATCGCGTTGTTGAGGCTCGGGCCGAGTGCAGCGACGAAGGCCAGCGACAGGATCAGGCTCGGGAAGGAGAGGAAAATGTCGGTGATGCGCATCATCACCGTGTCGAAGCGACCACCCAGATAACCCGAGGCCGCACCGACGGCGAGCCCGATAGGCCCGACGACGATCGACACCAGGAAGATGATCGTCAGCGTGATGCGGGATCCCCAGACCAGACGGCTGAAGATGTCGCGGCCGAGTTCGTCGGTCCCGAACAGATGCCCGTTGCCGGGCGCCTGAAGCGTGTTGGCGAGATCCTGCGCATAGGGATCATGCGTTGCGATGAGCGGCGCGAAGATGGCGACCAGGATCAGCAGCGCGAGCACGGCAAGGCCGAAAAGCGAGGTCGGGCTCTTCATCAGGAAGAGAACGATGTTGCGCAGGGCATTGACCGAGGCCGGCACGCGCAGCTTGGAAGCGGTTGTGACTGACATCAGCGGGTCCTCGGATCGAACAGACGGTAAAGCATGTCGGAAAGCAGGTTGAGCGCGATGAAGATGACGCCGACGATCAGCACGCAGGTCATCACGGCATTCATGTCGCCGATGATCAGGTTGCTGGTCAGGTATTGCCCGAAGCCCGGCCAGGCGAATACCGTTTCGATCAGCACCGCGCCTTCCAGAAGCGAACCATAGGCAAGCGCCACGATGGTGACGAGCTGCACGCGGATATTGACGAACGCATGACGCCATATGGTCTGGTGTTTCGACAGTCCTTTCACGCGGGCGGTCGTGATGTATTCCTGCCCGAGTTGGTCGAGCATGAAACTGCGCGTCATGCGCGTGATATAGGCGGACGAAGAGTAACCGAGCAGCGACGCCGGCAGGATCAGGTGGTTCACCGCCGACCAGAAGACGTCCATCTCGCCCGCAAGCAGGCTGTCGATCAACAGGAAGCCGGTCGTTTCAGGAACAAGGCCGATATAGAACTGGTCCATGCGGCCACTGCCCCCGACAAGGTCGAGCTTCGCATAAAGTACGATGAGCGCGATCATGCCGGTCCAGAAGATCGGCATCGAATGGCCGAAGAGGCTGAGCACGCGCACCACATGGTCGGGCCAGCGGTCCTTGTTGACCGCTGCGATGACGCCCATCGGCACGCCAAGGCCGGCACCGATCAGAATGGCGAAGGTCGCCAGCTCCATCGTCGCCGGCATGACATGCAGGATATCCTGGATGACCGGCTGGCCGGTGCGGATCGACGTGCCGAAATTGCCTGTCAGCACGTCGCCGAGATAGTAAAAGAACTGTTCCCAGAGCGGCCGATCGAGACCGAGCGAGCGGAAAACCTGCTCATAGGTCTCGCGGGTCGCGTCCTCGCCGACGATTGCACGCACGGGATCCGCAGGCATCATCCGGCCAATGATGAAGGTAAGTACGAGCAGCCCGAGCAAAGTCACCAGAATGGTACCGATTTGCCCTAAAGCGCCCTGCATTGAGGGGCGTCTTGTCGACATGTATCCTCCGTATGTCGGCCGCCGGTCATCGGCGGAGACAGGCTCCCATCCTGTCAGACAACTTAATGAAAGTTGTCACATGCTGTTCGTACTGTCAAGCACTGATCAGAGGAAGTCTTCGCGCCGAGGCGTAAAGCAGTCAATCAACTCGCCTTCTTCAAGGCACTCGCAGCCATGCGTGACATTGCCGGGAATGACGAGACTGTCACCCGCAGCCAGCTCATAAGCTTCGTTTCCACGGATAAACCGAAAGCGACCACGAGTGACATAGGTCGACTGCACGTGTGGATGGCTGTGCAACTTGCCCTCGGCCCCAGCCTCGAAGCGAAACGACACAACCATCAGCTCAGGCGCTTCGGAAAGGACCTGCCGCTGGACACCCTTATCGGGCGATATGATGGGAAAAACAGGTAGAGACATGAAACCTCACTGACAACAATCACAATGTCACCATATAAGGTTTAACTTCTGTATGACAACACGTCTATGCCGAAGTGACTACGTCGTCCATGGGCAAGGTTCTCGCACGCAGCAGAGCCTTGTAACGCTCCAGGCTTCCACGCAGGTGGGCGCGCATGTGCTCGCGCGCGGCATCGGCATCACCTTCAATGATGGCATCGACAATTCGCGCATGCTCTTCCTGCAGATGGAGATTATAATCCTTTGGACGGGATCCCGGCGCAGCCCCCTGAAGCTCTCCGCGAGGAATGATCCCTGAACGGATCAACTGAAGAAACTCGGGAAACCGCCGGTTTTGCGTTGCCTGGGCAATAGCCAGATGCAGGCCGAAATCCGCATCGCGGGTTGGTGTTCCGTTTGCAAGGCAGATCCTGACCTGATTATGCGCCTCCAGTATGGCTTCGATCTGAGCGGCCGAACGCCGCGCCGCCGCCAGTGCAGCGGCCTCAACTTCAAAAACCGTTCGCAATTCGAGCAGCTCGATGACCGACGAGATACGCTCGGTTTTCAGATCTTTGAACGGGCGTTCCTCTTCGCGCCTGGCCTCGAGCGCAAAAACCCCCGCCCCTTTACGCGCCTGAACGAGACCGTCTGCACGTAGAATGGCGATCGCTTCGCGCACGACTGTTCGGCTGACGGAATATTGCTTGGCAAGTGCGTTTTCACTGGGCAGCCGGTCACCAGCTTGAAATACACCGCTCGTCAGTTGCTTGCGGAGATCCGAACTGATCCTTGATGCGTGGGATGTATCCAGTCCAGCTGTCGCGGTAATGTCTTCCAATATCGCCTCGCTATTACCAACCTGTCAGGCACGTTCGATTAGCTATCGCAGGAGTTCGTTCTAGCTGCAAGCAAGATGTTTTCTCCGAACGACTTCGGAACAGACAACATTGGACTTCAACGACCGAGGAGGTTCCGAGATATCCCCGCATCGACAGAACTGTCGCTGGCGTCGTCAAAAGCTGAAGGACAAGCTGCTCCGACAGACATCGAGGCAGTCGAACCGATCCAGATGGCGATCGTCAGAAGGATCTGGCCATGCGTAGCGCCGAAATCCAGAACCTATTGGCATCGCGTGCATCGGTCTTACGTGCTGTAACGGACAGGCGTGAAGCAATTTTCCGTTGATCGAGAACCGCCTCAGGAACCGGGATCAAGGTTCAATCGGGATGTGGCTTACACTTGTTTCGGGCTAGCTTTCCACCGCATCAGCCGACACCCCGAAGGTATTTTCTCTATAAAGTTAATTATGACCGGTCATTGAGAACGTCCTAGCTCCGAGACAGGACTTCCTCGATATATTCTGGAAATTCGGCGCTGATCACATCGATAATCGATAGTGTTCCCGAAAGATGCTTGCGCAAGGCCTCGGCTGCTGAATTCGGATCCCCAGACGCAATGGCATCGATAATTGCCTGATGGTCTGCGAGAACTGTTTCCATCTTACCCGGCATTGGCAAATGAAGCCGTCGAAGCCTGTCAAGATGCACGCTCTGCCTGCGGACATTCGCCCAAAGCTGCGCAATACCGGCCTTCTCATAGAGCCGTCGATGGAACTTACGATCGATTGCATCGAACTTGTCATAAGTCACGGGGCTTGCCACAGCTCTCTGCCGTGACAAAATCTCGCGCAATTCATCGGCCGTTTCCATGGGAGCGCTGCCGGTCAGTCGCCGCACGGCCTCAAGCTCAATGGACAGCCGTAGAAATTGCGCCTGCCTCGCGTGATCGACATCAATCTTGGCGACAACCGTTGCATATTGCGGATAAACTTCGACAAGTCCCTCCTCCTGCAGACGCATCAGCGAATCGCGAACAGGCGTCTGACTCACGCCGAATTCCAGCTGGAGTGAGGCCCGAGAAAGTACCGTGCCCGGCACAAGCTCAACTTTCAGGATCCGTTCGCGCAAGATCTCATGCACCTGCAGTGCCACCGGCCTAGAACGGTCCAATTGACCACGCCTGATAACGTCACCCATTTATCGTTTCCATTAACCCCAATAACGCCAGCACATCTAGAACATAAATCTCGCTTTGATGCACTGATGTTTTAGTGCTTCAATGTATTTATTCGCTTTGGGAGTAACGCGAAGCCAGGGCAAGCGCCCATCATTTTCGGGAGGATAATTATGCGATTGTTCATCAGCGGCGTAACTGCAATTGCTAGGGTGATGGGACCGGCTTGTCCGAGCATGGCGTGGGAAAAGACGAGTATCGATCACCCGTCAACCTGGCATTCTGGATCTCGCAAGCCATGGGATGGAGACACAGAAACTCATCGAGAAACAAACCGCTAAGGAACGGCTCGACGGCGTTACCGTCGAGGGGCGCACGGCGCTGCTGACCGTAATGGCGATCGCATTTCGAGGTCTTTTCGCGCAGTGGCAACCGGCTCGGCGGCACGACGGAATGCTCTTGCCATAGACTCATTGCCATTGGAGCACTAATGCATCAGTATATCTTTGGCAGAGAGAAATGAGTTGCGCACCTGGCGAACCTGATATCTTTTGAGGACATCATGACAGACTATATCCTTTCCGAGGCGACACGCGCCAAATTCAAGAAAATCTCCACGGCATCGATTGCGACTGCGCTCTACAAGCGCGGGCTGCGAAACCAGTTCATTCAGGGTGTCATTCCGGTTTCTCCAAAAGCCGAAAACATGGTTGGCCAGGCTTTCACGTTGCGATACATCCCTGCACGCGAGGACCGCAATCCAATCACCGTCTTTCGTGATCCCCAGCATCCCCAACGTGTCGCAATGGAAACCTGCCCTCCAGGCTGGGTCCTGGTCATGGACGCGCGCAAGGACGCACGAGCTGCAACTGCTGGATCTATTCTTATCACCCGCCTGGCGCTTCGCGGCGCTGCCGGGGTCGTTTCAGACGGTGGTTTTCGCGATGCCAACGGCATAGGCGAACTGGACATGCCGGCCTATTATGCCAAGCCCTCTGCACCAACCAACCTGACGCTGCATGAAGCCTTGGACATCAATGTGCCGATTTCGTGCGGCGACGCCCCGGTTTTTCCAGGAGACGTGCTGGTCGGAGATCGCGATGGCGTTATGGTTATTCCGGCGCATCTGGCAGATGAGCTCGCTGACGAATGCACCGGAATGGAAAGCTACGAGGATTTTGTTCTTGAACAGGTCAAAGCCGGTGATGCGATCATCGGCCTATACCCTCAAACAAAGGACGAATACCGAGAAAAATATGAGGCTTGGCGCAAGAAACACGGACGCTGAGCGACCACAGCGTACAGACTTAAAACCTGCGCGCTCAATCTTTAGCATCATGATTTCAATGAACTGGAGTGAAAATCGTGTTTAAACCACATGGCCAGCATCTGGTCGCCGGAGAATGGGTAGCAACAGCCGAAACCTTCTCCAACGATCCGGCACATGGCGAGATATCTAATTTTTCGGTCGGAACAGTAGATCTGGTCAACCGCGCTTGCGCGGCCGCAGAAGAGGCATTCTGGTCCTACGGCTATACCAGCAGGGCGCAACGCGCGGCCTTTCTCAACGCGATCGCGGACGAGATCGAGGCGCGCGCCGAAGCGATAACCGAAATCGGTAGTGCCGAAACCGGTTTGCCTGCCGCCCGCCTGCAGGGTGAGCGAGGTCGAACGACGGGACAATTGAGGCTTTTCGCCGACCATATCCTCAAGGGCGATTATCTCGATCGCCGACATGACGAGGCTCAGCCGGATCGCAAACCTGCACCTCGACCGGAAATACGGCTGATGCAACGTCCAGTTGGGCCGGTCGCCGTATTTGGCGCATCAAACTTTCCTTTGGCGTTTTCCACAGCCGGCGGCGATACGGCTGCAGCGCTTGCCGCGGGTTGCCCCGTTGTGGTCAAAGCCCATTCGGCGCATCCAGGCACCAGCGAGATCGTCGCAGAGGCCATTTTTGCCGCCATCAAAAGCTGCGGCATTCATCCGGGAACCTTCTCGCTTATCCAGGGCGGCAAGCGGGACGTCGGCCACGCTCTGGTCAAAAACCCGTTCATCAAGGCTGTCGGCTTCACCGGCTCACTCGCGGGCGGTAGAGCATTGTTCGATCTTTGCGCACAGCGCCCCGAACCGATCCCGTTCTTTGGTGAACTCGGATCGGTCAACCCAATGTTCGTACTTCCAGGCGCGCTGAAGGAGAAGGCAACAGAACTTGCGGCCGGTTGGGCGGGATCGCTTGTCATGGGAGCCGGGCAATTCTGCACCAATCCGGGCATCGCGATCGTTCCTCGCGGCAGCGAAGGCGATGCTTTCGTCGCGGCAACGGCCGAAGCTCTTGCCAAGACCGCCCCGCAAACCATGCTGACGTCAGGGATAGCGCAGGCATATCACGACGGAAAGGCGCGCTTTGATGGCCGCAATTCCGTTCGCTCAGTGCTTGCAACCGAAAGCACCGGACGTGAATGCCGCCCAAATCTCTACGAGGTGCAGGCCGAGGCATTCATCGAAGATCATGCTCTATCCGAGGAAGTCTTCGGCCCGCTTGGCCTTGTCGTGCGCGTCGCTTCGGCTGATGAAATGCCTGCATTGGCAAAGAATTTCGAGGGCCAGCTTACGGCCACAATGCAGATGGCGGATGAAGACACCGCTCTTGCTCGGAATTTGCTTCCTATCCTTGAGCGCAAGGCGGGACGGGTTCTGGTCAACGGTTTTCCAACGGGCGTCGAAGTCGTGGACTCCATGGTTCACGGCGGTCCTTATCCCGCTAGCACCAATTTCGGCGCAACCTCGGTCGGAACCATGTCTATCCGACGGTTTCTGCGGCCCGTGAGCTATCAGAACATTCCGGCCGGCGTCCTGCCGGACGATCTGGCTTGATAAAATCGAGGCCCCGATCGCATTGATACGCATCGGGGCCGCGGTTTTGCCGGCATTCTAAAGAATGCTGTGACCCAATCTATCCGAACAAAAATCAAAGCGCTTGTTTTTGCGCGCTCATGATCCGTGCGGAAATGTTGTTTGTCACCTAGGTCTTGCACACGCTAAACGCGCCATTTTCGATTGTCAGAACCTTACCCAAATTGAGCGTCGACTTCGGGTCCAAGGCTGCTTTCATCGTCAGCATGAGATCATGTTCCACTTGGCTGCGATATTGGGCGACCGCATCGTTTTTCACAAAACCCAACCCATGCTCGGCAGACATGGAGCCGTTCATCGACAGCGCCATGGTGTGAATGATGGATTGGATTTCATTGCTACGGCTAAGAAATTGCTCAGAGTTAGAACCCAGCGGTTGCAGCAGGCCAAAATGGATATTTCCATCTCCAAGATGGCCGAAGGCAATAACGCGTCCCGTTGGAACAATTGCGAGCACGGCACGTGAGCAGGCATCCATAAATGCCGGAACGGCGGAAAGAGGCAAGGAGATATCTGTGGTGATCACAGCCCCTTCCATGAAGTCCGCCTCAGCTAATCCTTCGCGCAGTGCCCAGAAATCCCTGTTTTGCTGGATGGACTGGGCAATCGCCGCATCGACGACCAACTCTGATTCAAACGCTTGAGACAGAATGGTTTCGAAAAGTTCGCGAACCCTCTCCTCTCCGTCATTCGATCTGAACTCAATCAGCAATTGCCAGTCCTGTAGCTCCCCGAGTGGAAAGCGGGTTGATGGAAAATGCTTGAACACAAGTTCGAGCCCGGCGCGTGGCATCAGTTCGAAAGTGGTGAGGCTTTCACCTCCGTGCTTCTTGCACGATTAGAAGATCAAGCGCAGACTGCAGAGACGAAACGGTGCAGACTGCTGCGACAGCCGTGCTGGGCATGGGGAAAAGTTTAAGAACGGCTCCTGTGACGATGCCGAGCGTACCTTCGCTGCCGATGAAGAGATGCTTGAGATCATAGCCGGTGTTATCCTTACGAAGCGCCCGCATTCCATCAAGAATGCGACCGTCCGCGAGTACGACTTCGAGACCGAGAACGAGGTCGCGCATGTTGCCGTAACGCAAGACATTCGTGCCGCCCGCATTGCTGGCAATATTGCCGCCGATCTGGCAGCTGCCTTCCGATCCGAGCTTTAAGGGGAATAGTCGATCTGCCTGCTCGGCTGCCTGCTGTACGGAGGCAAGCGTGCAGCCGGCATCGACTGAAATCGTGTCGTTGAACATATCGATGCCACGGATACGATTGAGCCTGGACAGGTTGACGATGATCTCGTCACCCTGACCTGTCGGAATGGAACCGCAGGCCAGCGAGGTATTCCCGCCTTGCGGCACGATCTTCAGCCCGTTGTCGTTGCAGATCCTTGCTATCTCCGAGACTTCGAAGGTGGTTGACGGTTTCAGGACAAGGAGAGGATCGGCAAAAAAGCGTCCGACCCAGTCGGTCGCATGGCTTCGGCGCGCTGCTTCGTCGGTGCTCCAGCCTTGCGCGCCAACAACCTGCTTGAGGCTCTCGATGACCGAAGCTGTAGGGCCGGTTGAGGGCGTGGATATGGGATCGGCCATTATCTTCTGTGTTGTTTAGAGCGTTTCTCCCGAAGCAGGAAATCCGCTTCGGGAGACATGCTTCAACGATGATCAGGACCGCGGCGAAACAGCCGGGCTAAATCGGATCAGGCTCAGAATTTCAAAAAGCATCTGTGCACCATTATGGGCCGTATTCGTGGTTGCATCGTATTGCGGTGCGACTTCCACGACGTCGCCGCCGACAAAGTTCAGGCCCTTCAGTCCATGCAGGATATCGAGTGCCTGACGGTTGGTCAGGCCGCCGATTTCCGGTGTGCCAGTGCCGGGAGCGAAAGCCGGATCGAGGCTGTCGATATCGAACGAGAGATAGGTCGGTCCGTCGCCAACGACTTCGCGTGCCTTGGCAATGACCGCCTCGATGCCCATCTTGCCGATTTCCTCGGCATGGATGACCGTCATGCCGCTCTCATAGGAAAATTCCCAGAGATATTCGGCGGCCCCGCGAATGCCGATCTGGATCACGCGGGTCGGATCGAGAACGCCGTCGAGAACGGCATTGCGGAACGGACCGCCGTGATGGAACTTCGTCAGGTCATAGGCACCGCCGGTATCGCAATGGGCATCGATATGGATCATGCCGACCGGTTTGTCACGACCGACAGCCTTGAGGATCGGGTGTGTGATGGAATGGTCGCCGCCGACGGCCAGCGGGATGACATTGGCATCGATGACCTTGTTGAAATGCGCCTCGATATCCTCGTGGCTCATTTCCAGCCGGTAACGGCTGCGGAACGGCACGTCACCGATATCGGCCACGTTGATCTCGAAAAGTGGTGCGGTTTTCAGCACGTGGTTATAAGGCCCGACGCGCTCGATCGATCGCAAGGCTCGCGGTCCGAAACGCGAGCCGGGGCGATTGGTGACGCCAAGATCCATCGGGACGCCGATCAGCGCGATATCGAGATCAGAGAGGTCCGGTTTTGCCGGATCAATCTGCCGGTATGTTGCGTCGAGCAAGGTCGGGATGCCGCTGAACGGTGCTGCCCGGGTCCCCGAAGCCGAGAAAATGCGGTCGGCGACAGCGCGAAATTCCGGGTCGTGAATGCTTCCGCCATGGCCTTCGCCATACCGTTCACGCAGACGCTTGAGCGCTTCTTCATCGAGAGCCATGGTCAAATCCTTCACTGTCCTAAATGATTACCGGGCCGAAACTGCCTCAAGCGCCTCGTAATGATCGGTGATCTCAGTGCCCGTGGCAATCCAGACGTCGCCCTTGTCGATGACGTGTTTGAGGAAATCGCGCAGGATATGCCAACGCATCGGCCGGCCCGAGACCTGCGGATGAAGCACGAGCGTGGTAACGCCACCCCAGGCATGGGTCGCCTCGAATTCGTCTTTCCACAGCTGCAGAACGGGATCGCGGCCGAACAGCGGACGCGAGCTGGTGCGGCTCGACATACCGAAATTCCAGTCGTCGAACGCGAAATTGACGGGGATTTCGACAGGTCCGACAGCGCCATCGGGACCGGCATGGCGATAGGGGAGAATGTCGTCGCGGAAAGAGCTGGAATAGCGAATTCCGGCCTTCTTCAGATAAGCGAGCAGTTCGGGGAAATTTTCACCGGAAGGCGCGCGATAGCCGACCGGACGGATGCCGAGAGCCGATTTTAGCGCGTCAAAACCGCGGTCGATCTCTTCAAAGGCTTCATCGAGCTTGGTCCGGTCCGGAAGCTTGTGAAGGTAACCGTGATGGCCGATTTCGTGGCCGCCAGCGACCATCGCCTCGCATTGCGCTGGGTGGGCGAGTGCCGTCCAGCCGGGCGTGAAGAACGTGCCCTTCAGGTCCAGTTCCGCCATCAGTTCGAGTATCTTGGCGATGCCCACGCGCGCGTCGTAACCGCCATGCGATGTCGTGACCATCCGGTCGACATTGGAGGGATTGTTGCCGATCCAGGCGGTCTCGGCATCAACGTCGAAGCCGATGAACAAGGCGCTCTTTGCACCATTCGGCCAGATCATCTTCGGTGTCGCTGGAGCGGGGTTCAGCGGGCGTGGGGAAAGATCGAATGTCATCTCTTGAGCTTTCAACGGAAGGTGGGGATGCTGTCGGCATTGCCTGCCATCAGCGCTTCGATTTCAGAGCAGTCTTCGATTTGTTCGAGCGAGCCCAAGGTTTTCCACAAGGCTTCGACTTGATCGGATGGCAGGCTCATCGCCACAAGTTCGCGGAACTTGGCTTCGACGGCAGCTGCCTGCATTGGCCGCTCGGCGGAACCGGTCGCGCGCGGCACCATGCGATCGACCACCACGCCATCCTTGAACCGAAGCGTCACGATCGGCTCGGCCATCGGATCCATGGCCTCATCGACCGCAACATCGATCCGGTCCATCATCGCATGGACATCAGGATGGTGACGATGCTCTTCGGTATAAGCCTGCAGACCGGCCGTGCCGAATGTGCAGCGCGCCGCCAGCGCATAGGGAAGGCTCATCTGTGTCGGGGCCATCGCAGCGCCCACCTTGGCGCCGCACATGTCTTTGAGCATGGCGCTCATGCGAAGGTCGATATGCTGAATATCGGAGGCGTTTTGCCCGGTTTCCGACAGGAGGTCTTCAAGTGCATCGACGGCCGAATGCGCACCGCGGCAGGATGCATAAGGCTTCAGCACAGCTCGATTGACCTTCCAGACTTTGCCCAAGCCTTCGGCAAGCAATTCGGGCTGGCAGGCCGATTTGTTATAGGATTTGAAGAAACCGCCCCATACATCATCGAAAACGCGAGATGGGCCGGCAAAGCCGTTTGAGGCCAGCAAGGCCGCGAGCAGGCCGCCTTCGGCAGCGCGGCCGGCGTGAAGCTTCTTCGCCTGCGAGCCGTCATGAATGAAGGCCCAAAGGCCGGAGGAAAAACTCGTGGCCAGAGTGATGGCATCCCGTGTCGCGGCTGCATCGAGACCCAGCAGGTTGGCGCATGCGGCCGCCGCTCCAATAGTGCCGCAGGTGCCGGTCGAGTGCCACCCGAGACTATTATGGGCATCATAACCGCCCGTCGCCTCCAGGACGCGTCGCCCGACATCATAGCCTGCGACCACAGCGGTGATCATCCGCTGGCCATCCATTGGTCGACCTATCTCGTGCAACGCCGAGAACAGGGCCGGCAGCACCACGGCGCCGGAATGGTCGCAGCCGCCGGAATCGTCCAGCTCGAAAGCATGCGCGGCACAGCCGTTGAGAATTGCAGCGTCACGGGTCGAGGCAGCAAGACCGGTTCCCCACAACGGGACGGGACCGGCGGGTCGAAGTGACTTTACCGAAATGGCGAACTCGTTGGAGCGCGCGCCAGCCAGGGCGGCGCCCAGCGTATCGGCAACATGGATCTTGGCTTTGGCAACGACATTCGCCGGCAGGGCGTCATAGTCGAGAGAGGAAACGAAGCGGGCCAGCCTGTCGACCGGCGAGTCGGCGAGAGAACGGTTCATGGGATGCTCTGGAGATGCTCGACGAAGCGGCCATCTTCAAGGCAGATGCCGCAGAAGCGTCCGGACGCGAGATTTCGCGTCCGGACATCCTGATATGGGCGTTACTTGACGGCTTCGCCGTTGATGTAGATGCCGTCGAGCATCGTGCCTTCGAGACCGTGCTTGGCATAGATGGCCTTGTATTCGCCGGATGCCATCAGAGCCTTGAGGGCCGCTGCATAGGCATCGCGCAGGGCCGGATCCTTCTTGGAGAAGGCAATACCCTGGTAGACAGCCGTGAAGGGCTCGCCGACGATGGCATAGGTGTTCTTCTCCAGGTTGGTCAGGTATGGAAGGGTTTCAGACCCCTGGACTGCGCCGTCAAGGCGGCCCTGCTTCAGCTGGGCGCGCGCATCCGCCGAACCTTCAGTGCCGACGACCTTGATGGCTGCCAGTCCCTTTGCTTCGCAGTTGGCGGCGCTCCACTTCGCCGTTTCATCCGGGAAGGAGGTACGACGGCTCATGCCGATCGTCTTGCCGCAGAAGTCGGCAGGTGTCTTGAACTCTTCCTTGCGTGAAGCCGAGGTGTAGAATTGTGCACCGGACTTCATGTAATCGACGAAGTCGAGCGTCTCGCGACGCTTCGGCAAGTCACTCATGCCGCTATGGATAAGGTCTACGCGACCGGTTTCCAGCGAGGAAACCATCTGCTCGAAGCCTATATCGGCCCATTCGACGGTGGTGCCGAGCTGCTTTGCCAGCGCCAGGCCGAGATCGATGTCAACACCCATCAGCATGTTGGTGGCCGGATCCTTGTATTCCATCGGCGGGTAGTTCGGCTGGTTGGCAACGACAACCTTGCCGGCTGTCTTGACGCGGTCCGGCAGCCCCTCGGCATGTGCGGCCGTCGATGCCAGAACTGCCGCGAGGGCAATGAATGCAGTCTTCATGTAAGTTCCCCTTATTGAACCTGGATTGGATTGATGTTTGTTTTCTGATTTGCAGGCAGGAAAATTCCTGCCTGCCCGATTGTCTCAGTTATGCACAGCCCTGATGAATTCCGCAGTGCGCGGGCTTTTCGGTAAGGTCAGGACTTCCGATGCCGGGCCGATCTCAACCATCTTGCCCGCCTCCATGAAGGCCACGGTGTTGGCGACATTTCGGGCGAAGCCGAGTTCGTGCGTCACCACGATCATCGTCATGCCACTCGCGGCGAGATCCTTCATCACGTCCAGCACTTCCGAAACGAGTTCCGGGTCGAGTGCAGACGTCGGCTCGTCGAACAGGATCAGATCGGGGCGCATGCACATCGCACGGGCGATTGCCACGCGCTGCTGCTGCCCACCGGAAAGCTGCGACGGATAATGACCAATCTTGTCGCTCAACCCGACGCGAACGAGAATATCCTCGGCGCGCTTGCGAACTTCCGCCACAGGCTCCTTTAGAACCTGAACGGGGCCTTCCATCACGTTTTCCAGCGCAGTCATGTGCGGGAAAAGATTGAACCGCTGGAACACCATGCCGACACGCCGGCGCTGGCGCGCCATGTCCGCATCGTTGATCTCGTGAAGGTTATTGCCTTCACGGCGATAACCCACCAGTTCGTCATTCACCCAGATCGCACCCGAGTTCATTTTCTCGAGCTGGTTGATGCAGCGGAGGAACGTGCTTTTTCCCGATCCCGACGGGCCAATGATGCAGCAGACTTCGCCCTTGGCGATCTCCAGATTGACCTTGTCGAGGGCGGTGAACGGGCCGTAGAGCTTGGTAACGTCGACGGCCTTTACAATAATATCCTTGGTCATCTCACACCTCACATCGACGCCGTGATGGACTTGCTGCCACGGCCGAAATAGCGCTCGATATAGTACTGGCCGATCGACAGAAGAGTGACGACGACGAGGTACCAGAAGCACGCGACCAGAAGCAGTTCGAGCACGCGGGTATTGGCGAAGTAGATGATCTGGGCGTTGTGGAGGATCTCCGAATACTGGATGACGCTGGCAAGCGAAGTCAGCTTGACCATGCCGATCACCTCGTTTCCGATCGGCGGCACCATGACGCGCATGGCCTGCGGCAGCACGATACGACGAAGCATCTTGAACTGCGTCATACCGATCGCGCGGGCGGCCTCATATTGGCCGCTGTCAACCGACAGAAGACCACTTCGCACGACTTCCGACGTGTAGGCACCCTGCGAGATGCCCAGACCGAGCATGGCGGCGACAAACGGCGTCATGATGTCGACGGTGCGGAACTCGAATAAACCGGGGATGCCCATCGTCGGAAAGATCAGCGCCAGGTTGAACCAGATCATCAGCTGCAGCAGCGCAGGCGCTCCACGGAAGATCCAGACGTAACCGATCGCGATCGAGGAAAGCACCGGATTGCCGGATACACGCATGATCGCAATGACGACGCCGAGGACGATGCCCAGCGCCATTGCTGCAACCGTCATGATCAGCGTACTCTTCAATCCGTCCAAAATGGCCGGGGCGAAGAGGAAGTCGCGAACATAGCTCCATTCGATCTGGCCGACGCTGAAGGCGCGCACGATCGCCGCGAGGATCAGCAGCACGATGGCTGCTGCGATCATCCGCCCGATATGGCGTTTCGGCACCAGTTTCAGATGGGCGATTTCGTATTTCTGGTCAGTCGTCGAAGATGTTACGTCTACTGTGCTCATCGCGCGCCTCGCGTCTGCTGCGGTACGGCTGCTGCGCCCGCCTGAAGCAGTTCGGCGGCAGCGAAAGCGGCCTTGGCCTCCAATGCGGCATTGAAGCGCGCAATCTGATCGCGCACGCTTGCCGGCGAGGTGGAACCATAACCGGTACGGCTTGCAAGCGCACCTTCGATCGTGATGGCGTTTAGAACGCCAGAGTTCAGGCGATCATCGATATTCGGCAGATCGGCTTCCGTCAGGCCGGCCAGATCGTGGCCGTGTTCCTCACAGTAACGGACGACAGCACCGGTGATTTCGTGAGCCTGGGCAAACGGTACGCCCTGCGAGACCAGCCAGTCGGCAACTTCGGTTGCCAGCGTGAAACCCTTAGGCGCTTCCTCACGCAGCTTGGCCACGTCGAATTCCAGCGTTTCAACCATGCCCGCAAAAGCCGGCAGGATGAGTTCGAGAACGTCGAGGCTCTCGAACAGGACGCGCTTGTCTTCGGCGAGGTCGCGGTTATAGGCAAGCGGCATGGCCTTCATCGTCGCCAGGAAGCCCGCGACGTTGCCGATCAGCGTGCCGCTCATGCCACGCGTCAACTCGGCGATATCCGGGTTCTTCTTCTGCGGCATGATCGACGAGCCGGTTGAATAGCTGTCATGCAACTTGACCCAGCTGAATTGTTTGGAGGCCCAGATGCAGATTTCTTCCGCCAGACGCGACAGGCTGACGCCGACCAGCGAGCAGATGAACAGGAATTCTGCAACATGGTCACGCGCTGCGACGGCGTCGATCGAGTTTTCGCAGGCAGCGGAATAACCGAGCTCGATGGCAGCCAGATCCGGCCGGTTGACGATGCCTGAACCTGCAAGAGCGGCTGCACCGAGCGGAGAACGATCGAAGCGGCGATCGAAATCCTCGAAACGCTCGATATCGCGCAACAGGCTCTGCGCATGCGCCATAAGATGATGGCCGAGCACGATAGGCTGTGCCGGCTGCAGGTGAGTAAAGCCGGGCATTACGGTTTCGGTATGCTTTGCAGCCTGTGCGGCGAGCGACTTCTCGACATCGATGATGCCTCGCGAGATTTCGCGGGCCATGCGACGCAGATAGAGGCGGGTGTTGTTGGCGGTCTGGTCGTTGCGCGAACGTCCGGCACGCAACTTGCCGCCGAGGGCGCCGAGACGCTGCATCAGCAGGCGCTCGATGAAGGTGTGAATGTCCTCGTCCGACGGGATCGGCTCTTCGCGTTTTTCGGCAATGTCGAGCTCGATCTGATCGAGTGCGGCACGAATCGTGGTGAATTCAGTCTCGTCCAATACGCCAGCGCGCTTGAGTTCGGAAGCATGCGCGCGGGAACCGGCCAGATCTTCGCGATAGAGACGGAAATACGAGGGATGTGCGCGAGAGAGATTGGCAAGTGCTTCGGACGGGCCGGACTTGAAACGCCCACCCCAAAGCTGTGTCGGTTCAGACATCAGTGTTCCCTTATTTGTCAAAAATTTAGGCAACGGTCTCACTGGGCCTATAAAGAGGCAAGCGAAGATAATTGGTTGCCCTATGAAGAAAGCGACTAGCCAGTGGATGGTATAGTGCCTATTCTGAAAACAGCTATGGCAAGGTGATGCGGGTTCACATGAGATGCGCCCCATATCCCTTCTCTTTCCGCATTCCGTTTTGTCCGACATGTGCGTGCAACGGAGCGCCAAATGCTGCATGAGGTCGAAGTGGCAGGTCGTAAACAATTCCCTTCCATGACGGGACTGCAAGTGCTGCTGGCCGTGGCTGAAAGAGGGTCTACCAGCGCCGCAGCCGAGCCCATGTCGCTGTCACAGAGTGCAGTCAGCAAGCAGTTGATAAATCTTGAAGAAGCCATTGGCGGCCCCGCCTTCATTCGCACGCCGAACGGCATGATCTCGACGGAGCTGGGAAGCATTTATATCGAGCATGCACGCACTGCCATCAAGGCGATGGAAGACGCAGCCCTGAAAGTTTCACGTCTGAAACCCGGGCCTCGCGTGCTTCGCCTTCAGGTGCCGCCGATCTTCGGGGATCGCTGGCTCCTGCCGCGCTTCGCTCAGTTTACCGAGGCTCATCCGGAAATCGAGGTTCAGTTCACGACCTTCGTCTCCAAGACCCAGACCGAAGTTCCCGATGGTATGGTTCGTTTCGTTGTAAAGCCGTCTGATGAGGAGGAGGGAGACTATCTGTTTGGTCACGATATCCGTCTTGTCAGTGCGCCCTCTTATTGGGAAAAAATAGGCGAGCCGGCATCGGTCGAAGCTGCTTCGAAAGGTGTAATGCTTGAACATCCCCAGACACCATTTCACTGGCCATTTCTGGCGGCCTTTCACGGTAGTCCAACTCTCGAAGCACGCCATACGATGCGGTTTGGTTATTATACAATGGTGATACGTGCCGCTCTCGCTGGCCAGGGCATGGCGCTGATTCCGCAGGGGCTGATCGCTGAGGAACTTGTCTCCGGCCGTCTCGTGAACCCCGCAGGTATCGGCTACCGCAGCGATTACGGCTATTGGTTCGCGCGTCCGCGCAGTCTTCCCACAAGCCAGTCCATGCGGCTTTTCACGCAATGGATTAACAGGGAAGGCGCTCTCGCAAGAGATTAGGTACCCGGCACCAGCCGGAGGCGGACTACGTCCAGAATATCGATGAGATTCTGATCTACCGGGCTATTCAGAAGATGAATAGAACGCCTCGATATTTCATACCAGCGGCCATTGCTTTGTGCTGCCCCCCTGCGGCATTCTTTCCAAGTCATAACAACAAAGGCGCGACCTGATCACTCGTGCAGAGCCATGCTCTGCGCGCGAGTTGGCTTCGTCGTTAAAGAGGCTGGAACACATGCTTAGACGCCGAACTTTCCTTCAGGCCGCTGCGGCCGCGACGATTATCGGGAGCCCCTCCATTACACGTGCGGCGTCGCAATCGACCTTGCGCTTCATTCCCGTCATCGATCTTGCCTTTCTTGATCCCGTCGCCACGACCGCTCAGGTGAGCCGTACCCACGGATACATGGTTTTCGACACGCTCTATGGAATGAGCAAGAACCTCGAAGTGTCGCCGCAGATGGTTGAGGGTCACACGGTCGAGGACGACGGAAAGCTCTGGACGCTGACGCTGCGCGACGGGCTGTTCTGGCATGATGGCGAGAAGGTTCTGGCGCGCGATTGCGTCGCAAGTATCCGCCGCTGGGCAGCACGCGACACCTATGGCAGCTCGCTGATGCAGGTGACGGACGAGCTTTCGGCACCGGACGACAAGACCATCCGCTTCCGCCTGAAGCGTCCATTCCCCTATCTTCCTCTGGCGCTTGGAAAAGTGGCCTCGCCGGCCTGCTTCATGATGCCGGAAAGGCTTGCCAATACGGATCCCTTCAAGCAGATCCCGGAAATGATCGGCAGCGGCCCTTTCCGCTATGTCGCCAGCGAGCGTGTACCGGGCTCGCGCAATGTCTATGAACGGTTCGACAAGTACAAGCCGCGTGAAAGCGGCACACCGGACTGGACCGCCGGACCCAAGATCGTCAATTTCGATCGCGTCGAATGGACCACGATGCCGGACGCGGCGACCGGAACGACCGCTGTCCAGGCCGGCGAGCAGGACTGGCAGGAAGCGATGCCGCATGATTTCATGCCGCTTGTCGAGGCCGATTCCAACCTGCGAACCCAGATCCTCGACGACCTAGGCTTCACCTGCCAGATGCGCGTCAATCATCTGCAACCGCCTTTCAACAATCCGGCCATCCGCAAGGCCCTGCTCGGGGCCATCGATCAGGAAGCATTCATGACGGCGGTCGCCGGCTCGGATCCACGCTTCCGTTATTCGCCGCTCGGTTATTTCACCCCGAATACCCCGATGGCCAGCAAGAGCGGCCTCGACGTGTTCACCGGTCCGCGCAACTATGAAAAGGTCAAGGCCGAGCTCAAGGCCGCAGGCTACAATGGAGAAAAGGTCGTACTGCTCGTTCCTGCCGATTCACTCGCTCAGAAGCCGCTTGGCGATATCGCAGCCGATGTGATGCGCAAGGCCGGCATGAACGTCGAATATGTGGCGATCGACTTCGGATCGGTCCTTAAGCGGCGCGTCAACAAGGGCACGGCAGAAGAAGGCGGCTGGAACGCATTCGTCGGCAACTGGCAGGGCATCGACTGGTTGAACCCGCTCGGCCACAGCACGCTTCGCGGCGATGGCGTCTTTCCTGGTTGGTACAAAAGCGACAAGATGGAAGCCCTTCGCATACAGTGGATCGAGACTGCGGACGCTGGCGAACAGGTCCGCATCGCAGACGATATCCAGAAGCTGTCTTTCGAGGAAGTGCCCTATTATCCGATCGGCCAGTACAAGCAGCCCGCTCTGCACCGCGCCGATATCGAGGGTATCATGAAGGGCACGTCCGTCTTCTGGAACGTCCGCCGCGTCTGACCCCAATTCGATCCCTGGGGCCGCCCGTCTCGTTTCGAACGGGCTGGCCCCACCAAGCCGGAGCCGGCTTCTCGCCTTCGGGCGGGCCGGCCATCACACCAGCAGAAGCCTCAATTCCATGCCCCCTAGCATTCAGCAGATTCTCTCCGCCGTCGAAGCACGCCGTGGCGATGTCGAACATCTTTTCGCGTCACTTGCGGCCGGTAGCCCGGGCAAGCCCGGCATCCTTCGCGACACATACGGTGCCGGCGAGAATTTCGCACATTCACTCATCGCCGACCACGCAAAGGCACTATCCCTGACCGTTACGCGGGACGCTGCCCTCAACACATTTGTCACCTGGCAAGGCAGTAACCCGCAGGCAGGCTCAATCATCATGGGCTCGCATCTCGACAGCGTCCCGCATGGCGGCAATTTTGATGGCGCTGCAGGGGTTGTCGCCGGACTGACGGTAATCGCCGCCCTGAAGGACTTGGGCATCAAGCCCGCTTGCGATGTCATCGCCATGGGCGTCAGGGCGGAAGAAAGCGTCTGGTTCGGCGTTTCCTATATCGGCAGCCGGTCGGCATTGGGTAGCTTGCCGGATGGCGGGCTAGAAGCCCGCCGGATCGATACAAACCGGACACTGGCCGAACATATCGCCGAATGCGGCGGCGATCCGCAAGCAATCGCCCGCCGGGAAAAATCCCTTGATACCTCTTCCATACGGGCGTTTCTGGAGGTCCATATCGAGCAGGCCCCCAGCCTTGCCGAGATGCAGGTGCCGCTTGCGATATGCAGCGGCATTCCCGGCAATTTCCGCTATCCGGAAGCAAATATCATTGGCCGCCAGGACCATGTCGGCACGCCCCGACGTTTTCGCCGAGATGCGGCGATGGCGGCAGCCGACCTTGCCATGGCAATGGATGCAAAATGGCGCGAGGAGGAGGCAGCCGGCGTGCCGCTGGCGATGACATTCGGGCGTTTCCACACGGACTCGGCCATCCATGGCATGACCAGCGTGCCGGGCGCTTTCGCGTTCAGCCTCGATGTCCGTGCCTACGATCCCTCCGTGCTTGCCCGTCTCGAGGCTTTTTTCCTTGAACAGGTCGCTCGTATCGAACGCGAACGTGGCGTGCATTTCGAACTCGGCAAGCGCGCCAGTGCGGCTGTCGGTGTCATGTCGCAGAAGATCATCTCGGAAATGCAGACCACGGCCACGGCCGCCGGCCTCGACGTGACCCAGATCGGCAGCCCGGCCTCGCATGACGCGGCAGCCTTTGCGGAAGCCGGTGTCGCCTCGACCATGCTTTTCGTTCGCAATGAAAACGGCAGTCACAATCCGGACGAAGCCATGGAGATCGACGATTTCATGAAGGCATGCGCCCTGCTTGCCTTGTGGGTCGCCGACCATGTCGATTCCCCTCTGAAAAAAACAGCTACGCGAGTGAATACCCTCGCCGAAAACAGCGCATAAGGGGAAAGTCCATGTATGCCTATATTCTGAGACGCATCCTGGCGACCATCCCGGTGATGCTGATCGTCGCCTTCATCGTCTTCTCACTTCTTTATCTAACGCCTGGCGACCCTGCGGCGGTGATCGCCGGCGAACACGCGACGGCTGAGGACATTGCGCGCATTCGCGCCAATCTCGGTCTGAACGATCCATTCCTCCTCAGGTTCGGCAGCTGGATCGCATCGATCATGCAGTTCGATCTCGGCACATCCCTTTTGACCAATATGCCTGTGTCGCAAATGATCGGGCAGCGGATCGAACCGACATTGTCCCTGATGCTGCCGACCCTCATCCTGGCGGTCTGCATCGCCGTACCGCTCGGCGTCATCGCCGCATGGCGCGCCGGCACCAAGGTCGATCACTTCATCACCGTTTTTGCCGTCCTCGGTTTTTCCGTTCCCGTCTTCGTCGTCGGTTATGCGCTGGTCTGGAGTTTTTCCCTGAAGCTCGGCTGGTTGCCGGTTCAGGGTTATGCGCCGATCGGCCAAGGTGTTTCGCGCTGGTTCCAGCATCTCGTCCTGCCGTGTCTGACGCTGAGTTCAGCCTATATCGCACTGATTACCCGCATCACCCGAACGGCCGTGCTGGAAGTGCTGCAGCAGGATTACATCCGCACCGCCGAAGCAAAGGGCGTCGGTCGTCGCGCCATCCTGTTCGTCCATGCGCTGAAGAACGCCTCGGTTCCCATCATCACCGTCATCGGCATCGGGGTCGCGCTTCTTATCGGCGGCGCCGTCGTGACGGAAAGCGTGTTTGCCATTCCGGGCCTCGGACGCCTGACGATGGAATCGATCATGCGGCGCGACTACCCGGTGATCCAGGCGATCGTCCTGCTGTTTTCCATTTCCTACGTTCTCGTCAACCTGCTGATCGACATCGCCTACACCTTCGTCGATCCACGCATCCGCTATTGAAGGGAGCGAAACGATGTCTGCCATCAACACATCCGCAAGCGGCTTCCTCAAGGAAACGACGCGTTATCCCACTGTCATTGCCGGAGCCATCCTGCTCGGCATCATCCTTCTGATCGCATTTCTCACACCGCTGCTGTCGAACACCGATCCGTCCTACATCGACGCTGCACGCCGCGCCCAGCTTGCCTCGGCCAGCCACTGGTTCGGCACAGACATGCTCGGTCGCGACCTCTATACGCGCGTTCTCTACGGTGCCCAGGTCTCGTTGATCGTAGGCTTTGCGGTGGCGGTTCTGTCGACCATTGGCGGTCTTGCCATCGGCCTGATGTCGGGTTTCGTCAAGGCGATCGACGCCGTCGTGATGCGGTTTATGGACGGCCTCATGTCCATTCCGGCGATCCTGCTTGCCGTGGCGCTGATGTCGATCAGCAAAGGATCGGTGACCAACGTCATCATCGCCATCACCATTGCGGAAATCCCGCGAACGGCGCGCCTGGTGCGCGGCACGGTGCTCAGCTTGCGTGAGCAGCCCTATGTCGAAGCCGCCGTCGCCGGAGGCACGCGCCTGCCAACGATCATTTTCAAGCACATCCTTCCCAACACGCTTGCGCCTCTGATCGTCCAGGCGACCTATGTCTGCGCCAGCGCGATGATTTCGGAATCGATCCTGTCCTTCATCGGAGCGGGCGTGCCTCCCGTCATTCCGTCCTGGGGCAATATCATGGCGGAGGGGCGTGCCCTCTGGCTGGTGAAGCCCTTCATCATCTTTTACCCGGCAGTCTTCCTGTCGATCACGGTCCTCGCCATCAATCTCCTCGGCGATGGTCTGCGTGACATGCTGGATCCCCGCAATGCCCAAAGAACGACGTCCCGGTGAGCGCCATGATCATGTCAGACACTCTTCATCCGGCACCTGAAACGACTTCCGATGCAGTCCTTTCCGTGCGCGACCTCACCGTTTCCTTCGGTTCTGCCGATTACTGGAAATCTGTCGTCCGCAATATTTCCTTCGATGTCGGCGCCAACGAGACTGTCGCCGTGGTCGGCGAGTCCGGGTCAGGCAAGAGCGTTACGGCTCTTGCAATCATGCGGCTCCTGCCCAAGGCGACAAGCCGGATCGACGGCCAGATATTGCTCAACGGCCGCAATGTGCTCGATCTGCCGCCGCAGGCCATGCAGGCCCTGCGCGGTGATGAGGCGGCAATGGTCTTCCAGGAGCCGATGACCAGCCTCAATCCGGTGCTGACCATCGGCTTCCAGCTGGCGGAAGCGTTAAAATGGCATCGCGATCTTTCCAATGCCGAGGCGCTCGCCGAGGCACGCAGGCTACTCGACCGTGTCCGCATTCCGGCCGCCGAACGGCGGCTGGCGGAGTATCCGCACAACCTTTCCGGCGGGATGCGGCAACGCGTTATGATCGCGATGGCGCTCGCCTGCCGCCCGAAACTGCTCATTGCTGACGAGCCGACGACGGCGCTCGACGTCACCATCCAGGCGCAGATCCTCGACCTCATTCGGGAATTGCAGGCCGATGGCGGCATGTCCGTGCTTTTCATTACCCACGATATGGGCGTCGTCGCCGAGATCGCCGACCGCACGGTGGTGATGTTCCGAGGCGATCAGGTGGAAACCGAGCGTACCGAAGCGATATTCCAGCAGCCCGCCCATCCTTACACAAGGGCATTGCTGGCTTCCGTGCCTCGGCTCGGCTCCATGCGCGGCACCGAACTACCGGTTCCTTTCCCCAAGGTGGATATGGAAACCGGCGCAATTCAGGAACCGGAGAAACCGGCAGCGGCACCGGCTCGTTACCGGCCGATGGTCCTTGACGTGCAGAACCTGGTGACGCGGTTCGACATCCGTTCAGGCCTGCTCAACCGCATCTCAGGGCGGGTTCATGCGGTCGAGAATGTTTCCTTTTCGATCGCCGAAGGCGAAACGCTGGCGCTGGTCGGAGAATCCGGTTGCGGCAAGTCGACGACCGGGCGCTCGATCATGAGGCTGACCGAGCCGGTCTCGGGCTCCATCACCGTCGACGGTTTCGATGCCAAGTCGGTTCGTGGCCCCGATCTGCGTCGGATGCGTCGCAGCATCCAGATGATCTTTCAGGATCCATTCTCCAGCCTTAATCCCCGCGCGCGGATTGGTTCTTCGATTGCCGAGCCTTTCCTCGAACACGGCCTTGGCACACGCGCTGAGGCCATGGAGAAGGTCGCGGAAATTCTGCGCCGTGTCGGCCTGGGGCCGGATGCGATCGACCGGTTTCCACACCAGTTCTCCGGCGGCCAGCGTCAGCGCATCTGCATAGCGCGTGCGCTTATGCTGGACCCGAAGCTGATCGTCGCCGATGAATCCGTCTCGGCGCTGGACGTTTCCGTGAAGGCACAGGTCGTCAACCTGATGATGGAATTGCAGGCGTCTCTCGGCGTCTCCTTCCTCTTCATCAGTCACGACATGTCGGTGGTGGAACGCATCGCCCATCGGGTGGCAGTCATGTATCTGGGCGAAATCGTAGAGATCGGCTCGCGGACCGCAATTTTCGAGAACCCGCAGCATCCCTATACCAAGCGCCTGCTTTCAGCCGTCCCGATCCCCGATCCCACTTTACGCCGGGGGCCAAGCGCCGCTGCGCCATTGGAATTGAAAAGCCCCATTCGCTCGATCGACTATGTTCCGCAAAAGCGCGAATTCCGCGAGATTTCAGCGGATCACAAGGTTCAGGTCTGGGGGAAGGAATGGGAAACGGAAGCCTGAAGAGGTTCATATCGGCAGATCACAAGCGAGGAACGGAAAAGGTAGGCACTGCCTCCCTTTTCCGTTCCTCGCTACTAACCGGCGAACCTGTCGTATTTGCCAGATGAATTCGCAGATGATCGGGCTTGCCTCCCGCTCATCTGCCTGCTGATCAGGCCCCGAAAGCCGCCCTAGCTTCCGGCATATCCCATATGCGGGCGATAGCGGCACTTCCTGCCGCGGTGATTACTGCCTCATCACCCAGCGTGTAGCCGCCATTCTCGACCAGAACCCGGCCATCGACGATGACACTGTCGATATTGGCCCTGTTGGCGAGCGCGACAAGCGCCTTCATGGGATCGAACAGCGGCTGCAGATGAGGATGGGTCATGTCGACTATCGTCAAATCTGCGGTGGCGCCGGGGCGGATTTCTCCGAGATCAGGGCGCTTGATGGCGGCCGCGGCCTGCGCCGTTACGGCATCGATCATCGTCTGCGAGGATGCGACGGTCGCATCGCCAGAAACGACCTTGGAAATCATCGCTGCCGCGTTGATCTCTCCGAGCAGGTCCATGTTGTAACCGTCGGTTCCGACCACCGTCCGAATGCCCTTTTCGGCAAAACGGGAGAAGGCGGCCGTCTTGCCCGTGCGCGCGAAGACACGCGGGCAGTTGAGAACCGTCATGTCACGTTTCGCCATCAGGTCGAGATCGCTGTCGGAGCATGCGATGCAGTGAGCCGCAAGCAAATCCGGTCCAAGCAGCCCCAACCAGTCGAGATATTCCGCAGGGGTGCGCCTGTTGTATCGCTGGCCAATCACTTCGACTTCCCGCACGCTCTGGGCAAGATGAGTTGTCATCTGGACACCGAGTTCGCGGGCACGTGCATGCGCTGCCCTCAACAAGTCGGGATCGCAGGTATCCGTGGCATGCGGGCTCATCGTGACCTGGATACGCCCGCCGTCCAGTCCATGCCATTTGCCGTGGATATCGCTCCATGTCGCGAGATCTCGCTCGGAATCGCTTCCTGACGCATCGGCGACATCATATTGCACGACACCCTTTGCATCCGCCTTGGGGTTGGCGCTGGAAAACAGATAGGGAGCACCATAGAAACGCAGTCCCATTTCGAGCGCCGCATCGAACATTTCGTGTATCCCGTTGCGGAACGGTTCCATCACCGTCGTCGCACCACCCTTGAGAAGCTGCAGGATGCCAAGGCGGCCGATCGCCATGCGTTCCTCGGGCGTCAGGATGTCGATGCCGCTTTTCGTCAGAGGCAGAAGCACGCTGTAGACGACGCTCTGGCTATTCTTGCGACCGCCACCATCCTCCGCATGGGTACGGGCGACAGCTTCAGAGAAGCAGTGATTGTGCAGGTTCAACAATCCCGGAAGAATGAACCGTCCGGGACGGTCGAGCACATGATCGGCACTCGCCGGCCGGGATGCGGAAACGGCAGCGATCCGGTCTCCTTCGATCACCACCCACTGGTCGCGTTTGACAACCGGCAAGCCTTCCTCGCGAACGAGGACGTAGCTGCCATAAACGGCTGTGGTTCCGGTTGCCTTCTGCGGCACTTGCGGCATGTCTTTACTCCATTAATCGTGAAAACGCGCCGTCCTCAGGCCTCTCGACACGCAGTTGCGGCGCGCCCGCAAGGCGCATCGCCGCGATGCTTTCATCGATGGCCTCCGTTGCTTCGAGCGACGAGTTCGGATTGATGATCAGTATCTGCATGACTTTTATTCGAGGAAAGGAAGCCGACAAAGCACTTGGCGCTGGATTTGCAGGATCACAAAATCCGGAGCACCTGATTGCCATAGCTTAGCCGAGAGGTGCTCATGGCGGCAGTCGAGACGGCTATTATAAAAACCGTCCTGCTATTCGAGGTGATTATAGGGGAATGAGTTCCCATGCGGCATACTATTTGCATATTGAATGGAACAGCATGGATATATCGAGCGAAATTATATGAACCTGCGTCAACTGGAACTGCTTCGGGCGGTCATTCGCAACGAAACGACGATAGGCGCGGGGCGTGAGCTAGGGCTCTCTCAGCCGGCGGTCAGCAATGCAATCAAGCATCTGGAAACGCAACTCGGCTTTCCCCTGTTCGAGCGGATTAACAACCGCCTGTTTCCGACCATGGAAGCGCGTTCGCTGTATGAAGACTCCGAGCCGATCTTCTCGCTGCACGCCGCGCTTGAATTGCGGGTGCAGGACTTTCGGGAACACAAGGCCGGCCATGTGCGGATCATTGCGACCCCGCCCATGGGTTACAGCATCATCCCCAAGGCGCTGTCGGCGTTCCGACGCGATATGCCCAATGTGAAGGTCTCCTTCGATGTACGGCGATTGGAGCATGTGCTGGACAGCGTCGACGCCGGCATTGCAGAGCTGGGCTTTGTCATGGCGCTGGGCGAGCACCAGCCGATGCTTGACACCGAACGGCTCTACTCCGGCAGCATGGTTTGCGTCATGCCGCTCGGACATCCACTTGCGGATAAAACCATCATCATGCCGGAGGATTTGGCACAGCACACGTTCATTGCGCTCGACCGCCACACGCGCATGGGAAATCTTGTTCGCTCAATTTTCGACAAGGCCAACGTGCCGTATCAATTCTCGATCGAGGTTCGCTATTGCCACGCGGCCTGCATATTGGCCAGCAATGGGGTAGGGGTTGCGATCGTCGATCCTTTATCGCCGCTCTGTGTACAACAGGATGCGATCGTGGTGCGCCCGCTCAGCACGTCCTGCGAGGTCAGTGCGTCGGCCGTGCAATCAGGGAAAAGGCCGTTATCGCGTGTGGCAAGAGCCTTTCTTCGAAGCGTTAAGGTCGCGATGGAACAACACACCACACGGAATACAAAGGCTTGAGCCTTCTATTCACGTGGTCGCACTTATGTTCTCGTAGGCGACCCGCTGATCGAGACGCTTTTCGGTCTTGCCGTTAGCAAGAAAGATCCGGCCATGCGGGACGCGGTGGCAGGAGCGGTCACCTCCCTCATCAAGGACGGTACCTATATGTCCCTGCTCAAGAAGTACGGCCTGGAAAGACAAGCGATGGCCGAGGTGAAAATCGACGCAGGCCAGTAATAGCCGCCGAAAGGCAAGCCTTCTTTCCCTTCGGCCGTCATCATGGCCGAAGGTATCTCTTTCAGGAATTCAAGCAGGTCAATGACAGACACGATTACCATCGATTTTTCGGAAATAGAGCCGCGTGACAAATACAAGATCATGATCGGCACGATCGTACCCAGGCCAATCGCCTGGGTAACGACTGTCGACGCCGGCGGCCGGCCCAATGCAGCCCCCTACAGCTTTTTCGGTTGCCTCAGTTCCGATCCGCCGATCATCGGCCTGGGCATCGAATACCGAGCCGATGGCCGTTCAAAGGACACCGCTCGCAACATTCGCGATGTCGGCGTTTTTACGGTGAACATAGTCTCCCATTCGCTCGCCGATGCAATGAACACCACTGCTTTCCCATTTGACGAACATGTCAACGAAGCCGAAATGGCGGGATTGACCCTTCGTACGGGCATCAAGGTCGCGTCTCCGGCAATCGCTGAATCTCCCGCGGCGCTGGAATGCAGGCTGCATAGCTTCATCGACCTGGGCAAATCGCGAGAGATTATTCTCGGCGAGATCGTCGCCGCACGACTGCGAAGCGACATCGTCAACGAGCGGTTCCACATAGACCCAATAGCACTCGACGCCGTTGGAAGGATGGGAGGTAGCGCCTATTCAACAACGAGAGACTGTTTCGATATCAAGCCGCCCACCCTGTGAAATCTACGTTCCAACCGGGGGACACCCCTGGTTGAAACCATGTAGGATTTCATCCGGTTGTGTCCGCTCTCGAACGCCGAAATCTTGTAGGCACACACGCCAAACATAGGCGTGGAACTGGCAAAAATGCCGCTCGGCACACCGGGAAGTGCGGTCAGCGTTGCGGATGGAGCGCTATCCTCAAGACGCTTGACAGCCAACACCACCAAGACCTCCAGAATTCGGCAGGGTTCCTGCACGAAGAAATCGAAATCTGGTGCAGTCCTCTCAGGTCCGCTATGGGAATTAATGAAAGCTATTTATTCTGGCGGGGAGAAAATACCGGTGAAGGACTTGGGCGATCTCCAGATTTTCGCCAAGGTCGCGTCGACGCGCAGCATGTCGGAGAGCGGCCGCATTCTCGGCCTTTCTCCTGCCGTCGTCTCCAAGGCGATCAAGCGGCTCGAGACTTCACTGGGGGTGCGACTACTCCAGAGAACGACCCGACAGATCGCGGTCACCGAGACGGGGCAAGCATTTTACGAGCGTGTTATCGAAATTCTGGCAAGCGTGCAGGAAGCCGAGAATTTCGTTTCGGGACGTTCCGCAGAAATCGCAGGCGAGTTGAGGGTAAGTGCTCCCACTTCTTTCGGGCGCATGCATGTAGCACCGCATCTCAGAGGCTTTATGGAGCTTTATCCGAATGTTTCTGTAGAGCTCGTGTTGTCTGACGCCTTCACGGATATCATCAGTGAAGGGTATGATCTCGCCATCCGTATCTCCGCCCTCAAGGATTCCGGACTGGTCGCGCGAAAACTGGCAGCAACCCGACGGATACTCTGCGCCTCTCCAGAGTATCTCGAGAGGTTCGGCGTTCCAAAAACAATGCGGGAGCTTGCAAATCACACATGCCTGCCGGCGCACAACGGAGAGCCTTGGCGACTGGAGGGGCCGGAAGGATCTCTCACCTATCGTCCCGAGGGCAAACTGAAGACGAATTCCAGCGAAGTTATCCGTGAAGCGGTGATTTCCGGACTTGGCATAGCGTTGCGCTCCACGTGGGATATCGGCACGGAGCTTTCGACAGGCAGACTGGTGCAGGTGCTTCCAGGTTATGAAGGGCCGCAAAACACAACGGTCTCGGCCGTCTACCCCAGCCGTCAGTTCATTCCGCCAAAGGTTCGCGCATTTTCGGAACATCTTCAGCGGATCTACGGATCAGAACCTTATTGGGAAACGACAGGTTCAAAAAAATGATTTTATCCTTTTGGGAACAAGTCATTTTCATTGATGTCTGTTGTAATTACCAATCATTCGCCGCCATCTTTCGCAGAATAGAAACGTTTTAGGGGAGAAACCGTATGGCACGCAAGGAAATCGCCGGTCTTCAGATTGACGAGCAACTCTATCGCTTCTTGGTGGAGGAAGTTCTTCCCGATACGGGCGTCGATACCGATCGCTTTTTCGAGCAGTTCTCGGCGATCGTCCACGAGCTGGCTCCGAAAAACCGCACCCTTCTCGCCAAGCGCGATGCCTTCCAGGCCAAGATCGACGACTGGTACCGGAAGAACGGTGCGCCGAGCGATATGTCTGTCTACGAGGCCTTTCTGCGTGAGATCGGCTACCTTCTGCCCGAAGGCCCCGATTTCCAGGTTTCGACAGAAAACGTCGATCCGGAAATCGCCACTATCGCCGGCCCTCAGTTGGTCGTGCCGGTGATGAATGCCCGCTACGCCCTGAATGCTGCCAATGCTCGCTGGGGTTCGCTCTATGATGCGCTTTACGGTACCGATGCGATCCCGGAAAACGAGGGCGCCGATAAGGGCAAGGGATACAATCCGATCCGCGGTGCGAAAGTCATTGCCTGGGTGCGCGATTTTCTTGATCGCTCCGCGCCGCTCTCCGGCGCGAGCTGGAACGATGTTGCGTCATTCAAGATCGATGCCTCGGCCCTGTTCGTGACGCTCACCGATGGACAGGTGACGGGGCTCACCGATCCGGCTCAGTTTGCCGGCTATCTGGGTAAAGCTGCGGCGCCGACGCAAATCCTCCTGAAGAAGAACAATCTCCATGTCGAGATCCTGGTCGATGCGACGACCGCAATCGGCAGGCAAGATCCGGCCCATATCTCGGATGTCTGGGTTGAATCGGCGATTACCACGATCATGGACTGCGAGGATTCGGTCGCAGCCGTCGATGCCGAAGACAAGGTCGTCGTCTACCGCAACTGGCTCGGCCTGATGAAGGGTGATCTGACGGAAGAGGTGTCCAAAGGGGGCAAGACATTCACCCGCAAGCTCAATCCTGATCTCGACTATACGGCACCGGACGGCTCGAGTTTCGAGCTCAAATGCCGATCGCTGATGCTGGTTCGTAATGTCGGCCATCTGATGACCAACCCGGCCATCCTCGATCGCGACGGCGCTGAAGTGCCGGAAGGCATCATGGATGCAATGGTCACCGCATTGATCGCCATCCACGATATTGGCCGGACTGGCAGCCCCAAGGGCCGCCGGAAGAATTCACGGCTTGGCTCGATGTATGTGGTGAAACCAAAGATGCACGGGCCGGAAGAAGTAGCCTTCGCCGCCGAAATTTTTTCGCGCGTGGAAGACGCGCTCGGCCTGCCCAGGAATTCCATCAAGATGGGCATCATGGACGAGGAGCGTCGCACGACGGTCAACCTCAAGGAAGCGATCCGGGCTGCGAAGGATCGTGTCGTCTTCATCAACACTGGCTTCCTCGACCGCACTGGCGACGAAATCCATACCTCGATGGAAGCCGGCCCCATGATCCGCAAGGGTGACATGAAACAGGCTGCATGGATCGCGGCCTATGAGAACTGGAATGTCGATATCGGGCTCGAATGCGGTCTTTCCGGCCATGCCCAGATCGGCAAGGGAATGTGGGCGATGCCCGACCTCATGGCGGCGATGCTTGAGCAGAAGATCGGCCACCCGAAGGCGGGCGCCAATACCGCCTGGGTTCCGTCACCGACGGCGGCAACGCTGCATGCTACCCACTATCACACGGTGGATGTGGCAGCAGTTCAGAAGAGCCTGAAGAGCCGTACCCGAGCCAAGCTTTCCGACATCCTTTCCGTGCCGGTGGCGCCGCGCCCCAACTGGACGCCGGAGGAAATCAGCCGCGAACTCGACAACAATGCACAAGGTATTCTCGGTTATGTCGTGCGCTGGATCGACCAGGGCGTCGGCTGCTCCAAGGTGCCGGACATCAATAATATCGGCCTGATGGAGGACCGCGCGACCCTGCGCATCTCGGCCCAGCACATGGCCAACTGGCTGCACCACAAGGTCGTGACCGAAGGCCAGATCGTCGAGACGATGAAGCGCATGGCAAAGGTGGTCGATGGCCAGAACGCCGGCGATCCGCTCTATAGTCCGATGGCAAAAGACTTCGACGGCTCTATCGCGTTTAAGGCGGCACTCGATCTGGTTCTGAAAGGGCGCGAGCAGCCGAACGGCTACACCGAGCCGGTCCTTCACCGTCGCAGGCTGGAGCTGAAGGCAGCCGGTTGATCCAGAGCCACCTCCAATGAGCAAAAGGCCGCCGGGAATGTCCTCGGCGGCTTTTTCGGTTTCGCAATTGTGGCGTCCTTACCGGATCAGGCCGTTTCCCTGATCTGGCAAGAAGGATCGCTTGCTGGACGTAACCGCACCCTGCATGACCTTCTGCCCCACGGACCGCCCTACCCCTTGCGGCACCGGCAGCCTGGCATGAGCGTCTGCTATGGGCGCAAGTCTGGCCAGAATTTCCGGCGGTGCGGCGGAAGACTTGCCGGCCTTGGCACTCACATGCAGCATCAGTTGTTCGGCGGTCGCAAGAACCTCGCCGCTCTGCGCATCATGAATGGTGGTAAAATACCGGATGCGTTTTTCATCGAAGCCGAGCACCTGCAGCGTTGCATAAAGCATCTGCCCGAGCTTTGCCTCGCCGAGATGCCGGATATGGGTCTCGACCGTATAATAGCTGTGTCCCGCTTCGACATAGGCGAAGTCGACACCGATCAGCCGCAAAAGCGCATCGGACGTGTCGCCGAAAACCTGCAGATAACGGTGTTCAGTCATGTGACCGTTATAATCCACCCATGCAGCGCTTACCCTTGTATCGACCAGCCGCAACGGCTGCGAAATGTCCGGCGCATCCTTCCTGCCGCCACCCCTTGCCCAGAGAAGCTTTTCGAAATCGGCCAGCACCTTCCCGGAACCCCAGCCCTTTCCGCCATCTCCTGCCTTGAGAGCCTGCATGATGCCGACCAGGTTCTCGTCGCGGATACGCTCAAGCTCGCGTATGCCACGGGCACCGGACTGCGCGTCCGATTGCGCCGCGATCTTGTCGACCAGCGCATCATCGAGATCGACCACATCCGTCAGCTTCGTCCAGGGCCATGAAAGGCAGGGGCCGAACTGCGCGAGAAAATGGCGCATGCCCGCCTCGCCGCCGGCAATCCGATAGGTTTCGAACAGGCCCATCTGAGCCCAGCGCATGCCGAAGGAATAGCGGATCACGTCATCAAGCGTCTCGGTATCGCAGATGTCGTCATGGATCAGCCACAGCCCCTCGCGCCATATGGCTTCCAGCAGCCGGTCGCCGACAAACGCCTCTATCTCCTTTTTCAGGATGACGCCCTTCATCCCGATCGGCGCCAGCCTGTCTCTGGCGCGCTCCAGCGTCTCGGGCGATGTCTTCTCCCCACCGACCAGTTCGGCCAGCGGCAGAAGATAGACGGGGTTATAGGGATGGGCGACGAACATCCGCTCGGGATGCTGCATGTCACGTTGCAGTTCGGTCGGCATGATGCCCGAGGTCGACGAACCGATCAGTGCTTCCGGATCGGCATATCTGTCGATCTCGGTGAGCACGTTTCGCTTGAGGTCGACGCGCTCGGGTACGCTTTCCTGAATCCAGTCAGCCCCTGCGACGGCCTCTTCCACGCTCCCACAAAAGGTCAGCCTTCCCTTCGGCGGCAGCGGCGCCATGGTCAGCATGGCATAGGCGCGCTCGGCATTCGCCAGTACCTCGCCGACGATACGTTTGGCTTCCGGATGCGGATCGTACATCGACACGTCTATCCCGCCGAGCAGGAAGCGGGCCGCCCATGCCCCGCCGATCACGCCCCCGCCGATACAGGCGGCCTTCTGGATGCTCGTCATGAATTCTTCCCTTGTTTCGTCCGGCCTAACCACTGCCCCTCACCCTAACCCTCTCCCCGCAAGCGGGGAGAGGGGACGTGCCCTGCTCAACTTTCGAGAGGAACGGAGACGTTGCGACATCTGTCCTTCTCCCCGCGCGCGGGGAGAAGGTGCCGGCAGGCGGATGAGGGGCACACCCCGACCTCTACCGCTTCACCAGCTTCAGCTTCTCGCGCACCGCATCCGGCCCGATGATCTTCGCCCCCATGCCCTCGATCACCCTGACGGCCTTCTCCACCAGTTGCGCATTGGTCGCGAGCTGCCCCTTGCCGGCGTAGAGATTGTCCTCAAGCCCGACCCGGACATTGCCGCCAGCCAGAACCGCGGCCGCCGGATAGGCGAGCGCATTGCGGCCGATCGAGAAGGCCGAAAACGTCCAGCTCTTCGGCACGTTGTTGACCATTGCCATGAATGTGTTGAGATCGTCCGGCGCACCCCAGGGAATGCCCATGCAGAGCTGGATCAGCACCGGGTCCTCGATCAGCCCCTCCTCCACAAGTTGCTTGGCGAACCACAGGTGACCGGTATCAAAAGCTTCGATCTCGGGACGCACGCCGAGCGCCGTCATCTGCCGCGCCATTTCGCGCAGCATCGAGGGCGTGTTGGTCATCACGTAATCGCCGAGTGAAAAGTTCATTGTGCCGCAATCGAGCGTGCAGATTTCCGGCAGGCAGTCGGCCACATGCGCAACACGCTCGGTCGCACCCGCCATATCGGTGCCATCGGGATTATAAGGGAATGGCGCCTCGACATTGCCGAAGACCAGATCGCCACCCATGCCAGCCGTCAGGTTCAACACGACATCCACATCAGCAGACCGAATGCGATTGGTGACTTCCCTGTAGAGTTCAAGGTTGCGCGCCGCTGCCCCGGTCTCGGGGTTTCGAACGTGACAGTGAACCACCGCCGCCCCTGCCCTGGCGGCATCGATAGCCGAGTCCGCAATCTCTTTCGGGGTGATCGGAACGTGACCGGATTTTCCGGTCGTATCGCCGGCACCGGTCACGGCACAGGTAATGAAGACCTCGCGGTTCATCTCGAGCGGCATTGTTCCCTCCTTTTCGCTGCCGCCATTACGAGCGAGGGAAAAGGAAAATGCTTTCCACTATCGGCGCTGCTCTATACATTTTCGGAATGCTGCAAAGGGAAGCGCATGGATGATAACCAGCATATCGACATTCTCCTTCTGCCTGAAACCAACCTCATTCTGCTATCCTCGGTCATCGAGCCCTTACGCGCCGCAAACCGTATCGCCGGGCGAAATCTCTACCGCTGGACGATCTACTCTCCTGACGGCCGGCCGGTCGAGACAACGTCCGGCATCCCCGCCCCTGTATCAGGCGCATTCCGCCCTGGCCGCGAAACCGATCCGCTTTTTGTTCTGGCCAGTTACAACTGGAAAAGCGCGGCAACCCGCGAGCTGAAATTTCTCCTGTCGCGCACCGCCCGCCACCGGACATCGATCGCCGGCATAGAGAGCGGCGCTTTCATCCTCGCCGAAGCCGGTCTGCTCAACGGTTTTTCGGCTACCAGCCATTGGGAGGATTTCGACGATTTCTCCCGCGCCTACCCGCAGGTCATCATGGTCCGCGAGCGGTTCGTCATCGACGCCAAGCGTATCACCACCGGTGGGCCTCTCCCGACGCTCGACCTCATGCTGGAACTGATCCGCCGTACCAACGGCTATTCACTGGCACTCGAAATATCGAGGCTGTTCATTTACGAACAGGAGCGCAGCGAAAAAGACCGTCCCGATCATCCGCTCATCAGCAGCACGGGAAAAATCGACCCGCGCGTACAGGCTGCAGTGAAGCTCATGGAGAAGACGGTCGAGGCACCGCTCTCTCTGTCAAAACTTGCCAGACGATCTGGCGTCAGCATCCGCCACCTTCAGGATCTCTTTCACCAGACGATGGGTGTCGCGCCTCATACCCACTATCTCGCACTCCGCCTCAACGCCGCTCGTCGAAAGGTGATCGAGACCAGAGCGAGCTTTGCCGATATTGCCGCCGAAACCGGCTTCAACTCCGCTTCGGCGTTTTCGCGCAGCTACCGCGCCAGTTACGCCGAAAGCCCCAGCGAGACACGCCGCCGACTGAAACCTGCGATCGGACACGGAGAGCTGAGCCTACAGCCAAAATTGTCTCGAGCACGAAAGATGGAGCCGCAGCAGCCTGTCCGTTAACGGATCGTGAAACCCTTGGGCATAGCCTGGATATGGGACAGATGGTGTCGAGATCGTAACCGGAGCAAATCCGGTGGCATGAGGGATTCCTGTTTTCCGGAAATCGTGATTCACTCCATTTATGACGAAGCGCCGCCTGCCCATGGCCGAGCATGCCGATACGCTGTCGCTGAAGGCGCTGCGGGAGCTTGTGACTGGTCTGGTGGCGCGGGCGGACCGGGCCGACATCCGGATCAAAAAGCTCGAGGCCGAAAACCAAAGGCTGCGCGACGAGAATGACCAGCTCAGGGTCGAGAACACCCGGCTGAAAGTCGACAACCAGCTCCTGCGCGATGAGATCGCGCGGCTGAAGAACCTGCCGCCGCGCCCGCCGTTCAGACCTTCGGGGATGGAACAGGCAACCAGCGACAGGACGTTTGGCAGCAAGGGGAAGCCTGCGCGGCACCGCGGGCCGAAGGGCGATACGCGCAATGCTACCCGTGAAGAGGTTCTGCCGGTCGCGGCTCCGCCCGGATCGCGCTTTAAGGGCTACAAGGATTGCATGGTTCGAGATCTCGTCCTGCGGGCTGAGGTGGTCCGCTATCGTCGCGAATGCTGGCTGACGCCGGACGGTCGCACGATCACCGCATCGCTGCCAGCAGGCGTCCAGGGCGGCTTTGGGCCCAATCTGCGGCGCTTCTGTCTGATGCTTCACAGCCATGGGCAAGTGACGACGCAGCGACTGACGACCTTGCTCAACGATGTCGGTGTCGAGATTTCCAAACGACAGGTCATCCGGTTTCTGACGCAACGGATGGAAAGCTTCCACGCCGAAGATGCCGCCGTACTGCATGCCGGCCTGGTGTCGGCACCCTATGTGACGGTCGACGACACCGGTGCCCGCCATGCCAACCGCAATTTTCATACGACGCATATCGGAGGCGAGCATTTCAGCGCCTTTCGCACCGCGCCATCGAAGTCGCGGCTGAACTTCCTGGCCCTGCTGCGCGGCAACTATCAGGACTATGTGCTCAACGATGCCGCCTTTGCACTTCTGGAAGACCGGCAGGTGGACCCCGTCCTTCTCGCTCGTTTGAAGTCGCGCGAACCGCTGCGGTTTGCCAACCAGGTTCCCTTCCTCGCCTATTTGGCTGAAATGGGCATCGACATCTTTGACAGAGACATTATCCGCCCGTTTGCCGAGGCGGGCATCTGGGGCTCCATCCGCCATCACGGCCTGGTCGGCAATGCGGTGATCGTCTCCGACGATGCCGGACAGTTTCGGGTCGGCACTCATGCGCTCTGCTGGGTCCACGCAGAACGGCTGCTGCACAAGCTGATGCCGGCGACGCCGCGCCATGTAAAACATGTCGAGACCCTGCGTGAGCTGATCTGGCTCTTCTACAAGCAGCTGAAAAACTACCAGCGAAGTCCAGGCCGGCGCGCAGCCCACGGTCTCCAGGTCCGGTTCGATCGGATATTCTCCATCCGCACCGGATATCGCGACCTCGATGAACTGCTGTTGCGGCTGAAGCGCCGTAAGGCCGAGCTGCTGCGGGTTCTGGAGCGGCCCGAGACGCCGCTGAACACGAACGCCTCGGAAAGAGATCTGCGCGGGTTCGTCATTAAGCGAAAGATCTCGGGTGGTACGGTCAGCCGCAATGGCCGACAGGCGCGCGACAGCATGCTCGGACTGATGAAGACCTGCCAAAAGCTTGGTCTGTCGTTCTGGCACTATCTTGGCGATCGGTTGGGCATGGGAATGCCCGAGCGGGCCGTTCCTCCCCTGGCCACGATGGTCGCTGCCAGAACCTGAGGCCATCAACGGCGATCAGGTTTTGGGAACGCAACGATCTTATCCGACGCACTCCCATCTGATCTGGCTCCGGCTGGCTGCGCCTTGCCCTTCATGGCATCATCCAGCGTATCGAGCACATGGGTACCGGTGAGCTTCAGCAAAGTCGGCGACACATTCCATTGCCGCTCGTCATCGGCGTGCACCGTCACAGTCTTCTTGTTGCGACGAATGACGATGCCGCGGACAATGACCCCGCCCGGCCCTTCGAACATCACGCCGCTTCCGACCCGGATGTCCTGCAAGGCTGCGGCGGTCCGTTGATGGTGCAGGAACTGCAGCCGCTCAACGATACGGGCATTGAGTTCGATGAGCGTCGCCTCGTCCAGGGTATCAATGTCGATCCGAAGCATCGTGTCAGCCCCTCGCTTTTATCGATCCGGCCACCCTGCCAAGCATGCTGAGAGGACGCAAGCTCGGCATCCAATTTGCCCTGTCGTTCGGCACTGCCACCGAATCTGCCCCGCTTACC
>Ga0209795_10000032_pt1 | contig 154721 bp, 156 predicted proteins | sample AgamicOrMarz_FD_187166 | JGI IMG/M metagenome (GOLD analysis project Ga0209795, IMG submission 187166) | Agave microbial communities from Guanajuato, Mexico - Or.Ma.rz (SPAdes) (version 2) | ecosystem: Host-associated > Plants > Phyllosphere > Phylloplane/Leaf | place: Guanajuato, Mexico... | reverse complement strand
TATGGCTGAAATTTCACAAACTATATAACAAAACTGGACAAAGGAATGCCATTGTCTGGGTTTTGCGTCTTATTTGGATTAATTTTTAGCTCTAACGCAATCCATAGATGAAATGTCAACAGACCCTGCTTAAATTTATAATTTTTTTTGGGTAGTTGCAATGCAAACAAGTGTACATTGGCTAGAGAATGTTGCTTTTGAAGCGAAATCGGATAGTGGGCATAGTGTCATCATGGACGGCTCACCTGAGTATGGTGGTGAAAACCGTGGCCCACGTCCTATGGAGCTGCTATTAATGGGACTTGGTGGGTGTGCTTCGTTTGATATTGTGACCATTTTAAAAAAATCTCGTCAAGATGTGACGAATGTTGTATGTAACTTAAAAGCTGAGCGCGCTGACGCAATTCCGGCTGTCTTTACTAAAATCCACTTACATTTTGTGGTAACTGGTAAAGCTGTGAAAGAAAAGCAGGTCGCAAAAGCAGTTGAATTGTCTGCCGAGAAATATTGTTCAGCGAGTAAAATGCTTTCTGATGGTGGTGTGGAAATTACACATGACTTCGAAATTATTGAAGCAGAATAAGGCAGTTTTTTGATAGCGAGTAATTAAAAGAAGCTGACATGAGAGTTGGCTTTTAACTCACAAACCTTTGGCACATCAATTTTACTTAAGAGAAGGCTATATCGAGGCGCCAAAGTATTTTCGTAAAGCTTTAAATTAACGAGTTGTATTTAGAAAAAGCTGAGGATCTACCCGAGCATTATTAAGACTCATGCCCCAATGCAGATGAGGGCCTGTCACACGTCCAGTTTTGCCCACTAAACCTAGTGTTTCTCCTTGGCGGATGTGTTGGCCTTTCTCTACTTTAATTGCGCTTAAATGGCAGAACATGCTGACTAGACCTTGGCCATGGTCAATCAAAACGGTTTGTCCATTAAAAAAATAAGATCCAGTTTGGATAACCACACCATCTGCAGGAGCAACTACTTTTTGTCCTACTGGCGCTGGAATATCTAACCCTGAGTGAGGCGCGCGTTCTTCACCATTAAAAAAGCGTTTTCTGCCAAAAGAGTTGGTAAATTTCCCTGAAGTTGGGCGTATAAATGTTGGTAGGGTTTGCCAGGAACTTTGTGTAAATGAGGTATATACATCATTTTGTTCTTTAGCTTCTTGAGCGTAACGGTCTAACTGACTTTGATTAGGGTTCACATAATCTTGGTTAGTGACTTTAATTCGTTGTTCAGCGTAAGGATAAGACTTAACTTCTACTTGAATCGGAGCTTTATTCGTGTCGAGCTGAATACTGCCGATTGGAGTAGACAACGGAATACCAAATACAGCATAACGCTGCTGACCTTCTTGACTGATTAAAACGGGCTTTTGTTGAAAAGTGACCTGAGTAATATCAGCACTTAGAGGAACAACTGCGATTCCACCGGGTCTTCTGGAATCTTGTGGAAGCTGAGCGATTGCCAGTGCCGAAGTAAAAAGACAAGTTGTTGTTAATATAATATGTTTAAAGTGCATTTTTCATTTCAAAACGAGTAGGAAACTAGCAAGATAAACTAAAGCTTAATTATTAAATTCTCAATGAAGACTTTGTGAAAAGTGTAGTATGAATAAGCATGAATTTAAATAATCAAGCATTTTAATAAAATGTAGCTGAACTCTACTTGAAATATATACAAAACAATCCCATATTATAATGGAGTTTTACTCATTGCTATTTAAATAACATTATGAAAAATATATAAAAATTTATTTGAAATCCGAAGAAGTGTTCCCATCTATTAGACAAGTACAAATTTGTTGTGAGGAATAACAAGAATGCGTTTTGAAAAATTTACAAACCGCTTGCAGCAAGCCCTCTCAGATGCTCAATCTTTAGCGATGGGTAAAGACCATACTGCTATTGCAGGTATTCATATTTTGTCTACCTTATTAGAAGAGCCATCAAATATTAGTTTGTTGCAACAAGCAGGTGCGCGCTTACCTGAACTTAAACAAAAGCTTGAGCAAGCTATAAAAGATGCGCCGACTATTGCCAATCCAACGGGCGATGTCAACTTAAACCCAGAAGCGGTTAAAGCGCTTAATTTGGCCGACAGATATGCGCAAAAAGCAGGTGATGAATTTTTATCAACTGACTGGGTTTTATTAGGCTTGGCAGAGACAGGCGAAACTAAAAATATTTTAAGTGCGGTAGGTGTAACTCCCGACAGCTTACGCAAAGTAATTGAACATATTCGAGGTAATGACAAAGTCATGAGTAATAATCACGAAGACCAACGTGACTCACTTAATAAATATACGATTGATTTAACTGAGCGGGCTTTATCTGGAAAACTTGATCCTGTGATTGGGCGTGATGATGAAATTCGCCGTACCATTCAGGTGTTATCGCGTCGTACCAAAAATAACCCTGTTCTTATTGGTGAGCCGGGTGTAGGTAAAACCGCTATTGTTGAAGGTTTGGCACAGCGTATTGTGAATGGCGAAGTGCCAGAGGGATTAAAAAATAAACGTGTTTTATCCCTAGACTTAGGTTCATTACTGGCTGGTGCTAAATATCGTGGTGAGTTTGAAGAACGTTTAAAAGCTGTTTTAAAAGACTTGGCAAAACACGAAGGTGAAATCATCCTGTTTATTGATGAGTTACATACACTCGTAGGTGCAGGTAAAGGTGATGGCGCGATGGATGCAGGGAATATGTTAAAACCTGCGTTGGCTCGTGGTGAATTGCGCTGTGTGGGTGCAACAACCTTAGATGAATATCGCCAATATATTGAAAAAGATGCGGCCTTAGAGCGTCGTTTCCAAAAAGTACTGGTTGATGAACCTAGTGTTGAAGATACGATTGCAATTTTGCGTGGTCTAAAAGAGAAATATGCCACTCACCATGGTGTGCAAATTTTAGACTCTGCGATTATTGCTGCGGCGAAAATGTCTCATCGCTATATCACCGACCGTCAATTACCGGACAAGGCAATTGATTTGATTGATGAGGCAGCTTCTCGTATTAAAATGGAGATTGACTCTAAACCTGAAGCGCTTGATAAACTTGATCGCCGTTTAATTCAGTTAAAAATGCAATTGGAAGCTGTGAAAAAAGATGAAGATGTCGGCAGCAAAGCTGAAGTCACTCATCTTGAAAAACAGATTGCTGAAGTCGAGAAAGAATACAACGATCTTGAAGAAATCTGGAAGTCTGAAAAAACTTTGGTAGAAGGTACTAAACAGGCTCAGGTTGAACTTGATAAAGCCCGTATTGCTTTTGAAAAAGCTCAGCGTGAAGGTGATTTGGCAGAGGCAGCACGTTTACAGTATGGCGTAATTCCAGAGCTTCAAAAACAACTAGAGCAAGATGAAGTTGCAGAAGAGAACGAAGAGCCAAAACTCATTCGTACTAAAGTAACTGAAAATGAAATTGCTGAAGTTGTTAGTGCTGCAACAGGAATTCCGGTTGCTAAAATGATGCAAGGCGAGCGTGAAAAACTTCTTAATATGGAAGAGTTTTTACATGACCGTGTTGTTGGACAAGATGAAGCGGTCGTAGCTGTATCGAATGCGGTTCGTCGTTCACGTGCAGGCTTGTCTGACCCGAATCGTCCTAGTGGTTCATTCTTGTTCTTGGGTCCAACAGGTGTTGGTAAAACAGAATTGACCAAAGCATTGGCTAACTTCTTGTTTGACAGTGATGATGCCATGATTCGTATCGACATGAGTGAATTCATGGAGAAACATTCGGTGAGTCGTTTGGTTGGGGCACCTCCGGGTTATGTGGGTTATGAAGAAGGCGGAGTTTTAACTGAAGCTGTGCGCCGTAAGCCATATAGTGTGGTGTTGTTTGATGAGGTTGAAAAAGCGCATCCGGATGTATTCAATATCTTGCTACAAGTGTTGGATGATGGACGCTTAACAGACTCACAAGGTCGAGTAGTTGACTTTAAAAATACGGTCATTGTGATGACCTCGAATTTAGGTTCACAAGATGTACGTGAACTAGGTGAGGGTGCAACAGACGATGAAGTGCGTACTATTGTAATGAATGCGGTAAGTCAGCATTTCCGTCCGGAATTTATTAACCGGATTGATGAGCTTGTGATTTTCCATTCACTCAAAAAAGCACAAATTCGTGGCATTGCCGATATTCAGTTGGATCGATTACGTTCGCGTCTTGTTGATCGTGATATGAGTTTAACTGTAGATGACACTGCCTTTGATTTATTGATTGATGCTGGTTTCGACCCTGTCTATGGCGCGCGTCCATTAAAACGTGCGATTCAACAACAGATTGAAAACACATTAGCTCAAAAAATCTTGTCGGGAGATTTTGTTGCAGGTGATACTATTTTAGTTAAAGGCGAAAATGGGCATTTGGTCTTCGATAAAATGAAACTCAGCTAAGCTTTTTCTGCTAAAACCGAAAAGAGAATATGGAAACATATTCTCTTTTTTTTATTTTCTATAGAGTTGGCACTGATGTACAGGTCTGAGTTAAAAATCTATAAAACAACGTGAATCTTCACAAAATACGTGTGAAATATTTCAGGTTTTAAAATGATCAATGTTAATGGTCGGGAAGTCTATTTATAAGATTGCGACATGTTTAAAAAATTGTTAATTTTGTTCGATATAACGAACAATAACAATTTAGGATAGATGCAATGAACAATAAACAAGGATCTGCGCTGTGTGTTTTAGGCCTTATTACGCTGATACCAATGAATGTTTTGGCAGCGCAGCCTCTGAGTGAAGGGGCATTAGCGACACAGACTGGAGCGGTAAATGCAGCTTTACCTGTGATTATTGCAAAAGCTCAAGACGATGCTAAAAAACCTGTGGTAGAACAACAACAAGCACGTCAGGCATTGGGCGATAACTACTTACAACAAGTTCGATGGGATGCGCTTAGAACGAGCGTACTTTCTCCCTATCAAGAACAAAAACAAAATCATGTGCTAGATAGTAAAGAAAAGAAGAAACTGGAAATGATTGCGTTACCGGAAAGAGCAGACCGATTTACCAAATATGATTTTGAATCAAAAAATGTTCATGGTGAGGTTATTATTACCGTGAAGTAATAATAACCTCTAATCTTATTAATATTGATCTAGATCAGGATGCTGGATTTTCCATGCACGATGGATTTTCTGATTACGTTTAAAATCAAGTCCAATCGTTTCAGAAGTGATTTCTTCAACCTGAAAAATAGCTTCAATCTCTTCATCCATCTCGAAACCACGATAGTTGTTTGAGAAATAGAGCGTTCCTTCACTGTTTAATCGGTTCATTGCACGTTTAATTAGTGAAACATGGTCACGTTGAACGTCGAAAGTACCATAGAATTTTTTCGAGTTTGAGAATGTCGGTGGATCGATAAAAATAAGATCGTATTGTTCATGACCTTCTTTTAACCATTCAAAACAGTCGCTCGCAAAGAACATGTGCTGTTCATCTGCATGATCTACAGTAAGACCATTTAAAACGAAGTTTTCTTTTGACCAGCTTAAGTAGGTATTAGATAAGTCTACACTTGTCGTGCTTGCAGCACCGCCTAAAGCAGCATGTAAGCTTGCTGTAGACGTATAACTATATAAGTTCAAGAAGTGCTTACCACGAGCTTCTTGAGCAATACGTAAACGCATTTGACGATGGTCAAGGAATAAACCTGTATCTAGATAATCTGTTAGATTCACTAAAATTTTAGCTTTACCTTCTTGAACGATAAAACGTTTTGAAGCTGTGCTTTGTTTTGTATATTGATTAGTACCTGTTTGGCGCGCACGCGTCTTAATAAAGATGGCATCGCGGTTTAAACCGGTAACAGCACGAATCGCAGCGAGTGCCAAATTAAAACGTTTTTTTGCTTTTTCAGGATCGATCGTTTTTGGTGGTGCATATTCCTGAACATGTAAGCGATCGCCATATAAATCTACAGCGACATTAAAGTCAGGTAAGTCTGCATCATACAAACGTAAGCAATAAACATTTTCTTTGGTTGCCCATTTTTTCAAGGCAGTCATATTTTTTTGCAAACGGTTAGCAAAATCTTGAGCTTCTTCCATTTCAATAGGTTGAGCTTGCCAAGTTGCTAAAAATGGCTGAGTTACTTTTTCTGGCTTAATTGAACCAAAACGAATGTAAATCGGTAACTTACCATTCATTAAACGCAAGGTTTCAGGTGCTTCAAATGCTAAAACATCGGCTTGTTCAATTTGAGCTGCAATAATAGCTGCATATTGATTTGGGAAATGTTTTTGTAGAAGTGCAGATAAACCTAAGTAAAGAGAGCGGTTAGAGGCTTTATCACCTAAACGTTCACCATATGGAGGGTTTGTCACAATAAATGCAGTTTTGCCTTCAGCAGAAAAATCAGGCCAGTCAGCTAAAGTACGTTCTTCAATTTGAATTTGACCTAATACTTTTTCAAAGCCTGCCGCAATAATATTTTCACGAGTCGCTTTTACCGCTTCCCAATCTGCATCGTAGGCATAAAATTTAGGTAAAGGTAATTCTAGCGCTTTTTCATGACGTTCTGCTGCTTCAGCTTTAAGTGAAAGCCAAAGTTCGCGGTCATGACCATGCCAACCATTAAAACCAAAACGGCGAACAAGTCCTGGTGCACGGTCAGTCAAAATCATTAATGCTTCAATAATAAATGTACCTGAACCACACATTGGGTCGAGCACGATCTCTGGCTTACGTTGCTGAAGCTGAGCTTTTTGTAAGATTGCCGCAGCAAGGTTTTCTTTAATTGGCGCATCCGTCATATAACGACGGTAACCACGTTTATGTAATGAATCACCAGATAAATCTAGGCAGTAGGTATGTTCAGTTTTACCTGCTAAAACATAGAGCGTAATTTCTGGTTGTTTGGTGTCAATGCTCGGACGACGACCTACAGCTTCCATAAAGGAATCGACAACACCATCTTTTGCTCTAAGTGTGGCAAATTGAGTGTTAACCTTAATTTCACGCTCTGCATGTAAACGAATAGCGAAAGTACTTTGTGGTGCAAAAATAAGTGACCAGTCAAAGCTAATTGCACCTTCATAAAGCTCTTCAGCGACATCACGTGCATCGTGTGTGTGTTCAAGTTCATAAGTATGAATTGGAAGTAAAACACGAGAAGCAAGACGTGACCACATACAGATGCGGTAAGCATGTTCAAGCGTTCCTTCAATGATTAAACGTCCTGCTTTACGTTCTGTCACTTTGGTGCCAAGCTGTTCTATTTCTTCTTGTAAGAGGGCTTCTAAACCATCAGCACAAGTAATCCAATAGTGGTTTAAACGTAAAGAGGTATTCATAAACTCGATTGACCAAAACATATAAATATTAACGATGCAAAGTTTAACTTATTTTGATGTGTAAAGGTTTTTAAATTATTGCAACCTATCACAATCCAACCAATAAACTGATTTTTATAGATTAATACAGTAAAAGTGGTATGTATTTTGCTAACTCTATCCTATCAATGGTTATTTATTTAACAAACAAAGCTATTTTTTAACCATTTTATTATTTTAAAGTGATGGGGTAATAATAAATGAAAGACATGATGGGGAATGGTTTTATTGCCAATGCAGATGCTTTCTCGGTAGCCACACAGATCTATGTACGCATGCGTAGAGTGACGGGGCGGGTAATAGATGCAATATACATGGTTCAAAACAAAGATTATGCCAAATATGTCATTGCGCTTGCACTAGAAACTGAAGATGACGAATTAAAACGATGTGTTGAGCGATTGAAATCGTTGGTTGATACAATATCTGAGCCTTCTCAAAAAGAAAAAATTGCTGTTGGGATAGTCGAAGAAGAGTCGGAAATTACCGCCGAAGATATTTATCGGGCACAAGTTCCACACCATTACATTGGTGCATTAAGGTAATTGCCAATAAGGTTCTAAGTTTTCTGGTCAATTTAGGGCCTTATTCTGTAAAGTTCTTCTGCGAAAAGAGCGGAATTCAGCTACACTATGCACGTTTTCGCGATTCGACCCATAGGAATCCATTATGCATATTGCAGCGTTGCATCAACCGAGCCAGGTTCAGCTCAATCAAGACGGAAATTTAAAACATTTTTTAACGATTGAGGGACTTTCAAAAGAAAACCTCACCAAGATTTTAGATACCGCACAAAGCTTTTTAGATGATAATAATAATTTAATTAACCGTCCGCTCTTAGAGGGATTAACGGTTATGAATCTCTTCTTTGAAAACTCCACCCGTACCCGTACTACTTTTGAAGCAGCAGCTAAACGTTTGTCTGCCAATGTATTGAACATTGATATTGCACGTTCAAGTACTTCAAAAGGTGAAACACTGCGAGATACGCTCTGGAACCTTGAAGCAATGGCAGCGGATATTTTTGTTGTTCGCCATTCATCTTCGGGTGCTGCACATTTCATTGCTAAAGATGTATGTCCAAAAGTCGCAATTATTAATGCAGGGGATGGCCGTCATGCACATCCAACGCAAGCGATGCTCGATATGCTGACTATTCGCCGTGAAACTAAAAAACCATTTGAAGATTTAAGCGTTGCCATTATTGGTGACATTAAACACTCTCGTGTTGCACGTTCAGATGTGGCTGCACTGCAAACATTGGGCTGTAAAGATATTCGTGTGATTGCACCGAATACATTATTGCCGGTGGGCTTTTCTGAATACGGCGAGCATGTTCGCTTATTTAACAACATGGATGCTGGAATTGCAGATTGTGATGTAATTATTGCTTTACGTATTCAAAATGAGCGTATTGACTCTCCAGCATTATCTTCACAATCTGAATTTTACAGAATGTATGGTTTAAACAAAGAACGTCTTGGTTTAGCTAAACCGGACTGTATTGTAATGCACCCGGGACCGATGAATCGTGGTGTAGAAATTGATTCAAGTGTTGCTGATGGAGACCAGTCAGTTATTTTGAAACAAGTAACTAATGGTATTGCAGTTCGTATGGCCGTATTGGCGTTATCAATGCAAGGCCAACTCCAAGAGCAAGGTTTAATTGAAGCGATTACGTTGTAAGGAATGGATCACATGAGTATTGTAAAAATTGAAAATGTACGTGTGTTAGACCCAATCCAGAAAACAGATAGCGTACAAACTGTATATCTTGAAAATGGCAAGTTGGTTGCTCCGGTAGAGCAAGTTGAACAAACTATTGATGGACAAGGTAAATGGTTAATGCCAACCATGGTTGATTTGTGCGCGCGTTTACGTGAACCAGGTCAACAACAGCATGGGACATTAAAATCGGAAGGCAAGGCAGCACGTAGCAATGGTATTTTGCATGTCATTACTCCACCTGACTCAAAGCCGATTGTACAAGACAATGGTGCTCTCATTCATGGCTTGATTGAAAAGGCATGGCATGATGGTGGCATTCACATGCATATCATTGGAGCTCAAACCCAAGGCTTAAATGGTAAACAACCAGCGAATATGGCGGGCTTGAAAAAGGGTGGTTGTACTGCTGTTTCTAACGCAAATGCTGCTTTTGAAAATGATGATGTCGTTATTCGTACCTTGGAATATGCAGCGGGTCTTGGTTTAACAGTGGTGTTTTATGCCGAAGAGCCTCAAATTGCTAAAGACGGTTGTGCGCACGAAGGCTTTATTGCTTCTCGCCAAGGTTTGCCAATGATTCCGGCAATTGCTGAAACTGTAGCGATTGCAAAATATTTGCTTATGATTGAAGCAACTGGTGTAAAAGCGCACTTTGGTTTATTGTCGTGTGGTGCATCAGTTGAATTAATTCGTGCAGCAAAAGCAAAAGGTTTACCTGTAACTGCCGATGTCGCAATGCATCAGTTGCATTTAACTGAACATTTAACGGATGGTTTCAATTCGCTTGCGCATGTTCGTCCACCATTGCGTTCTGAGCAAGATAAAGAACTTTTACGTCAAGGCTTAAAAGAAGGTGTGATTGATGCGATTTGTACGCATCATGAGCCTTTAAGCAGTTCTGCAAAAATGGCGCCGTTTGCTGAAACTCAACCGGGCATTACCGCTTTTGATACCTATGTATCTTTAGGTATTCAGCTTATTAATGAAGGTTTATTCGAACCTTTAGAGTGGGTTGAAAAAGTGACCAGCGTGCCTGCGCAGGTGGCTAATATGACTACGCGTTGGAAAGATGAAGCAGGATGGGTATTAGTAGATCCTGAATTAAGTTGGACGGTAAGCAAAGAAACTATTTTATCACAAGGAAAAAATACCCCATTATTGGGTCAAAACCTTACGGGTAAAGTACTTCAAACTTTTGCTAACTGATCAAACGCTTAGTTAAATTAAATTTAAAATATAAACAGGTAGATCAATGAGGCCTACCTGTTTTGTAAATAATAGATGGAAATTTGTATATAAATTATTTAAAAAACAACAAAAGATTGAGCACGGATTAGAATAAAAAACTATCAGCAAAGAGAAGTATTTGAATAATCAAAAGTTGCTGGTTACGACTTATAAGATTCGGGAGAATAATCAATGTCGATAAACCCTATAGAACTGCTTAAAGAAAAAGTATCATCAACATTATTAAATAACCAGGACGGATACCTAGGCGAAAAATCGAATGCTTTATCTAAGTTTTATCCCATTTTACTTTCATTATTAGCTGCTAAACCTGATCTTATTGGACAATTAAAAAACAGTTTGGCTCCCTCGTTATCAGACCTTTTTTCTCATAATGACCAAATCAAGAATACTGTACTGACTCATTTAAGTGGTACAGCACCAAATAATGAAATCGAAAGCACACTTAACAGTGCAATTAAACCTAGCCTTAATGCAATTTCGGATGTTGCCGGAAATGATCAACAGAGTATTGTGAATTATTTACGTCAGCACGCAGAAACCATTCGTTCGCATTTACCGGGATGGGCAGTAGGTCTATTAGCTCCTTTAGGACTTGGTGCAGGTTTATCTTCAGTTCCACATGCAACTTCAGCAGCCCCGCCATTAGCTTCAGCCAGTGAAAAAACAGGCAAATCTCGTGGGTTCCTTCCTATTATTGCCTTAATTATTTTGGGTCTTATCATTGCTTGGTTATGGCGTTCTTGCCAGCATAAAGAAGCTGTACCAGCACCTGAACCTACGGCTGCTAGTGGTGTTGAAGCAACTACTGCAGCCGCGCCTGCGAGTTTAACTTTAAGTACAGATGATAAAGGCGCTGTGAGCCAGTGTCAGGCAGGTATTGGCGATCAAGGATTCTTAGCAACATTACAAACCCAAGTTAAGCAAGTTTTCTCATCAACTCAAGATTGTAATGTGGATACTAGTCAAACTTATGCGGCTGGATTTACAGACAAAGATGCGCTTGCTGGCGTACTTGGTGCATTAAAAGGTGTGCCAAATGCATCTTTAGAATGGATAGGTGATAAAATTACTTTGAAAGCAGGTGATGCAGCAGCTTTAGCAGCATTAACCGCAAAAGTAAAAGCACTTGTTCCTCACACTGAAGTCGTTTCTACAGCACCAGAAACTGCTGAACAGTCTGTAAGTAATAGCTTAACTGCTTCGCAAACTGCTTTAGGTTCAATTGACCCGAACAATGTCGATGTAAATGCGTTAGTGAAAGCGCTTAACTTGCAAATCATTAATTTTGCGAGTGGTTCTAGTGACATTCCGGCAGATAACAAAGCCATTCTTGATCAAGCTGCAACACTTTTAAATAAAGTAAGTGGTGTGAAATTAAATGTAGGTGGTCATACTGACTCGACTGGTAATGCTGCGGCAAATAAAGCTTTATCACAACGCCGTGCTCAAGCTGTGGTCGACTATTTAACATCTAAAGGTGTAGATGGGTCTAAATTAGTTGCACAAGGTCATGGCTCTGATCAACCAGTTGCAGAGAACACGACAGAAGAAGGGCGTTTTAAAAACCGTCGTATCGAGTTTTCAGTAGCTCAATAATGCTCTGATGAATTAAAAATTAGTTATTTTAATTTGAAAAAAGCTTCTCATTTTGAGAAGCTTTTTTGTTGAAACAAATAGTGTTGGATTGATATGAAAATCAGTTTGGTGGGAAGTGGGCGAGTTGCCTTTCATTTGGCAAAAGTACTTTTGGCTCAAGGTCATCACATCGTACAAGTCTATGCGCGTGATTTTGAGAAGACCCAGAAATTTGCAGAGAAAATCCAAGCAAAAGCCTGCCAGTCTCTTCGCGAATTTCAACAGACTGAGTTAATTATTCTGGCAGTTTCAGATAGCGCAATTGCAGAGCTTGCAAAACAGGTTCATGAGTTATTTCCTGAAACACTTTTGGTTCACACCTCTGGTAGCACAGATATTGAAGTCATCAGTCATGTGCATGAAAGAGCAGGGGTATTTTATCCATTACAGACATTTAGCTTTGAAAGAGAAGTTAATTGGTCGGCAACGCCTTTATTTGTTGAAGCGGTAACAGATGCGGATCAAGCAATACTTGTAGATTTGGCAAATAGCCTAAGTAGTCGAGTGTATCAATATACCTCAAAACAGCGTTTAACTTTGCATTTGGCAGCTGTGTTTGCTTGTAATTTTAGTAATTATTGTTTTGACATGGCAAAGCAGATTGTAGATAAAGAGCAAGTCGACTTTAGCTTGCTCTATCCTTTAATTGTGGAAACAGCAAAAAAAGCCACTGAAAATGATCCAAAGCAGATGCAAACAGGGCCTGCAATGCGAGGCGATCAAAACATCTTAGCAATGCATCAAGATTTATTAGCTCAAGCAGAGCGGGATGATTTAAAACAGGTGTATCAACTTTTAAGTGATGGCATCGTAAAGCGCCATCACTCGGACTAAGGCTTGTTCAAAATTAAGGTTCGCCGTTATTGCCCCATTTTAAGAAACCCGCACGTTGATTTAACAGTTCAAAATATTGATCGACATGCTTAAGCGTTGGATGGTCAAAAGGAGTGGCCTTCCAGCGCTGTACAGATAGACCAATTGGAATATCGGCTAAGCTAAATCGTGAACCTGCAACATAGGCTTGAGTTTTTGCAAGCTGTTGATCAAGAATCTGCATATGATGATTCCAGTCATCAATACCTTGCTGTAATAAGTTTGGATCTTGATGATCTGGTGAGTGTCTCAAGAGAGACATAATCGTATAGGTCCAGCTGTTATTCAGCTCGATCGCTTGCCAATCAATCCACTGGTCAACAAAGAATCTTTCTTTTGCTTGAGTAGGGTAAAGCTGCTGCTCTTTATCGTAAGCATTTGCTAAATAACGGATAATACTGTTGGATTGCCAAAGGACTAAATCGCCATCTATAACAACAGGTATTTGACCGTTTGGATTTAATTGTAAATATTCAGGTGATTGTGCTGAACGAAAGCCTCGTCCCCAATCTTCTCTTTCATATTCAAGATTGAGTTCTTCACACAGCCATAAGACTTTGCGAACATTAATGGAATTATCGCGCCCTAAAATTTTTAACATATTGTTTTCTGACTTTTCGTGAGTTTAAGTAATTAGTTAGTGAAGCGTTCATTCTTATATCTTTAACATGATTTATGAATATTAATAAGTCTAGAGAATAAATAAAGTGGTATTTAAAGAAAATTATATTGCTTGTGAGTTTTTTGTTTTGAGGGTGGATTAAAGAAGGATTTAACATACCTCAAGAGTTACTTGGAAACAAAATGAGCATCCGCTCCTTAAGTTGTCTGTATCCGCTTTTATCAGGTAATAAAAAACCGCACTTCGGCGGTTTTTTGAATTTTGGTTTATCTACATTGGTTCTCTGGCTTGTGTAATTGCTCACGCAGCCATTCAGAATCCTCCTGTAGATTTTCTTTAGTATATCCCATTGTTCTAACCTCTTCTGAGGCTGATTCATATTCTTTAAATCTACTTAAGATAAAGTCAAAAAGTTCAATATTTTCTTTCCATCCTTTGCAATCAAGAGCTTTGAGTTTATTAGACCTAACAAGATCTTCTTGCTCAGTTTTTGCTTCTGTGGAAATGATTTGATTTCTGTCCGATTGTGTTTGAATGTATCGTTCCATTAACTTGTAATATTTAAGTTCAAAGTCTTCTTGAGTTGAGGCAAAGCAGCCACTTGAGACAATTATGCAAATTAGAAATGTGAAAAGCTTCATTGTTATTTTCTGTTTGGTTAAAATGATGGTTATTATTATATTTATATAACTAATAATTCAAAAGTTATTTTCATTTAACTCTTTATGCTCAGCTAATTTTTAATTCTACTTTTTCACTAGATTGGTTTTAAAATAAAAAGGCCTAGTTTATGACTAAGCCTTTTTTATTATTTACTTAATCTTCTTAAAGATAAAGTCATTAATTTTATGACCTGACTCGATGCCACGGCGTTCGAACTTAGTCACTGGACGCCAGTCTGGACGTGGATAACTGTTACCTTTACCCGCCAAGTTCTCAAGATCTGGACGGTTATCTAAAATATCAAGCATCCATTCAGCATACGGTTCCCAGTCTGTTGCTGCGTGGAATGTGCCACCAAGCTCAAGTTTCTGTTCAACCAATTGCATACGTTCATGAATAACAAAACGGCGTTTAAAATGACGTTTCTTTTGCCAAGGGTCTGGGAAGTAAAGTTGGACGCAGTTAATGCTGTTGTCTGGCATTTCACGTAAAACCTGAATCGCGTCTGCATCAAGTACACGTAAGTTTTTAAGTTCTGCCATACCAGCTTCATAAAGACACTGAGCAATACCAGGTACGTGGACTTCAATACCCACATAGTTACGTTCAGGGTTTGCTTTTGCCATAAGCACTAATGAACGACCCATACCAAAACCGATTTCAACAGTTAAAGGACGTTCTGGATGTTCGAAGTGTTGACGTAAGTCTCCGACAGGATATTCCAAAATTAAATCGCGATGTTGTTCTAATGCCGTGCGTTGAGACGTATTAAGGGGTGCTGAACGACGCATAAACGTCACAATTTCACGGTGTTCAGGCAAATTGTCTAAGTCTGCAATTTGCGTTTCTAACTGATCGATCGACATAACCTTGGCAATATTGAAATTCAAATGCGGTATTTTAAGTCTTCATGTGGTCAAGTCAAATGTTTCGGTGTTTTTCTTCATGTAGATGTCATGTTCAATATTTAATCTAAGAATCTATATAAATTTCAAATGAACATATTTACTCATGAAAACTTTTCAATTACGTACACTTTCTGTGCTATTAGGGGCACTGGGTGCTTTTACCTATAGTCCTTGGGCACAAGCACAGCTCATGTTTAGTCAATATGTTGACGGCAGTAGTAACCGCAAAGGTTTGGAAATTTATAATCCAGACGGCACTACAGTTAATTTAGCCGACTATGAAATTCAACAATTTAATAATGGTGGTACAGCAAAGACTGTGGCTTTTCGTTTACAAGGCACACTCGCGAGTAAGCAGAAGTTTTTAGTGGGCCGCTCAGAGTTGCAAACTGAGCTTGGAAGTAAAGTAAATCAGGTCGCTGGTTTGTCTTTTAATGGAGATGATGCGGTTGTACTGGTTTACAAAGGTACACCTGTAGACCGTTTTGGGCGTATTGGTGAGCGACCGGAAGCTGGATGGGGAACAGCCGTTTCAAGCTTGGGAAATAGTTTTAAGCATCTTGAAACTGAGAACCCAGCTTTAAGTATTGATGCAACCGCAGCATTTGATTTGGATCATTCATGGTCGGCATGGACAAACCGAAATGACTTTTCAAATTTATCAGGTTCTACAACACAGCCACCTGTTGAAACAGTGAGTTGTTCAAGCCCCGATACACCAATTGCTGATTTAGCAACCGCAGCACAAAACCAGACTTATACCGTACGTGGGGTGATTACTGCCGACTATCGTTATGCCAATGGTTTCTCAGGTTTTTATGTTCAAACACCTGATACGAAAGCACATGCAAATGTCAGCAATGCCATTTTTGTTTATATTCCGAATATTAGTGCCGTGAAAGGTGGGCAAGTTGGCGATGAAGTTATTTTACGTGGACGTTTAACGACCTACCAAAACCAGTTGCAATTAGATCAATTACAACAAGATATTCAAGCCTGTAATAGCAATATGGCAAATCAAGTTCAGCCGATTAACCTTGAACTTCCGTTTGCTAGTTTAACGGGTGGCTCAATTAATTCACCGCAGCGTTATCAAGGCATGTTGGTCAAATTACCTCAGACTTTAACGGTGAGCGAGAACTACAATTATGGTCGTTATGGTGAACTATCTCTAAGCCTAGGTCGCTTATATATTCCAACCAATTTATACCCAGCGTTATCTCCTGAAGCTAAAGCTCTAGCCCAGAAAAACTTACTGTCGAAAATTATTTTTGATGACGGCTATAACAATCAAAACCGTACTCCGTGGTTACCGACAAATTTTAGCGCTGCCAATACGCTACGTTCGGGTTATCAACTTAAAAATGCTGAAGGTATTTTGGAATACCGTTTTAATGGTTGGCGTGTGCAGCCTGTACTTGGGCGTAATCAACCTGAAGTGATTACTCAAACAAACCCACGTCAAAGTGTCATTACCAAAAATGCTAATCATATTCGCGTAGCTTCATTTAATGTTTTGAACTATGACAATGGTGCAATGGGTTTCCCGACAGAGCGCGGCGCAACGACACAAGCTGAGTTTGATAAACAGCACCGTAAAATTGTGAGTGCTTTAAAAGCGATTGATGCCGATGTTTACGGTTTAATGGAAATTGCGAACAATGGTTATGGCCCGAACAGTGCAATTGCTCATTTAACGAGTGCTTTAGGTAGCGACTGGAAATACGTCGTCCCTGAAAATCTAGATCGCTTAGGTAGTGATGCAATTGCGGTTGCTATTATTTATAACAGCAAGCGTGTTAAGCCTTTAAATAAACCTGTTGTGCTTGATTTAGGCGACAAGAACCGAACAACATTAGCGCAAAGTTTCCAAGCCGTTCGTGGCAATAAAACCTTTACTGTTATTCCAAACCACTTGAAATCGAAAAGCTGTAGCGGAGTTGATGCTAACTCAAGTGATGCAGACCAGAAAGATGGTCAAGGTTGCTGGAACCCGACTCGTGTAAAAGCAGTTGATCAAATTGTGCAATGGCTCGCGAAAAATCCAACTCAAGTGCCTAAGCAAAATGCTTTACTTGTCGGGGATATGAACAGCTATGCAAAAGAAGAACCAATTTTGTCATTTGAAAAAGCGAACTACAAAGTTTTGCTAAATGACGCCAAGGTAGGGCAAGGGGCTCAGGCATATAGCTATGTTTTTGGTGTTGCAAGTGATGCCAATGGTAATGGTGGAGCAGGTAACTTAGACCATGCAATTGCAGATGCCTCTTTATATCCAAAAGTGGTAAGAACCTTTGCATGGCATATCAATGCAGATGAGCCAACAGCTTTAGACTACAACGAAGAATATAAAACTGATGAGCAAAAGACATTGTTCTATGGTGAAGATGCTTATCGTTCTTCAGATCATGACCCGGTAATTGTCGATCTAGATTTAAATGGAAAAGACTCAAGCCATCCTGATGATGATAAGAAAAACGGTATTTTTGATTTCTTAACTGAATTAATGAATTGGCTTAGTCAGCTTTTTAAGCGTAATTAACGGAAAAGTTGTGTGACGCAAATGTGTTTTATCATATTTTAAACAATCGTCACGCAAGACAACTTGCAAGGAATAAATTTTTCAAGAATATTAGATGGTGTAAGTATTTTATAAGTTTACGCTTTTTTACAATTAAGGAATTGTGCAAACCTTGCAGGTTTTCTAGAAGCAATTTAAAACGTTAATATGAGATAACAAGGATCAGATATGAAATTATATTATTCGCCAGGCGCATGTTCTTTAGCTGCACATATTATTTTAAATGAAATTAATGTTGATTTTGACTTAGAACGAGTAGATTTAAAAACACATAAAACAGAAAAAGGCGCCGACTATTACGAAATTAATCCAAAGGGATATGTACCGGCATTAGAAATTAATCCGGGTTTAATGTTAACTGAAAATGTTGCGATTTTACCTTTCCTTGCTCAGCATGATCCTAAGCAGGATTTAATTCCGCCATCAGGAATGGGCCGTGCGAAAGTATTGGAATGGTTGGGATATTTGAACTCTGAATTACATGATGCTTATGCAGTCTTCTTTGGGGCGCCGTTAACCACTGATGAAAAAACCAAAGCTTATGCAGAAATTGATCGTCTTTTAAAATATATCGATAATTATTTGTCTGAATCTGATTACGATTACTTAGTAAATGATAATTTCGGGCCAGCAGATGCTTATCTATTTGTTTTAACAAATTGGTCAAACTCAATTGAGCATGATTTAACACCATATAAGCACATTATTGCATTACGTAATAAAGTTGCAGAACGTCAATCTGTACAAATTGCGATGCGTGATGAAGGTTTAATTTCATAATAGATTTTAAAGAAATGAAAAAGCCCCTAATCAATAGGGGCTTTTTTATACTAAAGACGATTAGTGTTGAGCGTCTTTTTTCACTTCAGCAGCAGTATTTTCAACAGCTTGAGCTGTATCAGCAGTTGCCTTACGAGCAGTCGCTTCAGTTTGCGCAGCAGCATCAGCGGTTGCATCAGCAGCGTGGTCAGCAGCAGCATCAATTTTGTTTGAAGCGTTGTCTGTTGCAGTTGCAATATCATCAGCAGCTTTATCACCAGCAGACTTGATATCAGCACTTGCTTGTTGAGCAGCATTTTCTAAATGTTCACCTGTAGTCGCGCCAGTTTCTGGAGCTTTATCTTTATTACAACCAACAAGGGCAACAGTCGCAGCAAGACCTAAAGCAACAAGTAATTTATTCATTGTGTTTTTCCTTCTAATTCATGGCATCCAAATATGGATGTCTAAAATATAAACATAAAGTAAATGATTAATAAAGATCGAAAATTGTTAAGAAGTTGTAACTCTATTATTAAAAAAGCCTAGCATTTTGTAATGCTAGGCTTGAACTAAACCATAATGATTTGACCGATTTTACTGCCCAGAACGGATGATGTAATCAAACGCAGAGAGTGATGCTTTAGCACCTTCACCTGTAGCAATAATGATTTGCTTGTAAGGTACTGTCGTACAGTCACCTGCAGCAAACACACCTTGAACATTGGTTTCGTTACGGTCATTGACAATGATCTCACCACGGTTGGTTAACTCAACTTCACTGTCTTTTAAGAAGTCAGTGTTTGGCAATAAACCGATCTGTACAAAGATCCCTGCAAGCTCTACCACATGCTCTCCATCAGTGGCACGGTCTTTATATTTAAGACCAGTCACTTGTGAGCCATCACCCAGCACTTCTGTACTTAAGGCATTCATAATCACAGTTGTGTTTGGCAAGCTATGCAATTTGTTTTGCAACACTTGGTCAGCACGAAGTTTGGTATCGAATTCAACCAAAGTTACATGTTCAACAATTCCTGCAAGGTCAATCGCAGCTTCAACGCCTGAGTTACCGCCACCAATCACGGCAACACGTTTGCCTTTGAACAATGGACCATCACAGTGTGGGCAGTACGCTACACCACGGGTACGGTATTCTTGCTCACCCGGTACGTTCATTTCTCTCCAACGTGCACCTGTTGAAAGGATCACTGTTTTTGATTCAAGTTTTGCACCGTTTTCAAGTTCAACTTCAACCAGACCGTTTATCGTTTGGTTGGCACCTGTGATTTTGCTCACACGTTGCAGGTTCATGATATCAACATCATATTCACGGACATGGGCTTCCATCTCGGCAGCAAACTTAGGACCTTGTGTCTTTTGCACAGATGTGAAGTTTTCAATGTCCATGGTATCCATGACCTGACCACCAAAGCGTTCAGCTACGATACCGGTGTTAATGCCTTTACGTGCCGCATAGATCGCAGCTGTGGCACCCGCAGGCCCACCACCAATCACCAATACATCAAATGCATCTTTGGCATTCAGTGCTGCTGCATCTTTTTCAGCTGAGTTAGTGTCAAGTTTCGCCACAATCTCTTCAAGGGTCATACGACCTTGACCAATGTGTTCGTTGTCTTGGAATACCATCGGTACAGCCATGATTTTGCGTTGTTCGACTTCGTCTTGGAAGAAGGAACCGTCAATCATGGTTGCTGTGGTGTTCGGGTTATAAATCGCAATCAGGTTAAGCGCCTGTACTACATCCGGACAGTTATGACAGCTTAGAGATACAAACACATCAAAGTTGGCTTTGAGGTTTAAGCCTTTAATCTGGCTGAGCACTTCATCTGACACTTTAGGTGCATAGCCAGACACCTGTAACAGTGCCAAGATCAAAGACGTAAACTCATGACCCATTGGTAAGCCTGCAAAGAACACACGAGGCTGTTCACCTGCTTTAGCCACACCAAAGCTTGGACGACGTGTATTGTTGCCATCAAAACGGGCAGTGACTTGGTCAGAAAGCTCGGCGATTTCAGTGACGAGTTCTTTAATTTGAGCAGCTTTATCTGACTCATCTAAAGCAGCAACTAATTCGATTGGACTTTCTAAACGTTCTAAATAAGCTTTTAATTGAGTTTTAATGTTTTGATCTAACATCTGTTTTTTACTCCAATGCATCCAAATTCTTTCAATAGATGCATAGTACGTTAAAACATAAAATAGGTAAAACAGTATGTTTTTATATGTTTAATCGGTTTTTTGAATTATTGAAAGCATTCATAAATAAGATCAATAATTTATCTCTAAAATACGCTTTTTGATCTTTTGTAGCGTTTTAAAGTGAAAGTATTTAAAAATTTATATATGTTATAGGGCTGTAAAGATTTTATGTCATAACATTAAAAGGTACTTTCATGTCATTGCAACGCGGCATTTATCAGCATTATAAAGGTAATCTCTATCAAGTTTTTTCTGTAGCAAAACATAGCGAGACTGAAGAAGAATTAGTCGTTTATCAGTGTCTTTACGGTGACTATTCAACTTGGGTACGTCCATTAGATATGTTTACTGAAACGGTTCAAATGGCTGATGGATGTATCGTGCCGCGCTTTAAGTTAATTCAAAGCACTTAATTCAAACGGCTGTCATATAAAATAACGATTTTAAAGGGTGAATATATGCCAAATACTTTTTTCTTACAAAGAGTTGCCGATTTATATGACACCTTTAAACGACATGATGCCCAGCAGGCAGATCGTTTGCTAAGGTATCGCAATATTGAGGCTGAGTCTGCGAAACTGCTATCGCAATTTATTCGAATGCAGCAAGCCAAATCAATTTTAGAAATCGGGACTTCAACAGGTTATTCTACTTTATGGCTTGCTGAGGCAGCACAAGCAACACACGGTAAAGTAACCACGCTTGAAATCGATGCCAATCGGAGTAATGAGGCGAAACGCCATGCGACTGAACTGGCATTAGATGAATTGGTTGATTTTTGGGTAGGAGATGCAGCCGACTATTTAAAAGAAGCTCAGGAAAATTTCGATTTTATTTTGTTAGATGCTGAGCGTCCTGCTTATGAAAATTATTGGCCAGATTTAAAGCGTTTAATGAAGCCAAAAGGTGGCGTACTCATTATTGATAATGTCATTTCACATGCGGCTGAGGTCAGTTCATTCTTGTCTTTAATTAAAAAAGATGAAAATTTTATGAGCAGTATTTTACCCGTAGGCGCTGGTTTATGTATTGTGGTGGCGAGATAAACTATTTAAAAATATGATTTAGTCGTTCATAAAGGCCTGTTCAACGCAGGCCTTACTTTATTAGGTTATGACGCATTGACTAAAGATAGGCGAGTAAAGTGTAAGTCGAATTCTAAATATTTATGTACAAAAGCAGCTTTGTCTGTTGAGCGTAATAAGTTGTCATAAATAAATTCTGGTACAGGATGATAAAGTTCGCCCGAACCATCGCTATAAAATATTTTTAGATGACGTGAAGTCGCATTGTATTTCCATGAAGTGACTGCCACAGTATTCGCCATAAATTTTTCCCCTTTTATTTCATATGATTTAAGCTCAAAAAACATCGGTTATTTATTCGACATTACTCAAACTTCATGTAATGGGGAAGGGCATAATTGTAAAAGTATCAGTAGAAAATGTGATGTGCTTATTCAAAACAAAAGAACCACCCGATTAGGGGTGGTTCTTTGAGTTTTTAAAATCTAATAAGAGATTAGATTTTACCAACTAGGTCGATAGATGGAGCAAGAGTTGCTTCGCCTTCTTTCCATTTAGCTGGGCAAACTTCACCTGGGTGAGCGTGTACGTATTGAGCAGCTTTTACTTTACGAAGAAGTTCAGATGCGTCACGGCCGATACCACCAGCGTTGAGTTCAACGATTTGGATTTTACCTTCTGGATCGATAACGAAAGTACCACGATCAGCTAAACCTTCAGATTCGATAAGAACGTCGAAGTTTTTAGAAAGAGTCCAAGTTGGGTCACCAACTAATGGATATTGGATTTTTTTGATTTCTTCAGAAGTGTCGTGCCAAGCTTTGTGTGTGAAGTGTGTATCAGTAGATACAGCATAAATTTCAACACCAAGTTTTTGGAATTCAGCGTAGTTATCAGCTAAGTCACCAAGTTCAGTTGGGCAAACGAAAGTGAAGTCAGCTGGATAGAAGAATACAACAGACCACTTACCTTTAAGGTTAGTTTCGTTAACTTCAACAAATTGGCCGTTGTGGTAAGCAGTTGCTTGGAATGGTTTAACTTCAGTATTAATCAAGCTCATCATTGTCTCCATGATTGAGGTTTATATTTAAACTTGTTTACGAGATCTAGAATAAATAAAAATTCTTTATTGGGGAAATAGTATTTTTACATGACTAAAATCGGAAAATCGAATAAGTGATAAATTTACGATTTTTAAGTCCCCAAACACTGTATTCGATTTGACTGCAAAAACATGTAAATCAAATGACAGTTATCGTAAAAGAAACTTGCCTAACAACATGAAGTCTAGTGAGACAAAATTCAAGGGCAAAATTTTAAAAAATTAAAAATATATAAAAACCCAACTGTTTTACCTTAGGGTCATTAGAGCGTAAAATAGAGGATTGTTGTATTTTCAGGAAAATTTGTCTGTGCAGAATGATTTAAATATTGATCAGTGGGTGATGGCAAGAGATCGTTACCGTTTAAATCGTTTGCGTAAAGATAAAAAAGCCAATGCAGCAGAGATTGAAAAATTATTTGAACAATCTAATGCCAAAGTAAGGCAGCGATTTGAACGTCTCCCTAAAATTAAACTGAATCAGGATTTACCTGTCTCTCAATATGCTGATCGTTTAATTGATGCAATTCAAAAGCATCAGGTCATTATTGTGGCGGGTGAGACGGGTTCGGGTAAAACCACACAGCTTCCTCAGATTGCAATGTTAGCAGGCCGTGGCTTAACCGGTATGATTGGGCATACCCAGCCACGTCGTTTAGCTGCGCGTAGTGTTTCTCAACGTATCGCAGAAGAAGTTGGCGAAAAGCTTGGCGAATCGATTGGTTTTAAAATTCGTTTTAATGAACAAGGTTCGCAAGATTCAATTGTACGGTTAATGACCGATGGTATTTTGCTTGCCGAGTTAGGCAATGACCGCTTCTTGTCTAAATATGACACGATCATTATTGATGAAGCGCATGAACGCTCACTCAATATCGATTTTATTATGGGTTATTTAAAGCAGTTACTGCCAAAACGCCCAGATCTAAAAGTGATTGTGACTTCGGCAACTTTAGATGTAAATCGTTTTAGTAACTACTTTAATAATGCACCAGTTTTTGAAGTAGAAGGTCGTAGTTATCCTGTCGAAGTGCTTTATCGCCCAATTTCAGAAATGAATATTGGCGGCAGTGATGACGATGAGTTTGATGATTTTGAAGAAAACCTTCCTCGTGCAGTTGTACAAGCGGTAGAAGAATGCTTTGCGGATGCAGAAGCAAAAGGTCATCCAGAACATGCCGATATTCTGATTTTCTCAAGCACAGAGCAAGAAATTCGTGAGTTGCAGGAAACGTTGCAAAAGTACGGACCAAGACATACCGAAATTTTACCGTTGTATGCACGCTTAGCTGTTTCTGAACAACAAAAGATTTTTAGTCCGGGTGGAAAAGGTCGTCGTATTATTATTGCGACGAACGTAGCCGAAACTGCACTTACGGTTCCAAATATTCGTTATGTGATTGATAGTGGTTTTGCTCGTATATCGCGTTATAACTACCGCTCACGTGTACAACGCTTACCAATTGAAGCCATTTCTCAAGCCGCAGCCAATCAGCGTAAAGGGCGTTGTGGTCGTATTGCTCCAGGTGTGTGTATTCGTTTATATAGCGAAGAAGATTTTTTAAGTCGCCCTGAGTTTACCGAACCTGAAATTAAACGAACCAACTTGGCTTCGGTTATTTTGCAAATGCAGAGCTTAGGGTTAGGTGAGTTAGAAAACTTCGATTTTATTGAGCCACCAGATTTCCGCCTTGTAAATGATGGCCGTAAACTGTTGATTGAGTTAGGTGCCCTTAACGAGAAGAAAAATGAGCTGACCAAAGTTGGGCAAATGATGGCACGTATGCCAATTGACCCACGACTTGCTCGTATGATTATTGGTGGTGCGCATTTTGGTGTGCTCAAAGAAATCTTAATTGTAGTGAGTGCTTTAGCTGTTCAGGACCCGCGTGAGCGTCCGGCAGATAAACAGATGCAAGCTGACCAAAAGCATGCATTATTCCGCGAGGCAGATTCAGATTTTCTGTTTTATTTGAAACTTTGGGAGACTTTAAATCCTAAAGGCGAAGCAGGGATGTCTGAAAATAAACGACGTCAATTTGCCAAGCAGCATTTCTTAAGCTGGTTGCGTTTACGTGAATGGAAACAGACACACCAGCAATTGGTTGAGTTAGCCGAAGGTTTAAAACTTAGCTTTAATGAAAAAGCTGCAAATTATGAAAACTTGCATCGCGCGTTGCTGACTGGTCTATTATCGTTCATTGCCAATAAAACTGATGAAAGAAATACCTTTATGGCAGTGCGTCAGCAAAAGGCTAAAGTTTTCCCTGCGAGTACTTTGCATAAAACCAATACCTCTTGGGTGATGGCTTTTGAGATGGTTGAAACCTCTCAAGTGTACTTACGTACTTTAGCTAAAATTGACCCTGAATGGATTTTGCTTGCTGCACGTGATTTATTGAAATATCACTATTTTGAGCCACATTGGTCTAAGAAAGCGGGAATCGTAAATGCATATGCACAAATTTCTCTGTTTGGTTTAATTATTGAGCCAAAACGGTTAATTAATTTTGAGAAAGTTGATCAGCCTGCTGCTCATGAGATTTTCTTACGCGATGCATTAACCACGGGTAACTTGGGTACGATTCCGCCATTTTTAAAACACAACTTACTTAAGCTTGAAGAAGTAGAGCGAGTTGAAGATAAATTGCGTCGTCGTGATTTAGTGGTCGATGAAGAAACGATTTATCAGTTTTATGCGTCTAAGATTCCGGAAGAAATTGCGAGCCGTCGTAGCTTTGAAGACTGGCGTGCCACAGTAGAAGCAAATAATCCACGTTATTTATTTATTGACGATGACGCGCTTTGGCTCAATGACCGACCAACAACGCAGCAATTTCCAGATCATTTGCACAATGGTCAGCTACGTTTAGCAACCACATATCATTTTGACCCGAGCCATGACGAAGATGGTGCAACTGTTCAAATTCCTGTGCAGGCGCTGCCTCAGGTTGATGAAAATATATGGTCTTGGGGAATTCCAGGGTGGCGCCAAGATTTAATTGAGGCTTTACTTAAAGCTTTACCTAAAGACAAGCGTCGTAATGTGGTGCCAATTCCTGATACAGCCCGTAAGCTCATGCAAGGGGTAGATGCAGTACATTTACGTGAACATATTTTCAGTTATTTAGCTTTTGCCTTGCGTGGTGAGCAAATTACCGAAAAAGATTTTTCGTTTGAACGTATTGACCCATATTTGGTGCCTTTCATTAAAGTGATTGATGAAAAAGGCAAGCTCATTGCTAAAGGTCGTGATTTACCCGAGTTAAAAGCGCGTTGCCGCGTGGAAACACATCGTCCAGTCAAACAGCAAAAGGGTGAGTTTAAAGACTTTCCTGAAAACTTTACTTTCGAGGCTTCTCATAAAGTTACAGGCGTTGTAGTCAAACAATATCAGGCTTTAGTACCGACTAAGGCTTTTGCTGAGCTCGAAGCTAAAGATGAGTCAGGCATTGTTATTCAAACGTTTAACGATCAAGCTGAGGCGATTAAACAGCATCGCGAAGGGATTATTCGTCTGGTTCATATGCAGCTTGGTGACTTGGTTCGCCAGTTGAAAAAGCAGATTTCAAAACCGCTCGCGTTGGCTTATTCACCTTTAGGAGATAAAGCTAAGCTTGAGCAGATGTTGGTCTATGCAACCTTGCAAATGGCAATTACGACTTTGCCCATTAACGCTGATGAATTTAATAAGCTGCTAGATCAGGTCAAAAAGCAATTTTTGAGTTATGGTCAGCAAGCACTTGAGCAATTAAGTGATATTTATATTCAATGGCAACAAATCCGTCGTCAGCTTTTAGTGCTTGATCCAGATGTGTTTGGACGCAGTATTGATGATATTGAAGATCAACTCGATTTAATGTCACTTGGCAATTTTGTTTACCGCCAACCGGTTGATCTTTGGCAGGAATACCCGCGTTATTTAAAAGCATTGCTATTGCGTTTAGATCGATTGCCAAATAATCTACAGCGAGATCATGCTGCTATTGACGATGTCGATCCATGGATGGACAAGGTATTTAAATTCAAAAACGATCCAAAAATCAAAGAATTGTATTTGATGTTGGAAGAATTTCGCATTTCTTTATTTTCTCAGCCGATGAAAACCAAGATGCCTATTTCGCCAACTCGACTGCAAAAGTTATGGGATCGTTTGGGAATCAGTTAAGATAGATCGGGGTCTGTTTATGTTGTTGTTTAGCCTACAACGCAATTTATAAATGAAAGATTAACAGACCCTATTCATTTTTTTAGGAGTTTTACATGGGCATTCGTATCACAGGTACTGGGTTATTTCACCCAACAGAAATCATTTCTAATGAAGAACTGGCCGACAGTTTAAATGCTTATGTGGAACAATATAACCAAGAGAATGCAGAGAAAATTGCAGCAGGTGAGCTAGAAGAGTTACGTGGTTCAAGTGCTGAATTTATTGAAAAAGCATCTGGTATTAAGCGCCGTTACGTCATTGAGAAATCAGGTATTCTCGATCCAAATCGCTTGCGTCCTCGTTTGTCTGAACGTTCAAATGATGAACTTTCACTTCAAGCAGAGTGGGGCGTGATTGCTGCGAAGCAGGCAATGGAAAATGCAGGCGTAACTGCTGAAGATATCGATGTTGTAATTTTGGCATGTTCAAACATGCAGCGTGCTTATCCGGCAGTAGCGATTGAAATTCAGTCGGCTCTTGGTATTCAAGGTTATGCCTACGACATGAACGTAGCATGTTCAGCTGCTACTTTTGGTTTGAAACAAGCAGCTGATGCAATTCGTTCGGGTGCTCGCCGTGTTTTATTGGTAAATGTCGAGATTACTTCTGGTCACTTAGACTATCGTAACCGTGATTGCCACTTCATTTTTGGTGATGTTGCGACTGCTTCTATTATTGAAGAAACCACGACTAAAACTGGTTTTGAAATTTTAGATATTCATTTATTTACTCAATTTTCAAACAACATTCGCAATAACTTCGGTTTTTTAAACCGTAGCGAAGATGCAGTGGTTGACGACAAGTTATTCCGTCAAGATGGCCGCAAAGTCTTTAAAGATGTTTGTCCGTTAGTGGCAAAAATCATTAATGCACAGTTGGAAAAAATGCAGTTAACCGCAAACGATATTAAGCGTTTCTGGTTACACCAAGCCAATGCCAACATGAATGAATTAATCTTGAAATATGTGGCTGGTAAAGAGGCAGATTTAAGCCGTGCGCCAATTATTCTAGATGAGTTTGCCAATACCTCTTCAGCAGGCGTTATTATTGCTTTACACCGTACAGGCCACGAAGTAGATAATGGCGAATATGGCGTGATTTCATCTTTCGGTGCTGGTTATTCAGTCGGTTCGATCGTTGTACAAAAGCACGTTGCTTAAGTTGCAAAGTTAATTAAAAACGCTCGTAAGAGCGTTTTTTTATGAGCGAAATCATATAAAAAAAGCGAACCAACATTGGCCCGCTGAGATTAAATCAAAAGTTATTAAAACTTTTTGGTGTAGTTTACAAACAAGCGGTCTTCACCAAAGTCATTGCCGTGTTTTACGTTGTAATCAATGCGAATGTATTGCAGGGCAACGCCTTTTAAGAATGGCTGCTGAAACGCATAGTTTAAAATCAAATTTGACTCGGTCTCATGGTTTTTCTCACCATTGGCTGCTTTAAAGTCATGGCCGTAAACATATTTCGCCATCGCATTTAAGCCCGGTACAAAGTCTTTAAAGTCATAGCCGTACATCACATGGTAAGACTTTTCACCTTCTTTAAAGAAACCCGTTGCATTCCAGTTAATGAAATACGTTTCTGGCAAGAAACCATCCGGTAGAGGGTAAGCCGATTCACCCATAATCTGTTGGTACCCCAAGCCAAAGGTATGGTTTTTTACTTTAAGAGTCTCCAGCACCCCAATGTTTTGCGCATCAATATCAAAAGTATTGCCATCATCTTTTGCATTAAAGTATTTAAACTTAGACGTAAGAGCGAAATTAGGTTGTTTCCACGTATGCTCAAGCCCTACATAGTGTTTATTGTAGAGGTCTTCCAAATTACCAAAGTAATATTCGCCTTTGAGTGAAGGTGTAAATTGATAGCGCAGGTCAATATAATTTAAGCCATCAGATTCTTTAGTAACTCCATTTGAAGTAAATGAAAACTTTTTAAAGTCTTCTTCATTTCGTGGAGATACTTTTTCAACCCGACCAATCTCAGCGTAAAGTTGATCTGAAATTTGTGACTTAAGATTGGTTCCCCAATAAGAGGCAAGCAGTTGTCGGCTAGCGTCGACAGCTGTTACAGGTAAGTCTAGCCAGAGTTCACCGACACTTAAAAGGGATTTGTCGTAGCCTAGTTTTAAAGTTGCGCCGTATTTTAAAAAGTCAGATGCTTGCGATTGCGTTTCTTTATTAAAAGGTAAGACCGTATCCGCAACATGTTTATCTGAACTCAAGCGCACGGCGTATTGAACAGAAGCATCGGCACCAATGGTAATGGGCTTATCTGCAATTTGCAGAGGGGTGTCATGCATTTTCGATTTATAAAATAGCGATGCTGCCTGAGACCAGCTACCAGTATCTTTGAGTGCATCATTATCAAAATTACGGTTGATATAGGCGTTTTTTAAAGTGAATTTCCATTCATCTTCGGGCTGCTGATTTGGATTTGCAGCGAATGAATTGCCACACATCAACACTAAGGTTGCGAAAGTCAAAGCACATGGCTTAAAGCGGTGTAATAATTCCATAATCCATTTCCAAAAAGATGCGCCAGTCCTCGGCGCATTTATATTTACTGCTGGGTAAGTGTGTTTTGATGGTTAAAAGTTGATGGCGTTTGTGCGGCAACAGAGGCTTTTAGATTGACCATAAATATTGCAAGTGCAGCAATCACCCCCGGAATTGCAATCGCTAAGAAATTCATTTGGTGAGGAAGCTCAAGTGTGAGTAGGGCTCCTGTTAAAACTGGTCCAATAATTGCGCCAATACGTCCAATTCCAGATGCCCAGCCCATACCAGTTGAACGAAGTGCTGTTGGATAGAACTGTGCAACGAAAGTGTAGAGTAAGATTTGAGAACCAATTGTGGCAGCGCCAGCAATCGCAATCAGGCTATATAAAATAAATTGTGGACTATTAATGCCAAGCAGAATTAAAGCGGCTGATCCCACAATGAACATAATGGTAATAACCGGTTTCAAATGGAATCGGTCTGCTAAAGCACCACCACCAATTGCACCCACCATGCCGCCAATGTTGAGCGCGAAGAGGAATAACATGCTCGCACCTAATGAATAGCCTGCTTGCAGCATGAGTTTAGGTAACCAGCTTCCTAAGGCATACACCATGAGTAAGCACATAAAGAAAGCAATCCAGAACATAAATGTGCTGAAAGTACGGCCTTGTTGGAAAAGTGCACGGACAGGTGCATCTGTCGTTGTAGTTTCATTTAACACCAGTTGAGTATTGGCCTTTACCTGCGTTTCTGGTGCAATTTTACTCACAATACTTTTTGCCTGTTCGCTATGGTTAGATTTCACTAAAAAGGCGAGAGACTCTGGCAAAAATTTCCAAATGAGTGGCAGTAATAACAGGGGAATACCTGCAATTAAAAACATGATTTGCCAGCCCATATCTTTCACCAGCCATGCGCCGAGTAGAGCAGATGTCATGCCGCCAATTGCATAGCCACTAAACATGATTGCGACTAAGGTACTGCGGATTTTTTTTGGTGCATATTCGGTCATAAGTGCCACAACGTTTGGCATGACACCGCCAATCCCAAGACCTGCAATAAAGCGCAAAATAGCAAATTCAGTTGGCCCTTTAGCAAAGGCACCTATAAAGGTAAAACCGCTAAATAAGGTGACACAAATCAAGATAGTTTTTTTACGTCCCAGTTTGTCTGAAAGTGTGCCGAAAATCATGGCACCGAACATCATCCCGAATAGCGCAGCACTGGCGAGTAAACCAGCTTCTACCGCAGTTAATGACCATTGCTGCATTAATAGAGGAAGAACAACCCCATAAATAACTAAATCATATCCATCAAAAATAATAATAAGTAAGCACCAGATTAAAACTTTCCAATGAAAAGATGTAAAACTGGCTTTATCAATTAACTCATTAATATTAACCTTACTCGTATCCATTTTCTTCACCTCCAATTTGTGAAGCATCGCGTTATTTTTTAATAAACTATTTTGTTATTGGATTAGAGTCAAAAACCTAATTGATATATCTTTATGTCTTTTAGGTATCTTATTTTTGTTGATTTAAATAATTGAAAAATATAATTTATTTTAATTGGTCGAGTTGGTCTTATTACAATGTTTAAAATGGAGTTGAATATTGTATTATGAGAATTCTAAGGGTTTTATAGATGTTTTTTTATAGATTTTATTGATGAGAATCACAGTTGAAAATATAGATAGGTTTATATTATGAATTGAAGCGAAAATAATTAAATAAAATACTAAAGTCTATTATTTAATTATTTTAAAGATTTATCTTAAAAATGAAATTTAATTTATATTCAATAAAAAATCACCAAATCAGAATGAGCAAATTATTTGCTGTCTAATTTGGCGATTTAAGCTTTATTTTAGCTGGGGGATTTAAATAAAAAACTTAATTTGTGATGGGAGCTGATCGTGGTGTAAGAATGAAATGGGCGATTACACCAATACAAATACCCCAAAAAACTGAGCTTAAGCCAAGAAAATGCATGCCTGATGCCGTCGCTAAAAAGGTAATAAGTGCGGCATCACGTTGACGGTCATTTTTCATGGCAACAGAAATATTGGTGGCAATGGCACCTAACAAAGCTAAACCAGCCAGTGCTGCAACCAACTCTTTAGGAAGTAGGCTAAAGAGCATGACAATGCTGCCAGCAAATAAGCCTCCTAATATATAAAAAATTCCGTTGGCAATTCCTGCGATATAGCGTTTTTCTTTCAGCTCATGTGCATCTTTGCCCATACATAAAGCAGCGGTAATTGAGGCAAGCACAATCGTAATACCGCCGACGCAGGCAACAGCTAAAGAGGCAATACTGGTGACAGTAATAATGGGTTTGGCTGGGGTGTCGTAACCGCTGAGTTTCATAATTGCCATACCCGGTAAAAATTGGCCGGTTAGGCTGACTAAAATGAGCGGGACAGCGAGGTTGAGTGTTGAGTTCCATGTCCATTCTGGGCTAATCCATTGCGGGATCGCTAAACTAAAACTCACATCAACCGGGTTCATCTTGCCTAAAATGAGGCTTAATAAAACACCAGCAGCTAACACCCAAATCATGGTGTAGCGCGGCATTAAACGTTTGGCAATTAAAAAGACAATAAGCATGCTAAAGACAATAAAAGGCATGCTATCCGATGCGGTAAATAGACCAATACCGAATTGAAAAAGAATACCAGCCATCATGCCGGCAGCGACATCTTGCGGAATCCATTTAAGTAACTTATCGAAGTAACCAGTAACGCCAATTAAAAAAATAACGATGGCAGAAGTAATATAGGCAGCTACTGCTTCATTCAGTGAGACGTTTGGAAACAGGGTAACCAATAGGGCAGTACCCGGTGCAGACCACGCAGTTATGACAGGCGTTTTATATTTAATTGAAAGATAAATCCCTGAAACGGCGGCACCAATTGAAATTCCCCAAATCCATGACACCATCATATCGGTGGACACATGGGCACGTTGAGCAGCTTGGAAAAAAATAATTAGTGGGCCTGAGTAAGAAATTAAAACCGCAAGAAAGCCAGCAACTGTTGCTGATATGGACCAGTCATTTTTTAATGTCTTGAACAGGGTTGCCATGTGTGATTGCCTCCATGCAAATCATATTATTTACCCAATCATGTAAAAAGATCAGGGTTAACCCTGATCTCCACCTCCGACCGGAATGACCGATCCAGTCATATACGATGCTTCGTCTGATGCAAGAAATAAAATTGCATTCACTTGTTCTTGAATTGTGCCATAACGGCCCATAAATGTTCGATCTATGGTTTGATCAACCACTTGCTGCATCCAGTCTTTTTCATTTTGACTTAATGGGTTGGTGTTACGTGGCACTTTACGAGGTGGTGCTTCAGTTCCACCCGTCGCAACGGCATTGACTCGGATCCCATCTTTCGCATGTTCAAAAGCGAGTGATGCCGTTAAAGCATTTACCCCACCTTTAGATGCCGAGTAGGGAATACGATTAATACCACGGGTTGCAATGGAAGATACATTTACTATTACACCCGACTGTTGCTTAATCATAGCGGGCAACACAGCACGGCAGCACCATAAAGTTGGAAATAATGAGCGATTTACTTCCTTAATGATCTCTTCTTCAGAAAACTCTTCAAAAGGTTTCATCCAAATCGCGCCACCTACATTATTAATCAGGATATCTACCCGACCATAGTGTTCAATGGCTTTTGCAACAACCGCTTGCGCACCTGCATAGGTTTCAAGGTCAGCATTAATCGTGACGGCATTGCCACCTGTGTTCTGAATTTCTTTAAGAACGTCTTCAACATATTCAGAGCGGTCAGCCATGATGACTTGTCCGCCTTCAGCCGCGACTTGTAGTGCCACGCCACGACCAATGCCTTGAGCACTACCTGTAACAATCACGACTTTATCGGTAAATCTTTGACGGTTTGACATAGATCACTTCTCCACCTTGAGTTAGTTTGCAGAGAATTTTTCAAACAAGAAATTCGCAGGTTTGATATTTTCAGTTTCTAACCAGCCACGAACAGCTTCTACCATTGGAACAGGTCCACATAGATAAACATCGACATCGCCATCGTTTAACCATTCACTTTCAATATGACCAGTGACATAGCCTTTGCGTTCATGCTGACTTTCAGGACTTGCAACCACAGTTCGGTATTCGAACCACGGGAATTTCGCCTGCAATTCATTAAGTTTTTCTAGAGCAACCAAATCAAAGTCATTGGTGACACCAAAGACTAAACGAACAGGCTGTTCTGAACCTTTTTCTTCAAGCACTTGTAACATTGACATAAATGGGGCAATGCCAGTACCGCCTGCGAGCATCAGCACTGGGCGAGCTACATTCCGTAAATAGAAGCTACCGAATGGACCAGTAAACGTCATTTTGTCGCCAGCTTGAGCATTCTTACTTAAAAACTCACTCATTTTGCCGTTCGGTACGTTACGGACCACAAAGCCCGTTAAGCGATTGCCCGGTTTTGAGCTAAATGAATATGAACGTGTTTCGCCAGTTTCAGGAATTGCAACATTCACATACTGACCTGCAAGAAAATGAATATCCGGTTGACCTTCATCAAGTTGGATATCAAATGTGATGGTTGAGTCCGATAAGTTTTCAACCCGGGCTAATGTACCTTGGAAGCTATGAATTTCTGTTTTGCAAACATCTGACGACGCTTGAATCTGGAATACGGCGTCTGAAGTTGGACGACATTGGCAAGCAAGAATGTAGCCTTGCTCAGCTTCTTCTGGTGTTAATGCATCTTCAATATAGGTTTCTTCTGGCATGTCATAACTACCGGACTCGCAAAATGCGCGGCAAGTTCCACATGCTCCATCACGGCAATCCAAAGGAATATTAATTTTTTGGCGATAGGCTGCGTCAGATAAGGTTTCGCCCTGAGCTACGTTAATGAAACGTGTAACACCATCTTCAAATTGAAGTGCAACATTGTGGTTTGACATGGCATGTATCCTACAAAATATTTGAAACTTTTACCCTCAGCCAACCATCCGTTTAACTGAGGGGGTATGTCTTAAAGGTGGTAAATATCAATGACTTGATTGATGTAGTCATTTTTCAAAACGACATACTTGCTCAAGATTTTTGGTTGATCACCTGAAAAATCGATCACATAACGTGACATACCGAAATAGCTGTAATTTGTCTTGTAACGGAAACTCAAGGTATTCCAGTTAAAGCGAACAGTGACTTTGTCGCCATCGCGCTCTACGACTTCAACGTTGGCAATATTGTGGCTTGTGCGTGTGTCCGGCATGGTTGCAGATGAGCGCTCGGTTTTAATACGGAACACTCGATCTTCTAAACCTTGACGGTCCGGATAATAAATAAGTGAAATTTCAGATTGCGGATCTTCAGTTAATCTGTCGTCATCATCCCAAGCTGGCATCCAGAAAGATGCTTCCGGTGCATAGCATTCAAGCCAGTCATCCCATTGTTCATCATCTAAAAAACGAGCTTCGCGATAGAGAAACTGAGCAATATTTTCTAAAGTTGCTTTGTCTTGAGCACTCATGCTATTTCTCCCTGATCAGCAATTTCTTTCTCTGATGCAATCGCGTATTTCATGGTCTGTAACCAATATTGATGTTGGGCAAGATAAAGACCTTCATCTTCAGTTTTGATACCACTTAACATGGGTTTTAAACCAATTTCGTTTGCTGCATCATCTGGTCCATAAATCCAGTGTTTTGAACCACGGCACATATCATTCCACTCAAGTGCAATACCTGCGTAGCCTGCCTGACAAGCACGGAATTCTTCTAAATCGTCTGGTGTTGCCATGCCTGAAGCATTAAAGAAATCTTCATATTGACGGATACGACGTGCACGAGCTTCAGGTGCTTCGCCTTTAGGTGCGATACAGTAAATGGTGACTTCGGTTCTATTGACCGAAAGTGGGCGAAGTACACGAATTTGCGAACCGAACTGATCCATCAAATAAACGTTTGGATAGAGACACAAGTTACGTGAACGCTCAATCATCCATTTCGACATCGCTTCACCGTATTTTTCGGTGTATTCGTCTGCTTTCGGGAAGTTTGGACGGTCTTCTGGGTTTGCCCATTGTGTCCAAAGCAGCATGTGGCCATTTTCAAAGCCATAAGAACCACCGCCTTGTTTACCCCAAGAACCTGCACTCATCGCACGGATGTTATCGGCAGCTTGAGTTTCTTTACGGTGTTGAGTCGTTGCTGCATAGTTCCAGTGCACAGCAGAAACGTGGTAACCATCGGCGCCATTTTCAGCGGTGAGTTTCCAGTTACCTTCGTAGGTATAGGTAGATGAACCACGTAAAACTTCAAGGCCATGTTCAGACTGATCAACAATCATGTCGATGATTTTGGTGGTTTCACCCAAGAACTCTTCAAGTGACGGAACGTCGGGATTTAAGCTACCGAATAAGAAGCCTTTGTAGCTCTCGAAACGAGCCACTTTTTTAAGGTCATGTGAGCCTTCTTGGTTAAAACAGTCAGAATAGCCTGCTTCACTTGGATCTTTAACCTTGAGCAATTTACCCGAGTTATTAAACGTCCAACCGTGAAAAGGGCAGGTATATGTTGCTTTGTTACCACGTTTGTATCGGCAAAGTTGTGCTCCGCGGTGTGAACACGCATTGATCATGGCATTGAGTTCGCCGTTACGGTTGCGGGCAATAATGACCGGCTGACGACCAATGTGCGTGGTGTAATAGTCATTATTGTTTGGAATTTGGCTTTCGTGTGCTAAATAAACCCAATTACCTTCGAAGATGTATTTCATTTCGAGGTCGAATAGGGCTTCGTCAGTAAACACTGAGCGATGAAGTTTAAATTCACCTGTATCGATGTTATCGACAAGTAATTCATCAATACGGTCAAGATGGCTAGTATTGATTACAGGAATACGTGGCATGTCCGTTCTCCGACTTTCCAAAAGTGTGGAAGTCACCAAGGCCTTAGCTACTCTTAAAGGTCTTGATATCCTAATATTGTCAATGAGGCACATGAGTGCGCTGGGTGTTTAACCGTGAATTGATGAAGATGAATCACGGGAAGGTTGGCAAGAAGGCTTTTTTCACCAAGCGATTCATCACTTCATCGGTTTGTTGCTTGTATATACCTTAAAAGAATGGTTAAACTGTGTCTAAGACTGAATTTGCATTTTTTTATATCTTAAAGGTATGGAAACCTGATGGAACTAAGACATTTACGGTATTTTGTGGCTGTTGTTGAAGAACAGAGCTTTACAAAGGCGGCCGAAAAACTATTTATTGCTCAACCACCTTTGAGTCGACAGATTCAAAATCTGGAAAGTGAGCTTGGAATTCAACTGTTTGAGCGCGGAAGCCGGCCTTTACAGACAACCCCAGCCGGACATTTCTTTTATCAGCACGCTGTTAAACTTTTGTCGAATGCTGAAGAAATAAAAAGTATGACCAAGCGTATTGGTCTCATTGAAAGAAGTATGACCATTGGTTTTGTTGGGTCTTTGCTCTACGGTTTACTGCCACGAATTATCTATTTATTTCGTCAACAGCAACCTCATCTGAACATTCAACTCATGGAGTTAAGTACAACCGAACAGTTACAGGCATTAAAGGAAGGACGTATTGATGTCGGGTTTGGTCGTTTAAGAATTAGCGACCCTGCTGTGAGACGTATTCTTTTACGTAAAGAGCGTTTGGTGGTTGCTGCACATACGAGTCATCCCATAGCTCAACGTACGGAAGGGGTATATCTAGCTGACTTGATTGATGAAAAGATGTTTATGTATCCCACATCGCCTAAACCTAATTTTTCCACTCAGCTTTTAAACATCTTTGCCGAGCATAGTTTGGTTCCGAAAAATTTGCATGAAATACGCGAAATTCAATTGGCTTTGGGCCTAGTCGCGGCGGGAGAAGGGATTTGTATTATTCCAGCAAGTGCCGACACCATCCGTTTTCCTCATTTAAACTACATTCCGATTTTAGATAACGGTGCAGTCAGCCCGATTTTCATTACTGCACGCGCAATGGACCGAAGTGAAGACTTACAGCTTTTATTTGACTGTATTTATCAAGTTTATGATTTAGAAGGTATTCCATATAAACGCACCGTTTTTACGCTAGATCAGAACCCGATAGATGATTCAAACGGTATCGACTTTTAAATAAAGTGAATGCATAGCCTCAAAGATTGAAGCTATGCAAAATATTGATATTTTATTGCACTTGAGCTGGGAAACCATCTTCTTCAAGTGCTTCAGTAATTTTATCGACGCTTTCACTGCTTTCAACAGTCACGATTTTTGTTGCTAAGTCTACATCTACTTTTGCATTTGGATCGACATCTTGAATCGTCGCAGTCACACCACGAGCGCAGCCGCCACAAGTCATATTTTCAATAAGTAATTTCATATTCATACTCCATCAAGAACGAGATATTTGTTTGGATAACACTGAGTCTAAACCTTGTCATGATTGTAAGGTCAAGACCAATTTTTTTAAAAAATATGCTTGACCTTCCCATGATGGGAATCTGTATGCTCGATACAGAATATTAAATTTTGCAGATTTGCAGAGGTGTTTGATGGACTCAAAAAACACAAAATTGCCAGCATATAGTGAAACACTTCTAATTGAAGGCATGACGTGTGCCTCGTGTGTAGGTCGTGTCGAAAAAGCACTTAAGAAAGTTGAAAATGTAGAGATTGCCAATGTTAATTTGGCAACAGAAAAAGCCGTTGTTTATTCAAATCAACCAATTCAACGCGAAGCACTGGTTAAAGCAGTTGAACGAGCAGGTTATGATGTTCCAAAAGCTGCACCAGTAGAGTTGTCTATTGAGGGTATGACTTGTGCATCTTGTGTTGCACGTGTTGAAAAAGCGCTTAAAAAAGTAGACGGCGTTCAAGAAGCAACCGTCAACTTAGCAACAGAACAGGCTTGGGTACAAGCAGATGCATCAGTCAATATTGAAGATCTTATTCGCGCCGTTAAAAAAGCAGGTTACGACGCGAAAGCATCTGAAAAAAATCAAGATGAGCAGCTCGACAAAAAAGCGTCAGAGTTAGATCAGCTTAAAAAAGATTTAATCATTTCGATTGTGTTGGCTTTACCTGTGTTTATTTTGGAAATGGGTTCACATCTCATTCCAGCTTTTCACATGTGGGTCATGCACACCATTGGTCAATACAACAGCTGGCTTTTACAATTTGTTTTAACGACCTTAGTACTCGTTTTCCCTGGTCGCCGTTTTTACCAAAAAGGTATTCCAGCCTTATGGCGTTTGGCGCCAGATATGAACTCGCTGGTTGCTGTTGGAACCTTGGCTGCCTATAGCTTTTCAGTTGTGGCAACCTTTATGCCACAGGTTTTACCCGAAGGCACGGTCAATGTTTACTTTGAAGCGGCTGCCGTTATTGTCAGTTTAATTTTGCTTGGACGATATTTTGAAGCAAAAGCCAAAGGACGCACTTCACAAGCGATTCAACATTTAGTGGGAATGCAGCCCAAAACAGCTCGTATTCAACGTGATGGTCAAGTAGTGGAAGTTGCTGTTGCTGAAGTGGTCAGTGGAACTATTGTAGAAATCCGTCCGGGTGAGCGTGTGCCAGTCGATGGTCAAGTAGTAGAAGGACACAGCTACATTGATGAATCTATGATTACGGGTGAGCCTGTTCCTGTTGAAAAAATAATAGGACAGCAGGTGGTGGGCGGTACAGTCAATCAAAACGGTACTCTAAACATTCGGGCAACCGCCGTTGGTTCTTCGTCTGTACTTTCACAAATTATACGCATGGTTGAGCAGGCCCAAGGTTCTAAACTTCCAATTCAGGGCTTGGTCGATAAAGTCACCATGTGGTTTGTACCGGCTGTCATGCTCATTGCTGCAATTACTTTCTTGGCTTGGTTTATTTGGGGACCAGAGCCTGCGCTCACTTTTGGTTTAGTGAATGCTGTTGCGGTACTCATTATTGCGTGTCCTTGTGCGATGGGACTTGCAACACCAACTTCTATTATGGTCGGTACTGGACGTGGTGCTGAGTTAGGTGTTTTGTTCCGCAAAGGTGAAGCTTTGCAGCTTTTACAAGAAGCGAAGGTCGTTGCGGTTGATAAGACGGGCACACTTACCGAGGGTAAACCGACATTGACTGACTTTAATGTGCAATCAGGTTTTGAGCGTGAACAAGTGCTAACTTTAGTTGCCTCTGTCGAAGCCAAGTCTGAACATCCAATCGCTTTAGCTATTGTTCAAGCAGCAGAAAGCGAAGGCCTAAACTTATTACCCGTAACAGCATTTAACTCGATTACCGGTTCAGGTATTGAGGCGGAAGTTTCAGGTCAACAAGTACAGATTGGCGCAGACCGTTATATGCATCAGCTTGGTTTAGATACCAACTCATTCCAAGCGATTGCGGCTCAGTTAGGTGAAGAGGGTAAAACACCACTTTATGTTGCCATTGACCAGCAACTTGCTGCAATTATTGCCGTGGCAGACCCAATTAAAGAAACAACCTATGCTGCGATTGATGCCTTGCATCAGCTTGGGTTAAAGGTTGCCATGATTACTGGAGACAACCGTCATACGGCGCAAGCCATTGCCAAGAAGCTAAAAATTGATGAAGTCGTGGCCGAGGTTTTACCCGAAGGCAAAGTCGATACAGTCCGCCAACTGCAAAAACAATATGGTCGCTTAGCTTTCGTTGGTGACGGTATTAACGATGCACCAGCCTTGGCACAAGCGGACGTGGGCTTAGCTATTGGTACGGGCACAGATGTTGCGATTGAAGCAGCCGATGTTGTGCTCATGTCAGGCAGTTTAAAAGGTGTACCAAACGCAATTGCGCTAAGTAAAGCCACTATGCGAAACATACGTCAAAACCTGTTCTGGGCATTTGTATATAACGTTGCTCTGATTCCAATAGCAGCCGGAGGGCTATATCCAGCATTTGGTGTATTACTTTCACCTATGTTTGCAGCAGGCGCGATGGCACTTTCTTCGGTTTTTGTTTTAGGCAATGCGTTACGCTTAAAACATTTTCATGCGCCAGTAGAGTAAGGGTGCTGAAAATCAACTTTTGGTTTAAGATCATGACAGCAGGTCTTAAACCAAATTTAATATTTGAGGTGTGAGATGAATATCGGTCAGGCATCCAAACATTCAGGCATTTCAGCGAAAATGATTCGCTACTATGAAGAAATCGGTTTACTTGAAGCAGCTCAGCGTTCTGCTTCTGGCTATCGCATTTATTCAGAAACAGACCTTAAAACTTTAAACTTTTTAAAACATGCGAGAGAGTTAGGTTTTTCATCAGAACAGATGAAAGAACTTATTTCGCTTTGGAAAAACACAGATCGGCATAGTGCAGAAGTGAAAGCCTTAACGGTAAAACATATTGCAGAGTTAAAACAAAAAATCACTCATCTACAAGAGATGGTTAATATTTTGCAGGCTTCAGCCGATGATTGCTGTGGTAACCAACAAGCTTCTTGTGCCATCTTAGATCACATTGAAAAAGGTGTGGGTGTAAGCTAAAACTTATTAAAATAAAAAGGAAAAATGATGACTTATACAGCTTCTTGTCTTTGTAATGGGATTCAACTACAAATTAATAGCAAATTAGAACCCATCATGGTTTGTCATTGTACACAATGTCAAAAAGCACAAGGGGCTGCTTTTGCTGCCATTACCCAAGTACAAAAAAGTGACTTAAATATTGTGCAAGGTGAAAATCTTTTACAAGCTTATTTTGCATCGCCAAATAAAAAGAGAGTGTTCTGTAAAACCTGTGGTTCACCGATCTGGAGTGAACGTCTAGATAAACCTGATGTGGTGCGTTTAAGGGTAGGGCTGATTAATGAAGAAATATCGACATCGGTAATTTCTCATGCTTTTGTGTCTTCAAAAGTGAAGTGGTATCCAATTTGCGATAATGCTCGCCAATATCAAAATGGGGTAGAAAACCCTTAAATATTAAGGTTAGATCGAATTTTATTCATTTGTAAAAAAACGTGAACAGCACTAGCCATGAATAAATAATGTGCTATAACTGTACTTAAGGTAATCGTAATATCTCCTCGATCTACAGGGAAACTTGGGACAGGGCAAAAGATACGATAAGACCTTATATATAGCTAGCAAAGAGCAAACCAAGAGATGGATAGACACAAATCTTAGATTGCTCACCGTTGCAGAAAAGCCCGTGAAACGGGCTTTTTTAATGCCTGTAAAAACTATTTCTTATGTAGAGTTAGCTTATATTTTTAAATTATTTATGAAAAAGTAATGTAAAAATAATAAAATATTTCAAATATACAGACTATTCTGTATTGCTTTTTATTTTTATTCGCTGTACATTTAGTTAACGGTTTAAAGTTCAAGTTTAATAATGAACTCATGGTCGTTGTGGGAGATCTAAGAGCCTGCATTTTCCCCAAGATGCGGGTTTTTTTTATGCCTATAAAAAAGTAATCCTTAAATAAAAAATAAATAATTTATTGTTATTTAAAGTATTTTAATTAGCCTACGATCTAAAGACGCGTAGGCTTTATATCTGAAAAATTATTTAGGCACGATAGGCAAGACAAGCTTTAGCACACGCTAAACATGCTTTTGCACAGATCTGGCAGTGTTCATGCTCATGTTTGCTGCATTCTGCTGCACAGAGTTGACATGCGTTTGCGCAAAGTTGCATTGCTGGCTCTGCTAATTCTGAGTTTCTTAACTCTAAAGACGTACAAAGTTGGCAGATCTCTACACATGTCATGCAATGCTTAATACATTCACGCATCATACTTACATGTTCTTCTTGCAAACAGGCTGCTGCACAGGTTTTGCAGGCAATCATACATTCAATGCAGGCTTGGATAGAGGTTGAGGTATCACAAAATAAAGAAGGATCGGTTTCTTGTTGCATTTCCATAAGAGTTCTCCTGTCGAAGACTATTATTAAAAAATAGAATATTGTTATCTTTTTTCATTTTATAAAATCATTTCTTTGGCAGGTGAGTTTGAAATGAAAGGTCTACAAACACTCAATAGGGAGTTAACCTCGTATAAGAATGTTACATCTCCTATGTCTAGATCGGTTCGAGTTGATTTATAAAACGCAAAATACCAATTAAAAAATTAGGTTTAAAATTTGATTCGATATAATACTTTTGGCTAATTTCTTATTGTTTGAAATTTGTGCAAATTATCAGTGTGAACTTTAAGGGCACACGAAATGGAAAACGTTAATCAATACGCTCACGGAGCTGAGCATGAAGTCCACATACATTGTAAACGATCACTAAGCACACTAATACTGAGTATGTTTGTATTAATCGCAACAGGTCGTTAAAAGAAAAAGCACCCGAGGGTGCTTTTTCTATATGAGTTTACAGAGGAAAATATGTTTAAGAGTTGATAAAGCCACGGCGTTTTTTGTAGGCTTTACGATCATAAGAAGGGATGTTTGATTGTTGGAGATCAATCGCAAGTTGTTTCTTGCGTTGAAACTGAACTTCGCTTAGAAGAGCAGCATAAATTTTGGAACGGTCAGTTTTAAACTTTTCTACATCCAATGGAATCGTATCTTCATTTTTGACAATGTACAAAACAGAGCCATTGCCATTCATTTCATAAACCGTCCAACCCACTCGTACAATGTAGAGTCCGGTTTTCTGATTCTTTCCTAAATAAGATTTAAAACCATCTGGATGAGGGCGAACATAAGCATTCATCATGCATCCTCCATCATCTGATTTATGTGATGAAAGCGGCGATCAATGAATTGATGGGGAGCAAGACATCATATTCAGTAAAATCACGATTTCTAGTTGTTTATATATTGATCAATTTGAAAATTTCAAGTAAGAAAAACGATTATTAAGTAAACTAAATGAGTGCAATATATTAAAAATTACAGCTTATTTTTTTGAGTGAAAATCTCGAGTTAGTTTTTTATAAGCTTGTAAAAATAGCTCGTTATTCTCTATTTTTGTGATCAATTTTGCATATTTAAAATTGTTGAAACTGTAAGTGAATTTAAGGTCAGTTTAACTTAATTAATTGTTTTAAAAATAAATAATTAAATATCAATATTTCTTGTTACAACCATTTTGTCGACAATAGATATTCCTTTTTGACATATTTCGCCTAGCATAACTAAAGAGTTCGTTGCCTATGGTGTCATTTATGTTTATTGGACTTGTGGTCACCATTTTGTTGACTCCAGGCCCAACAAATACATTGTTAGCCTCAGCTGGAATACAAGCAGGGGTGAAGCAGTCTCTTAAACTTATTCCTGCTGAAGTGATGGGTTATCTCATTGCAATTACTTCGTGGGGTATTTTGCTGGAGTCAGTTTCACATTTTATCCCTTGGCTTCCTGCCTTATTAAAGTTAATAAGTGCAACTTTTATTCTCTATCTTGCATTTAAACTTTGGATAACATCAACAAATGATATCAAATTAGACACCCCACTGATTACGCCTAAGGCCTTATTTGTCGCAACACTTTTAAATCCTAAAGCTTTACTCTTTGCTTCTGCTATTTTTCCACATGCAGCATGGGAAGTGCTTCACGTATATTTTGTTCATATTGCTGTTTTTTTATCTTTAATTACACCCATTGCATTTTTATGGATTGCTTTTGGAACCGTATTAATTTCAAACAAAGTAACTTGGTTAAACCAACGTAATTTACAACGTACGGCTGCATTTATCTTAACTTTTTTTGCTATGCCAATCGGCTATTCTGCGATTAGCTCATTTTAAACTTAACCCATTATTTATATTAAAAATTTAATTTTCAGGAGATTTTCATGACAAGATTAAAAGTAATTATCAAGGATCAGTTTGATAAAGAATCAATTGCTTTGGCAAAAGTTAGACCAATGAATGATCACGCACTTGAACTTCATAAGAGCGTTGAACATATTGAAATTAATGATGATATTATTTTGCCTAATATGGATTTGCTTTATGAAAATCCAAAAGATGGCAAAATTTATCAATTAATTGGACCTTTCAGTGAGGAATAGGTCTTAAATTAAGTTTACGATAATCATGAGTAGAGCTTGTGTCTGGTTTGATCTTAACCATAGAAATTTTAGTTAAGATTTGGTGAAAATTAAGTCAAATTAACGTACAGACACAATTAAAATATTGAACATCTAAAATGATTATGGGACTATGCCTGTGCAAAAGTGTGACCTAATCCACACTTTTGCATTTCAGGATTAAGTGGATTTCACTAAGCCCATTCCTTCAATGAGAAGTAGGAATGGGCTTTTTCTATTCAATTTATTCTTTAAATGTTTCATCTAAAGCTTGCTGAACAGCTTCTATACGTGACTTACACGCTTTATAAGCAGTAATCGATTCTTCAACAATTTTCATTAAATTATCAATATCTGGGCTTTCTTGAGATTCTAATAATTCGGCATTTTTCTTCAAAATGTCATGGCCGTCCTTAAACGTTAACTCTTCATTCTTCATTTGGGATTACCTGTGTAATGTTGGCTTCAACCACACCATCTTGCATTTCAATAGCAATGGCAGGGCTTGAAATTTGATGGATAGAGCGAATCGCTTTTCCTTCGGATCTGACAATTGCATAGCCCTTGGCTTGGACCTGTTTCGGGTTTTGCAAAAGAATTTCCTTCATTAAAGATTCGATTTGAGCTAATGAAAATTTAACTTGTTGCTGTGAGCTGAACTGAATCCGTTCTCTCATCTGGTCAAGCAGGCGATGCGCCGAGTTAAGTTGATTTTGTGCGGATGACTTAATGTGATGAAGCAGTTGATCATTCTTGCTTTGATAGGTCGTGATTTGATGCTGAGAAAGCAGCTTAATGGTTTGTAGACTATCTACTGCTTCTTGTACACGCTCAACAATATGGTTGCGAATACCAGCAATCACTTTACTTGGTGTGTCAAACGAACGGTGTGCAATCTCATCTAAAATGGTACGGTCTTTTTCATGACCAATTCCCACCCAAATCGGTACACTGCGTTTGCAGAGCAGGGCGGCAAGCTCATAATCATTTAAATAAGCCAAGTCATTGACAGCACCGCCACCACGAATAATCACAATCAAGTCTGGTGGAAATGTAAATGTGCTAGCCCATTGTCTTAAACCTGAACCTAAAGACTCAATCAAGCTGGTTGCAGCCGTATTTCCTTGAAATGTCGCGCTGTGATACACAAAATGGCAAACCCCATTTCTCTCTAGAGCATCCGCATCTTTTTTAAAGTCGCCTAGGCCTGCTGCATTTTGAGGGGCAATCACTAAAACATTTTGAATATCAAAAGGAGTAGGGAGGAGTTTATTTTTATGAATTAAGCCTTCTTGAGTGAGTCGTTCAATAATTTGCTGATAACGTTTAGCAATTTCACCCAATGTAAAGCTTGAGTCAATCTCTTCAATATTCACCGAAAATCCGTATTGAGGATCAAAACGTGCTCTAATTTTGATAAGCACATTTAAGTCACTTGAGATTTCAATACCAGTTTCACGTTCAAACTTTAAAACAATTTTACTGGCTGAAAATTTCCAGATTGTGGCTTTACAACTGGCAATGACTTTATCTGTCTCGGCATCTTTTTCTGCGAGTTCTAGATAATAATGGCCACCTTTAACATTTAAATTTCGAATTTCTGCTTTTACCCAAACTGGTTCATCAAAGGCCAGACGAATAACTTCCTGAACTGTGCCGAGATATTCACTAAGGGAAAACTGAGGTTCAGACATAGGAACTAAAGATTAAAGGGCCAAACTAGATAGTATAAAAGCCACCCATCCAAGGCAATTGCTGTTTATGAATATCAGGTTCTGTTTAAAATAAATACAACAATTTAAACAACTAAATGCTGGAAATCGATATCGCTATTTAGACCAAATGGTTAAAATGAAAAATTAATAAAAAGATAATTCTTAATAATTACAACCGATTAAAAAATAAGGTTTGCTTTATAAAATATATGGGCGTATAAAGCTTACTTCCAATTGCGGGGTGGAGCAGTCTGGTAGCTCGTCGGGCTCATAACCCGAAGGTCGTTGGTTCAAATCCGGCCCCCGCAACCAAAATATTATGCTCTGTGATGTACCACTTTTCATAATACAAAAATTATGAAAAGCAATTAGCTTATAAATAACCCTATATAAAGCTAAATATTAAATTCTAGACTGACTGTCCATACCTTAAATCTAGCGTTCTAATTAAATACCGTTAAATCACATGAGCTCAGTGATGAGTGAATGATTGTGAATATAGTAAATGAGTGGCTAATTGCCACAGCCGTAAATGGCAATGAAATTAATGTGAGGATTGTTCCTCACGTGCGTAAGCAAAACTCTCTCGATGGATATCGTTGGGTCGAAGTTGGTAAAAAAATTCAACTTCAGTCTGGTGAAGAAATTGAGTTAAACCAAGATGGTAAAAGCTTCTACGCTGGATTTAATCAACTTTATCGTTTAAGTAATACGTATTGTTGATCATGTTAGGCGTTAAAGCAAAAAACCTATCTCTTTTAATGGAGATAGGTTTTTTTATGTCTACACGTTATATAAATAATTAAAGTTATATAAAGGTAAACGCTATTAAAGCAATCAAATTATTATTTTAGCTATATTTAATAGCTTAATTAGCCTGCCCGCCAAAACTGACGGCCCATCACTTTAAAGTTCTTTCCGTTCTCTTCAGTTACACGCCGATCTCTAAATTTTTCATTTAAACTATGCAAAATTAAAGAACCATCTGCTTCTTTAAAAATTTGTTTAATCATTCCTTCGCCAGCAAAGTAAACCGCATAAATCTCACCATCAATGACTTCAGTCTGAGAGATATCAATCCCTACCAGATCTCCATCTTTAATGTAGTCTGTCATGCTATCGCCCTTTGCTTTAATAATACGCATGCATTCTTGAGCAACGCGTTTCTCTTTAAAGAATGAAGCAGGGAAAGGAATCTTTCCATTAATTGCGTCAAAGTGAAACTCGATAGATTCACCCGTACCACAAGAAAAGTTAGCTTCTACCACCTCAATCCAAACATATTGATCGGTAGACTCAGCACTCACCACAGTAGGGCTAAATACGTCGCTTTCTCTAAATGAATCTTCTGTATTCCCAGTTGTTAACCAATAACCATCCACACCTAAAAACTGAGCAATTAAAGGAAGAAACGCAGATTTCAAATTTTTCCCAGATTCTAAAGCCTGATAGGCTGGCTGAGACATCTTTACTGCTTCTGCCACTTCAGCCTGAGTTTTTTTGGCTTTAATTCTAGAATCTTTCAAACGGTCTTTAAGAGCCATAATGGTCACACCAGCAAACTTATAACAAATATATAACTAAAGTTATATCGAGTAAAACAACTATAGTTATTGACTAATAATAACTATAGTTATAATATCAGTTATATCTTCAGATGCATAGATAAAGTTTAAATTGTGTTTAAGTCACTATTCATAGCTTTATCAAAGTGTTGAGATCAAAGCTAAATTTATTTTGTTTCTATAGGTAGCAGAATAAAAGGGAGATAGCTCAATTATTATTTGCTAAGAGGCTATCAAAACAAAAATTGGAATAAAAAAAGCCCGATTCCGTGGATCAGGCTTAATGTTCGTCGATAAAGGGTATCAAGAACATGAAGAATTTAACAAAGATTGTGAGCGCTAACAAAAGTTTCCGATATACGGCAAAGCCTTATATGAACTTTTTGGTCAAAAAATTAAAGTATAGAAATTATTTAATTTTGGAAAAATTAATACTTTTTTACATTTTTCGGAAAGGAAATATTTATTTGTAAATTAAGGCTTTAAATATATAGCGTTTAGGTCTTTATGCTTGTTGTACCAGAAGAAACGTTTCGGACACATATTTGTAGTAATAGCTTGGCTATATTGCTGAGAGAATGTATGAAAACTTCAAGAATAACAAACGATAAAGACGCCTTACTAAACGAGTGAGTTGAGTTGGAGATAGTGAATGACTACAGCAATGCAGAACAGAGCTAAACAACTTAAAAATGCAAAACGTGGAGGGTATGTCCCAACAATTGCAAAAGACGTAAACAAATATAAGGTACAAAAAATAAAAAGAGCACTCGAGGAGGCAAAGCAGATTGTCAATGAACTTGAAGATGAAGCATTCATATTTGATGATCAAGTCTCTATGCAAAAAGCGCTAGGTGCAATCACGGTGATTGAGTTGATTGAACAGGCCTTAAGCAGTGCACACTAACAGGCTTTAGCATACAAACATTCTTTCTTGGACCCCTGAAATATGGGGTCAAGGATCAGTTCGTCTTGCGATTTAGCGCGGTTTAAAAACGTTAGTGTTTTTTATTGACTGTAATAAAGAAAACTAAGGGTAACTACAAAACATAAAAAACAACAAGCTAATGATTATGTTGATTTTTTAATTTTTACTCTTTAAAGCAGGACAATGTCATGGAAACAGTTTCAACCAGTGGGTTAGCCACTTTTTTAAATATTTATAGCATTGCCATTATGGTGGCTTTTGCAGTCAGCTTAGTTGTCGCAGTGGTATTAATGATGCGTTTTCCACGTTCACCACAAGAATGGATTGTTGGTCTCATCTGCACCGTCGTTTCAAGTCTGACAGGTGGTTCCTTTATTATTATGAAATGGAATCTGCATGAATGGGTATCCGATATTTGGGGAATGATCACGCTATGTGGATTCTTCTTTATTTGCGGATTACCGGGCTGGGCGATTGTGAGATGGATATTTAACTTTATTAATAAACAAGAAGGTAAAACGATTGTGGAGGTCATGAAAGACCTAAAAAAGGCGAAAGATGATCTTCAAAATAGCTAAAGATAACTTATACACATAGGAAAAAATAAAATGAATATTGATCAATACTTAGAATCGCTCATCAGACGAGAAGGCGGCTATGTTAACCATCCATCTGATCACGGTCATGCCACTAAATTTGGCATTACCGAAGCCGTCGCTCGATCAAATGGATATCAAGGCAATATGCAAGATTTACCATTAGCCGTGGCTAAATCTATTTATAAACACCAATATTGGCTTGAACCTCAATTCGATCAAATTGATACGATTAGCCCAGCGATTGCCGAAGAGTTACTCGATACAGCTATCAACTGTGGAGTCAATTTTGCAAAACCTTTATTACAACGTGCTTTAAATCTGCTGAATAAAGAGGGAAAAGAAGGTTGGCCAAATCTTGTTATAGATGGTCAATATGGTCCTCTTACTTTTCAAGCTCTTAAAACGTATTTAAACAAACGCCATAAAGAAGGTGAAAAGGTATTAGTCCGTGTTCTAAATATTATGCAAGGGCAGCGCTATATCGAAATTACAGAGAATAATCCAAAATATGAAGATTTTTTTTATGGTTGGATATTAAACAGAGTAGCGGTCTAAAAATTGTAATTAGATAAAAATATGTTCATAAATCAAAAGATTTGAAAAGCCTAACCATGAGTTTAGGCTTTTCAAAATATAATATATCGAGTAATGATTTATTGGGTGATAAGTAAAACTGCAAGAAGAAAGAAAATAGCACCACTAATTTTATTGAGAATTGAGAAATTATTTCCCGCCAACATTTTCTCTTTGAAAATAGAAGAGAAATTTGCGTAGACCAAATGAATTAAAAAACCAATGAAACAAAAGGTTAAAGAGAGAATTAAAAACTGATTTAAAATTTCTTTCTTAATATCAATAAATTGAGGGAAGAGTGCAATAAAAAATACGATTGTTTTCGGATTAAGTAAAGAAGCGAGCAGGCCTTCATAAAATAGTTTAGATTTACTTATAACTTTATTGTTTTGTTGATCAGTCATTAACTCTTGTGAAGGAAGCTTTTTCGTAAAGTTTTTATATCCTAGATACATTAAATAAAATGCACCAATAAATTTTAAAACCGTAAAAATAGTAGGGTTACTGGTAATAATAAGTCCTACACCACTGGCAGAAATTACCGCAATCACAAACATACCAATAATTAAGCCGCTAATTCCAAACAAAGCAGTTTTAACACCATAATTAATTGAATTTGTGACAGTAAATAAAACTCCCGGTCCTGGGCTTAATAAGGTAAGAAATGCAATTGTTATAAACACTAAAAGACCGCTCACGCTGATATATCCTATTTATCAATTGAGGCAAAAAATGTGTGGTTACTTTAAATGAGAAAATAAACGGTGTATACAGAAGGTTATGTCTATTTTAGGGTTAAATAGATTAAATATTTAAAATATGCATTTATATAAAAGTTAAAAGCAACATAAACATACAACCCTTAAAATTAAGCATGGTAGTATGCTAGACCTATACCTCAAGAAATATATAGTATGACGAAAAAAGAGCGGCAGTTTAAATCTGGCGAATTTCAATTTTCCTTTTTATCGTTTAAATATTGGGGTATATGGTTTTTAGCTTTTATTCTGATGTTATTTGCGATGTTACCTTGGGCTATTCAATGGCGTCTCGCAGATCTTCTTTCAAAAATCGCTTGGAAATCTCTAGGTTCAAGACGCAAAACTACGCTACGAAATCTGGAAGCTTGCTTTCCTGAAAAAACATCTCTTCAAATTGAGGCAAAAGCTAAACAGGTTTTTGTTGATACCTTAACGGGAGTATTTGAAGCGTTAAATGCTTGGTATTGCCCGAACTGGTTTAAAAGCCGTGTTCATATAGATGGTTTAGAGAATTTAACTAATAATCAGGAAAATGGCGTACTGCTATTGGGTACTCATAGTACACTTTTAGATGCAGGCGGAGCCGCGTGTACCTTATTTTTTAATATGGACGTAGTTTACCGACCTCAGAATAACCCATTTTTAGATTTTCTGATTCATCGTAGTCGTGCGAGAGTGTATAAAAACCAGATTGCTCGAGACAACATGCGTGGACTCATCCAAAATCTTAAACATGGCCATGCAATATGGTATAGCCCAGATCAGGACTTTGGCTTAAAACAAGGGGTAATGGCATCATTTTTCGGTATTCAAGCTGCTACTGTTACAGCACATCGCAGACTGATGGATATCTCAAAAGCAGCAGCAGTGCCTTTGTATTTTTATCGAAGTGGCGATATTCGTAACCCTCAATACCATGTGTTGGTAGAGCCAAAATTAGAAAACTTCCCGAGTGGCTGTGAAGTCAGTGACGCTGAAAGGGTAAACAAGATTATTGAGAATCAAATTCGTATTGCCCCTACACAATACATGTGGTTTCACCGACGGTTTAAGACACGTCCTGCTGGTGAAAAGAAGTTTTATTAAGGATAAAGAGACATAGAATTTTTGTTGCTTTAATTATGTTGAATATCGATTGCAAATGATTTTGAAGCGTGTATTATCGAGCATAACTAACAAAATATTCTTGTCATCATAAATTTCTCTTTTCGTAGTTTTATTTATAATCCTTCGGTTTTCAGTCATTTAAGTTTTCACGTCTATTTTTTAGTTAAATTGGTTTCCCCAATAATAAGTTATAATATTTTAAAGATTCAGGATTAAAACATGTCTAATTCTACTGGTACAGTAAAGTGGTTCAATGAAACTAAAGGTTTTGGTTTTATTGCGGCTGACGAAGGTAAAGATATTTTTGCTCATTTTACCGATATTCAAACACAAGGTTTTAAAGTTCTTCTCGAAGGCCAACGTGTTGAGTTCACTGTAGTACAAGGTAAAAAAGGGCCACAGGCTTCAAATATTGTTATTCTTCAAAACTCATAATTAAATAAAAATACTTTATTGAATTTAAATACATTTTTAAATAAATTATATTTAAACATATAGTATTTGCGAAAACCCACTTAAATTTGTGGGTTTTTATAATTTTAATCTCAAATTGTATTTAAAATAAAAGAGAAGTATCAAAATAATTGTTTAGAAGAGCTTCATTAATTTTATGTTATAATATGATTTATTAAATTTTTGGTATTAAAATGGATATTTGTATTGGCGGTATTTTTGACGGTCAAAAAATAGAAAATAATAAAGATACTTTCAAAGTGGAAGATCATTATTCAGATCATAGTTCTCAGTATGTTAAACAACACTTTCATTTATTTGGAAAAATTCTTTCTTTCTGGGTATGTGAGGATATAGATTTAGCACAAGCAACAAGAAGAGCAGAGCAAATTTTAGAAAAAAAGAAATACTGTAATTAAAGTTAAAACAAAATAGCCTAACTATATTATTGTAAATAAAAGATGTTCTAACTATTAAGTTCAATTGAAAAATTCTACTCTCTTAAAGTGATGTAAATTATTTACAATAATATAGTATTGGTTACATATTTTAAACAATTATTGAGTAGTCTTTGCTTATAAAGCTACTACATTAGGCTTAAGCTAAAGTTGTTTTATTTATTGCGCAAATAAAACAAAACCCATTTTAATAATATATTTTATTAAAATGGGTTCTTTATTCAGACGGTCATCTTAAATTCAATATTCATAATTAATAGAAATATTCATTGTTATAAGCCTCTCTTAAGAAAGGAAAACATTTTAAATGTTAAATGCAGTACACCCTAATATTTGCTTTGTCGGTAGTAGTAATTTAGCTTTGGCTTTAATAGGAGGGTTAGTTTTAAAGGGATTTAAAAAAGAAAAAATACATCTGATTGAAGAGAAAAATATTAATCATACAAATGCTTTAAAGCAAAATGAAAATGGATTAAAGAAAGCTGAAATTGTTGTATTGCTATTAGAGCCTAAACAGTTAAAAGAAATACTTGTACCCCTTAAAAAGGTGTTAGCAAATAAAATCATTGTTTCTATGATGGCAGGAGTTGATATTGCGAACTTGGCGCGTTTTACGGGTTCAAAAAAAATTGTACGTGTGATTTCAAATCCGCCTGTGCTTACCCATACGGGTACGCATGTACTTATTGCTTCAGAGCAAATGGACCAACTCGATAAAGACGTAATCGAAACACTGTATTCTGCAACGGGACAGACTTTTTGGGCGCCCTCTGAAACGCAAACCGATGCAATTATTGCACTTTCTGGTTCGGGTCCAGCTTACTTTTTCTATATTTTAGATAGCATGATAAAGACAGGAGTTTCTTTAGGGCTTGATAAGCAATTTGCCCTAGATTTAGCACTCCAAGCGGCCAGTGGTGCAGTTGAAATGGTTCGTAAAAGTAATGTTCCACCTGCAGATCTGTGTGGGAAAGTGACTTTGGCTAACGGAATTACAGAATCAGCTCTAAGAATGTTTGAGCTAGGAAATCTATCCGATGATATACGTTTAGCCATGAAGGCCGCATATCATCGTAGTAAAGAAATCACTTCTGAAATTATTACAGAGGTTAATTAACTCTTTTTACGCAACTTAGGCCTTTAAAAAGTATTCCCAAATAATGAAACCTAAGCCAAACCCAATAAAAGAGTAGAGAGTAATAATAAAGAATACAAAACTGGCCTTATTTTTTTTCTTCAAAATGTTCATGGCGATGCCTCCAATTCAGATTAATTACATTTTGAAGAAGTGGAGGCTGTAATCATAGATACAGAATTTTTTAAAAAAAATATAACAGAGTCTAGATCTGTTATATTTTTTAGCTTCTCTACTAATAAAAATTTTAAAATCAATAAATTAAATAATTGTCTTTAACTGTTTAATGCTTTTATTCAATTAACATTAAATCTGCTGTATTGGCAGATTTGAGGGGACGTAGGGCAAAGGTCGAACGGGTGTGTCGAATTCCTTTAATCGAGTAAAGTTTCTTCCTTAAAAACCGTTCGTAATGGTCAGCATCTTTGACTGCCACTTTAACCAGATAATCATAATCACCTGTAACGAGATGAGCTTCAACGACTTCAGGTATGTCAGCTAATGCTTCGCTGAAATTCTCTAACATTTCGTCGTCGTGGCGCTCTAAAGTAATTTCAATAAAAAAGACTTCATGAATCCCAATCGCTTTGGGATTTACGTTTACCGTATATCCTTCAATAATTTTTAAAGTTTCCAAACGTTTTAGTCGAGTCCAGCATGGAGAAGATGAAAGACCGACTTCTTCGGCCAATTGAGCAACGGTTAAACGGCCATTTCCACGTAATGCAGATAAAATTTTCCGATCTATACGATCTAGTGCGTATTCTGTTCTGTTCAAAATATAAACCAAAGAAGAATCTTCTGATAAATCTAAATATACTTCATTTTTATGCTGCGAACATTTAAAAATATTAAAAAATACAGGAAACATTTTGAGCAAAAGGTACATACACTATTTCTATGCATCAAACCTTCCTGGATAGAGGTTGAGATGGAGCAAAGAGCACTGTTTCAGTAAGGGTGACTAAACAGTGCTCTTTGCGGATTTCATCAGAGAATAAGCAGCCATTACTCAAGAATAAAAGGTTTTAATTTATTAATTGCTGTTTCTAACTGTTCATAATGATGAATTTTTTCATCTGCTAAAGAAGAGTTGATAGAAGGATTTGGGTGAAAAAAGATAGTTCGCATTCCGACTTTTTTAGCACCTTCGATATCGGCTTTAAGGTTATCTCCGACAAAAATACAGTGATTAGGAATACAGTCGAGTTCCTTACATGCAAACTCAAATATTCGTGGATCTGGTTTTCGTATACCTATCGCTTCTGAGACAATGACTGTAGAGAAAAACTCTCTGAGTCCAAGCGCATAAAAGTTGCTTTCTTGAAAAGGTGATTTTCCATTAGAAACTAAGCCTAATTTATGCCCTTTGTGATAAAGATTTTGAATTGTTTCTGAAACTTTCTCAAAAGGGCGGCAAAACTTATTAAAATCGTTAATGTACGATTCAAGTAGGCTCTCAACACTAAAGGTTTTTATATTAAAATCTTCTAATAATTGAGAATAAACCAAATCTTTCCACACATTTCCATTGTTATCTAATTCGATAAATCTAGTTATAAAAGCTTGTTTATTTTCTTGTGATACTAATTGGAAAAAGTTTACCTGCCACTCAACAAATTTTATAAGGGAGGTATTTCGGTCAAGTAGAGTTTGATCTAAATCGAATAAAATGGCTTTTTGCATCTGCTGTTCTTATAAAATTTCTAGATACAAACAGTATAGCGATCTAACTAATTTTAGAAGTTTCACATTTTGTCATTGGTGTGTATCAAGTCAGAATTAAATAATAACTTTTATTTATTAATTGAAGAAAAACTAATCATTATTTTTTATCTAAATTTTCCTTTATGTTAATTTCATTGCATATAGGAGCAAGGTTATGATCACCCAGCACGATATAAATCAAAAACAATACCAAAATAAATCTATCGATTATTTAAACAGCCAAACTCATTCTCAAGGAATTGAATTTAATAAATTTATTAATGAAGTTCAGAAAATTGAAAAGGCTGTAGTTCTTGATTTAGGCTGTGGTGGTGGTCATGTCTCATATAATGTTGCTCCATATGCTGACCTTGTTTTTGCTTACGATCTATCTCATGAAATGTTAGATACAGTCTCTAAGGCTGCCAGTCAACGTAAATTAAAAAACATCTTTGTGCAGCAGGGCATTGCTGAAGATATGCCTTTTAGCGATCATCAGTTTGATGTGGTCATTAGCCGATATTCAGCTCATCACTGGCAGCATGTTCCGGCGGCTATGAAAGAAGTGAATCGTGTGCTTAAGCCTGATGGTATTGTTATTTTTGTAGACATTATCAGTTCTAGCTCGCCAATATTAGATACGTTTTTACAGACCATCGAAACCATTCGAGACCCAAGTCATGTACGAAACTATAGTGTCAAAGAGTGGGTCTATTTCATCGAAGATGCAGGCTTTGACTTGGTGGGCTTAGATAAACAAACGCTTGCGTTAGACTTTGATAGTTGGGTAAAGCGTATGAAAACGCCTGAAGATCAAATCAAAACTTTACGTTATTTGCAGGAAGGTTCATCAGACCTTGTGAAGAAATATTTCAAAATTCAAAATGACGGTAGCTTTGAAAGCCATGTGGGTTATTTTGTCTTTAAGAAACTAGGGTTTTAAAGCGCTGAAATGAGTAAGGGTTTTAGTAGTGTAGAAATCAATTAAATATTGCTAAAACTCTTTTCTTGAATAACTTGGATTATATTAAAGATCGCTATAAAACAATTTAATATTATTTTTGATAAAAATTAATCACCCAATTTTATTAAGGTGATTAAGTATTCAAAAGAGAAGGGGTTTTATCCTATTTTCTTTATTATTAATAGACACTTATAAATAATTATTATTTAATACGCCCGCAATATTATCACTAATACTTTTAATAACTTTTTCGGGGAAATAATGCGTAATTTTTTAGTAACGATTTTCACTTTATTCGTAGCAACATCAATTTATGCTGCTCAAGAGTCTAGAAATCTTTTAGAGCAAACACAGTGTGAGAAAGCAGTAGAGCTACATGGTTTTTTAAGCCGTGCTCAACTTGATTGCAACTATCACTATTATTCAGAAGAGTTAAAGGATGCTGCTGCAAAATGTACTAAACATGATCTTGGCGAAAAATACGGTAGAGAAGTCATGAAATTTGGTATGAAGGAGTTTGAAGAGCGCAAGAAAGAGGACACACAGGGCCACTTTTGTCATAAGGTTTTAAAAGAGTTTCCAAAATATATTAAACAATAAAAAATAAGGTTTTAAAAACCTCTTCTAGCAAGCCGATAAGATGGATTTAATTATCCATTTTATCGGTGTATCACTAAATATAATCTGCCAATTAAACTAGATAATAAACTTTAAGAATCGACCTAATATCATATTGATACTTAAAATTTCTCTTATTTTCTTTATTTAAGTATGGGAAAGAGAGGCTTCCTGCCTGCAAGTTACTAGATGATGAGTCTGTTAACCTGCTTTCGTTTTGTCCTCATGATTCAATGAGTCACATACATTATTAAAGTTTGTTTGGACCACATGAATAGCTGAGGAAAAGTCACGAATAGAAAGAACCTTGCTAGAAAGTTGAGTATGACAATTCAAGAAATTTTCTAAACGTTGCTCAAAGCTATATGAAAACCGAATCAGCTCGATTGTATTTTTTAAAGTTTCTTTGGGTCTTTTACCTGTAGCTACAGACTTTAAGTAACGTTGTAGTAGTCTTTTTGTTCTTAAATAAAAAGGAACTTCCAATTTTAAAATTAATGAGCTTTCAAGCAGTAATGGAAGTAAACGTTTGTCGTAAGCTCCTTCTACAATCCAGCTATCTTGTAAGATAATTTCTTTAATACCCTGTGAGATCTTTTCTTCTGAATTCTTTACAAACTCAGTTCCACTTATATTCCAGTAGATCTCATCAAATGGATGAGTTGATATCTTTAATTGCTCAGCTAATTTCTTAGCGATAGTTGTTTTACCAGCACCAGAAGGGCCTACAATACAAATTTTCATGGTTTATCTTTTTAAATGAATATTTCAATAAAATGGTTATAAATAAAAACTAGACTAAAGTTTATAAGTCACTCATCTGTTTTATCAAAGCTCAATAATTTTATTTTGTACAATAAAAACTCAATTATAATTCCGACTTGAAGGAAATAAACTCATGAAAAAATTTTTATTCATTTGTCTAATCGGTTTGGCAGTTACACAGGTTAATGCTCATTCTGGGGGTACAGACTCTAAAGGATGTCATACAAATAGTAAAACTGGTGACCATCACTGTCATTAAATAAGGGTATAAAAGAGTAAGCTAATTTCTGGGTTACTCTTTTTAATATCTTTAGTTTTGTATTTTTTATAAATAAGAGGAAAAAGAATGGAAATAATATTGGGAGTATTTGGCTTATTAGTTTTATTTTTAATGTTAAGTAAAAAGCATAAGAGGAAAAATCTTACGGGAGAAAGATCAAGAGTCTATTTGGTTGATATTGTGGGAGAGCAATCTTATCAAGCAAATTTAAGAAAAATTGCTGGGCCTAAACAAGAAAAATCAAAATATGTAGAAGTGATGGCTAGTGTGGTTTCTGAACCTTTTAATGCTTATGACAAGAATGCTGTGAAAATTGAAATTAATGGTTTAACAGTAGGTTATTTAAGTAGGGATGATGCCAAATTATTAGCGGGTAAAGTAATAAATAAGACTGTGCCGGCTTTAATTAATGGCGGTTGGCTTGATGATGACAGTGAAGGTAGCTATGGTGTAAAACTCGGAATTCAAAGTCTTAATGAATTAATATAAAAAAGTACATTTTTAAGTTTTACTTATATTGTTAAATCTCAAAAAATAAAAGCGTTCTCTAAGGCATTAATAAATCTTTTTACTCATGCTTTTAAAGCTTTATTTGTAGCCAATATCACATTGACACTCTAAATCCCTCCGATTATGCTTTGCCTGCTGGCCACATTGCCAGTCGGTTTTAGCAGGCCGTATTTACCCAACGCACACGAAAAAGTCTCTCTTTTTTGTGGGTATCCCTACGTGTCTCCCTCTGCGGCGGAACGGGAGGGGGACATCTTCGGATGTGCTGGTTTTTGGGTAAATCAGTCTGCTAACCCCTTTTCGTTTCGCCACCATAATCATTTAGCAGTGATATGGCGAAACTTCTTTATTACCCAAAGGAGTCCGCTCATGCGTACTATTTCTTCTTTATTGGCCTTTGCCAAAGTCTCTCTATTCATACCGTTTAAATATTCTATCAATTGGTTTAATCGACTCTAGGTTTTCTACGCCTTAAGAATCGTTACGACTAAAAATCATAGCAACAATAAAACCCGAGATAGGTGAGCACGCCGTTTTGGTACTGCTTATTCATGCCTGTTTTTAGCACTCATTTTAAGAGTGACAGCATTTCTATCTCTTTTAGATACAACAAAAAATTATTTTAAGCGGTATATCTATGCCAAATTTACAATCTTCCTTTACAGCATTAAGAGTGCTTCACACAGCAAAAGACTTATTTAATCAAGATGGGTTTCAAAAAATCGGTGTTGATCGAATTATTGCCGAAGCACAAGTGTCTAAAACTACGTTTTATAAAATCTTCCATTCAAAAGAACGGCTCATCAAGATGAGTCTCACTTTTCAAACAGATGCACTCAAAGTAAAAGTACTTTCAATTTTCAACTCCTACAATGAACAAATGGTGCTCGATAAACTGAAGGAGATTTACTTTCTACATGCCAATTTAGATGGTTTTTACCGTTTGCCATTTAAGGCAATTTTTGAAATTGAAAAGCTTTATCCAGTTGCCTATAAAATTGTGGTCGACTACAGAAACTGGTTTATTAATGAAATATATAAGCTGCTTTTAACGCTCAAATCGACCGCTTCGGTCCAAGATGCCTATATGTTTTTATTTATGATTGATGGGGCGATGGTGCAGCTTTTAGGCAAAAATGGTGTAGATGACAGAGCACGGTTATTAGATTATTTCTTTTTAAACTTGGCTTAATCAGTTAAAAACTAAAAAAAGCCCCAATTCAGGGGCTTTTTTTTCAGAATGTTTAACTTAATGACACAGATTTTGCAGAATGCATTCCTTCAAAATATTGAACCGCAGGCGAACGAGCCATATAAGCTAAAGCTTGTGCGGTGTCTCCCTCATGAAGCGGGTTAAATTTTGGAGAAGCCCATCTTAATGTCGCTTTCCATAAATATTTTATGGTCGGTAAGTTGTCTGAGCGAGTCGCAGTTTTTTCAAATTCACGAATAATTTTGAAGTAGCCACGGCGCATTAGTTTTTGAATATCCTCATGCTCTAAATCCTGCTTACCTAGACTACGGGCAAAGTCAGCAAGGAAGTAAATAAACAGAGGGAAAACCGCCGCCATAATCACTTGGCGTGACACAAAAACCAAATTTGTTTGTTAAGAGATGCTCAAATAAATCGTAAGCAACACAGCGATGTTCAACTTCTTCAGCCAAATGCCAACGGAACAAATCTGCCATGGCAGGGTCGGCTTTGTCCCACGTCTTACTGTCGAGTGTCCACTGGCCAATGGTGCCGGTAAAGTGCTCGATTGCGGCAATCACACCTACTCGGAAAAGTAGCCAATATTCATCTAGCTTTTCACCTTTTAAAAAAGGCATGCCTAAAGGTTTGTCACCCAATAAAATGTTAAAAACAAAATGGGCACGGTTGAGTGTCTCTTGTATGTCGTAGCCATTTTCACGTAAGAAGTCCTGTGCTTTTTCATGGGCACGTGCATGGGCCGCTTCTTGGCGGACGAATCCAATCACTTCTTGTTTTAGTGTTTCATCGGTAATCAAGGGCAGGGTTTTATTAAACACGCGGCAAAACCAAAACTCACCAGCCGGCAAGAGCATGTTAATGCCATTGGCGACATGAGAGCACAGAGGATCATTTGGCATCCAGCAGACGGATGACTCCGCAAAATCAAAATGTACTTTTCTTGCTTTAAGCTGATGATTCCCTGTGAGCATATCCGTCACCCTATTCATAATTGTTTATTTAATGCGAATGGGTCATTTTTAGCATTCAGTCAACTTAATCACCATGTGCTTAAGGGACAAAAATATCTCTGGAATGGTTTGTTCAGATAAAAAGCATTGTCACTTCGTGTTTTTAAAGCTTATGCAATAAAAAAGGCTCCTTAGTAAAAGGAGCCTTCATTTTTATCATTTAGGCCTAAAATAATTTAAGCCTACTCATTTATTTTTATAGTGAAATATTTTAATTATAAATGACCACGGTGAATAACTCGCCGTGCTTCAAGCCTAGATTGCTTGCCATTGCTCTTTAACTTCTTCTGAATTTTTATTCAGAATGACTTGATTTTCTTTCACTTCCCCAATCCATCCAGTAGGGATAAGGTGATGTTGGCCACTTTCATCTCGGGTGAGTTTGAGTTGGTTCTCACCATCAAGATGATCGACAGTTCCTACTTTTGTGCCACATGAAGCAATGACATCAGCATGTTTTTTAATATCATTAATATTTAAAGTATTCATTTTGGACCTCTTCTTTGGAAATAGAAAAACGGTAGAAACTAAATTACTTTAAATAATCGCTTAAATGTTGGGTTTTTAATAAACCTTACATGATCGGATTATAAGTTCACTTAATAAGAATATTTGGATAACAATGAAATAATTGGATATAAAACTAATATTATTTTTCTTTTTATTACAATTTACGTGTTTATTTAAACAGAAATGTTTAGTTATGGTTGAGTTAAGTCTTATAAATAATTATTTGCAATGAATATCAAAATACCTATAAACATGACGATTTTGAGTATCTTGAATGAATTTGAAACTGCCTCAGCTGAGGTTAAAAATAAGCTGCGTATTAGTTTGCTCTATCAATTAATCAATGTAGCGAAAAATTTACCTCATCCAGCTTCGGGGCAGACTTATCAACGTTGGCAACTTTTTGGGCAAATTGCTGGGGTTGATTTAAGTCTAGCTAAGCTTTTTGAATCGCATTGCGATGCCATAAGCATTTTAAATGAATTGGGTTATCAACAAGAAATAGATAACAAGACTTGGGCGGTTTGGGCAGCCGATGGCGGACCAGCGCCTTTGCAAATCACTAATGACCTTTGTAATGGCATCAAACCGTGGTGCTCAGGCGCGGAATTTATCCAAAAAGCTTTAATGAGTTATAAAGATCAGCAAGGGCAGGCGCAGCTTTGTATTGCCGACTTAAGTCATCCATCTATCACTACAGATTTAAGCCATTGGCATGCTGTAGGCATGCATGCAACACAGACCGCGCAAGTAACTTTTAAAAATACGCCTGTTACGGCAATTGGTCAGCCAAATAGTTATTTAAAACGCCCAGGTTTTTGGCATGGTGCAGCAGGTGTTGCTGCCTGTTGGTATGGTGCTGCCGTGCGCTTAGCGAGTTATTTGCAAGAAAGTTGTCAGGCAAATCCTAATCCTTATAAAAAATTGTATTTAGGCGAGGTAACTCAGCAATTAGAAATCACCAAACAATATTTTCAATATGTTGCCGAGTTAATTGACCATAAACCAACGCTAAGTCATGAACGGGAAATACGCATATTACGTGCCCAAACAGAGCAATGTTGTCTGAGCGTTATTGAACGAGTAGGGAAAGCTTTAGGCGCGCGTCCTTTTTGTGAAGATGCAACATTTGCTCAACTCATGGCAGATTTACCTGTGTTTATACGACAAAGTCATGCAGCTTTTGACTATGAGCAAATTGCAGAACTCTGTGTGTCGGAGCAAAGCCTATGGGAACTTTAAAACATCCTTTGGTTGAAGACCGCGTTATTTTTGGTGAGGGCACGGCCAAAGAGCAATGGTTAAATACATTTAAAGATCATCCATTAGCGCCTTTAGATCTTGAGTTATTTCGTTCTAAAAGGGTGGTGATTGCCGCTCCACATCCTGATGATGAAGTGCTTGGCTGTGGCGGGTTAATGCAGCAACTGATCACATTGAATTGTAAAATAGTGGTTTTAGCTGTGAGTAACGGCACGCAAAGCCATCCTAACTCTACAAAATATCCTCCAGATCAGCTCAATATTCTTCGTCCACAAGAAAGCTTGGCGGCCTTAAATTGTCTAGACGTAGCAGAGTCAACCGAGCATGTAGAACTTAATTTGTTAGATGGTCAGATTCATTTGCAAACCGAGCAACTCTGGCAGTGTCTAGATCAGATGGTTCAAGCCAACGATATTCTAATTTGTAGTTATGAATTTGATGGACATCCAGACCATGAAGCAGTAGGTAAAACCGTACAAGCCTATGCAACTGCTAAGCAACTCCTATGTTTACACGTATTAATTTGGGCTTGGCATTGGGCAAAGCCTTTAGACCCACGAATTGATTGGCACCGAGTAAAAGCGTATTCCTTAACACAAGAACAGCTAACTAAAAAACATCAAGCAATTTTGCAGTTTAAAACCCAACTAGAAGCAGATGAAAGCACGGGGAATGCCGCAGTGCTATCTCCAAGTGCGATTAATCGTCTTTTAATGCCTTATGAGGTTTATTTGAGTGATTCATTCTCGCATGTACTTTGAAGATTTATATCGTCATAACAGTGATCCATGGGGCTATGACGCTCACTGGTATGAAGCACGTAAAAGACAAATTTGTCTCGCGCTGCTGACAAAGCCTCGCTATCCAAAAGTGCTAGAAGTCGGCTGTTCAAACGGACATTTAAGTTTTCATTTAGCGCAAAGAGCTGAGCAATTGGTATGTATAGATGTTTCTGAGAATGCTGTTCGTTTGGCTTCCGAGCGTTTAAAAGAATTTGAGCATGTTGTTGTTGAAAATAGAAAAATACCCGAAGACTACTCAATTCAAAAATTTGATCTGATTTTGATTAGTGAGATGGCCTATTACTTATCAAAGGATGAATTGCATGAGTTTATTGAAAAGTTAAAACAGAGTTTAAATGATGACGGTGAAATTTTGTGTTGCCACTGGCGTCATGAAATTCAAGATTTTGAGTTAAACGCTGAGCAAGTCCATCAAGCTTTTCAGCAACATTTTCCATTTCATCACTATCTCAGCTTAAACGATCCGGATTTTATGATTGATCTATGGACAGCGAACACTTCCTCTTTAGCACAGCAGGAAAAACTAAGATGAAAATAGGTATCGTCATTCCCGCGCATAACGAAGAGTACTATTTATCTGCCTGTCTGCAATCTATTCAGGTGGCGATCGATAACATCAGTGGTTATGACGTAGAAGTGCTGGTTGTACTCGATAGCTGTACAGATCAGTCGCGTTTGATCGTACAAAGCCATCAAATCAATTGGATTGAATGCGACTATGCATGTGTTGGGCAAGCGAGAGACTTAGGTATTCGCCATTTAATTGAAAGAGGGGTCACATGGATTGCTTGTACCGATGCAGACACCGTCGTCAGTCCTGATTGGCTGCGCTATCAAATCCAGCATCAACCTACAGATGCAATTTGCGGCACTGTAACGCTCGATGATTTTAGTCATCTCTCTATCACTAAACGACAAAAATATTTAGCACACTATAAAGATGAGATGGACCATGCGCATATTCATGGAGCAAATTTAAGTTTTAGTGCAGAGGTCTACCTTTTGGTCGGTGGCTTTGAGCCTATTTCATGTCATGAAGATGTGTCTTTAATCAAAAAATTGCTCAAGCATTGTTGCAATATTACTTGGAGTAATCTGGTGCGAGTCACAACGAGCAGTCGCTTAAATGGGCGTGCGCCGCAAGGATTATCGTATTTTTTAAATAATCTCTAATGACTTAAAGCATGACCTCGCCCAATATTGAAATGTTCTTTAAATTTTTAGGGTCATATTTAATATTGATAATGCTGCCGACTTTATATTTATGATGATTTTGTTTAGCAATAAGCACCTTTAGATTTTCAGTCATGATTTGGCTTTGCTCAGTTTGGAATTTTAATTTGATATAACATAAGGGGCGATATTGCACTTTAGCTAATGAGTCCTGAAAATATACGACCTCGGCAGAAGTCATTATTCCTCGTCTATAAATTAAAAATTTATGAACCAGACTTTTAAGAAAAAAGACCCAAGCGATATAGAGAAAGAATAAGCTGAACCAGGCCATTCCAATAAAAGTTAAAAAATCGGAAAATTTCACTCATTCAAACCAAAATTACTTGTTTAACGTATTATTCTAAAGGAACGAATAGGTTCGATCTACTTTATATAATCGGACTGAACCATAAACTTAAGAAGCTTTAAAATTAATAGATCAAAATTAAATTTAAGCAGGGTATATAACTTAGTTGTTGTATTTATGACTACATATGTAAACAAACCTTATGATCAAATGCCTTAGCCCTTAAAATTAGTGAAAATAAAGTGTTAAGGTGTATAGGTTTGGATTTTTTAAATTTTTTTCGTGATATTCGGGGTGAGTTAAGCCAATATCCTTGGCTAGAAATGTTTGTTTCACTCACTATTTTGATTTTATTTGCTGCAATTGCAAATTTTATTGCCAAACGCATTATTGTTCGGGGCGTTCGTCATTTAGTTACAAAGCTCAAATCACCAAATCAGTCTATTTTTGCTCAGCATAGCGTTATACAGAAATTCGCAAATATTGTTCCTGCTGTTGTGATTATGAATGGTATTGCAACGGTTCCTCATCTATCTCCAAAGTTTATTACTTTTGTAGAGATGGCTGCGCAAGCGTTTATTTTCCTAACTTTGGCACTTACGGTCAGTGAAATATTAAATATATTTAACCTTATTTATCAACGTAACCCAAAATCTAGAAATAAACCGATTAAAGGTTATTTACAGCTGGTTAAACTCATTTTATTTGTAGTTTGTGGTCTCATGATTTTGGGAACATTCCTTAAAAAGGATGTGTTCACTTTACTTGCAGGCTTCGGTGCGATGGCAGCAGTATTAATGCTGGTTTTCCAAAACACTATTTTGTCATTAGTCGCGAGTGTCCAAATCGCTTCTTATGACATGGTGCGTATTGGCGACTGGATTGAAATGCCATCTCTAAATGCTGATGGTGATGTGATTGATATTTCATTGCATACAGTGACTGTTCAAAATTTTGATAAAACCTATACCACTATTCCAACCAATAAACTGGTTACCGATACTTTTAAAAATTGGCGAGGCATGAGCAATTCGGGTTGTCGCCGTATGAAGCGTTCACTCTTTCTTGATCAAAGCAGTGTGCATTTCATGACTGATGACGAGCAGCAAAAATTAAAAGAGTTTTTATTATTAGACCAATATCTTGATGCGAAACAATCTGAAATTGAAGAGTTTAATAAGCAATTAAGCAATCAATCTCGTTATAACAAGCGCCGTTTAACTAACATTGGTACATTTAGAGCCTATGTTGAATTTTACTTGCGCCAGCACAAGGGCATTGCTCAAAACCAAACCATTATGGTTCGCCAGTTACAACCGACCAGCCAAGGCTTACCTTTAGAAGTCTATGCATTTACCAATACCATTGCATGGGTTTCTTATGAAGCAATTCAGTCAGATATTTTCGATCACTTAATTGCGATTCTTCCTGAATTTGGTTTACGCGTTTACCAAGCACCGTCGGGTCATGATTTGCAAAGATTAACGACAGAAATTAGCCCAACTGAAGTTTAACTGCCATATTAAATAAAAGTTGCTTCACTAAAAGCTCTCACTATGAGGGCTTTTTTAATTTTTGTATTGGACTTAAACCTCCTCAATTTTAATGCATCTGGTAGAATTTAAAGAATCTTTGCCAGATCCACTCTTAGTCTATTTATATATTTTTATTGTTTAGCTCTATCGTGAGGCACAATACGTCGTGTCATCCACCAAAAGACTAGCGCTAACAAACTGACACTTGCACCTAAGGCACATACGCCAAACCATCCAGCATAGGCGTAAGTGGCTGTAGTACTGATTGCACCCAAACCACTACCGACTGCATAAAAGAGCATGTATAGCCCGACAAGCCGGCTATGCGCTTCTGGACGAGTACGAAAAATCATACTCTGGTTAGTCACGTGTAGAGCCTGTCCACCTAAGTCTAGCAATACGATACCTATTACTAGTGCCCAAAGCGAGTAACCCATAAGTGAAAGTGGGCCCCAAGCGAGCAGTAATATTGCGAGTGCTGCCACGCTTGTACGCTGAGCATATCCGCGGTCGGCCCAGTAGCCCGCACGTGCGGCAGCCAAAGCGCCGACAACCCCGACGAGTCCAAAAGACCCGATTACAGTATGCGAGAAGTTATATGGTGGCGCACTCAACGGTAATACCAACGCACTCCAGAAAATATTGAAGGTCGCGAACATGAGTAAAGCTAAAACTCCGCGCACTTGGATTACTTTTTCTTGGCGCAGCAGTTTGAACATAGAAGCCAGAAGCTGCGGGTAGCGCATGCTAACAGGCTGAATATTTAAATGAGGGAGTCGTTTCCATAGTGGCAATGCAATCATGAGCATGATAATGGCAGCACAGAAGTAGACGCCACGCCAACCCGTCACATCACTAATTCCACCTGAAAATACACGGGCAAGCAGTAAGCCAATGAACACACCACTTTGTGCAGTACCGACCACATGTCCTTGCTCATGTGAGAGAGCAGCACTTGCAGCATAGGCAATAAGCCCTTGTGTCATGGCTGTGCCGAGTAAACCCACCGCAAGCATTCCCATTAAAAGAATAATTGTAGAGTGAGCAAAGGCAACTATTAACAATGCAGATATTAAAGCCAATAACTGCATAGCCATTAATCGCCGTCGATTTACAAGATCACCCAATGGCACTAAAAACACCAAAGCTAGGGCGCACCCTATTTGAGTGGCTGTAACTACACCACCAATGGCGGCATGACTAACATTAAAGTCTCTAGCCAATATGTCGAGCAAAGGCTGTGCATAGTAAACATTTGCTACGCTTGCACCACTTGCAATAGCAAACAGCAAAATTACTCCGCGAGGCATGCTTGAAAGCGGTTTATCACTTTTGGCGTGTGAAGTAGAAGATGCAAGAGAAGCTTTCATGGCCTAAATCCACTTAATCTAGTTTTAAAATGCAACTAGTTGAATATTAGACCTGCTAGTTTTAAAATGCAACTAGGTAACTTGTTTCGGATAATTTGTAGGGAAATCTGATGGCAAACTCAACATTGTTAAAAGACGAGCCTTGTCCTGTTGCGCGCTGCGTCAATCTCATTGGAGATCGGTGGTCACTGCTTATTGTGCGGGATGCTTTTGATGGAATGCGCCGTTTTGGAGATTTTCAGCGCAGCTTGGGCGTTGCGCGAAATATACTTTCTGACCGGCTGAAAAAGTTGGTGGATGCAGGTGTTCTCGAAATGCAAGATGCTTCGGATGGCACGGCCTATCAAGAGTATGTGTTGACAGCTAAAGGAGAGAGCTTGTTTCCTGTGATTGTAGCTTTACGACAATGGGGAGAGCACAACCTATTTGAAAGTGGTGAGCGCCATTCGCTGTTAATTGATAAAAATACAGGTCAGCAAATTCCATTTATGGCACCCGTCTCAGCAGATGGAGAAGTGCTAAACGCTTCTGACACTCAAGTGCAAAAGGTGAAATAAAATAAGAGAAAACAAAAATAACCTTTTTTAACTTAAATTTGGGCTGATTAGTTGATAACCTTGCGCGTCAAATTAAGGTGAGATTATGAGATTTATATTCCTCTTTATAAGCGCAATTTCAATTCAATGTTATGCAGCATCCGAAGCAATGGAACTTCATTACTGTGAAACTGTGAAGAAAGCAGCAAGTGGCGTGATGGATGCGAGACAACATGAAGTGCCAGCTAAAGAGTTACATGACATCGCCAATCATCTTGAAGAGCAACAAGCCAAAAAACTTTATCAAGAGCTTATCAAATCTGCATATTCTTCAAAGCTATTTGAAGACCCTCTCATCAAATCAAAAGCTGTCGAGAATTTTCAAACTACATGGCATGAACAATGTTTGGCAAAAGAATTAGCTAAAAATATGTGAGTGTTAGGGGTAAATTATTTAACTATGTGAGATTAAGAAATTGGCAAATTCATACTCTTCTGCAGTTAAAAGTGCTGATTCGAGGTTAATTTCTTCTCGTTAACACTGGCTAAGCGCGGTAAAGAAGGAGAGAAGGTTTTAGTTCGAGTTCTTAATATCATGCAAGGCCAACGTTACATCGAAATTTGTGAGCGAAATCCTACCTAAGAGCAATTCTTTTATGGTTGGATCGCTAACCGCGTTTCACTATGAAGGTTCTGATTTCGCTGTGTATTCTACTTTCAGGATGCATAGCTCATACGATATCTATAAAAGTGCATGTCACTGTTTGTGTGCAGTGTGTGAATTAAAGACTTTAGGAGAACGCTTTTTTATAGATGGGCGAATAAGTTAAATTGGTTTAAATTTTCTTTAAATATATTTAATTTTAGCTTTAGTATCTATAAGTTAATATAACGAGCTTTATTGTTATTTTCGTAAAAATAAAAAATAAAAATTGTTTTTAAGTTAATGTTTTTTAAAATTATATATATTTTATATTTACATTAATAAGATTGGATACAGATGTATGATTCATTATTAAATTTATATCATCTACTTTAAATAAGCTATTAACCCTTTGCGAAGAATATTCAACGAGCGGTATAAATATGGTTGATTAAAATAAAGAATAAATAACCCCAATCTTGAATTTACAAGTAGGGATATAGATTGGAAATGTGAAAAAGCCACCCATAGGTAGAAATACTCATGAATTAAGTTAAAGGATATTGGTATGAAAGCTATTTTAACGAAGAAAATTATTAGCTGTATCGCAATTAGTGGTGTTTTAAGCTTCAGTGCATTTGAGATTATGGCAGCGAATCAACAAACTATAAATGATGGGAAGAATCACTCTAAAATATTAAATGAAAACCATGAAAATTTGACTGATAGTCAAATTTTCCAGATATTAAGTACAGCTAATAATGGTGAAATTAAGCAGGCAAAAACTGCATTGCCAAAACTAAAAATGGATGAAGCTAAGAAATATGCTGAAATGATGATTAAAGAACATTCAGCCAATGAAAAAAATGCACAAGCGTTGGCAAGTAGGTTACAGTTGATTTCACAAACCAGTAATCTTAGTAAATCATTGCAAAATGATAGTGATAAAATTGTTAGTAAGCTTAATCAAATAACATCAGATACTGATAAAAATTATATGATGAGTCAAGTTAAAGTTCACCGTAAAGTTTTGACGATAATTGATAAGCAGTTAATACCAAACACGAAAAGTCCTGAATTAAAAAATATGCTCGTACAAACACGTGATGCTGTTGCGAAACACCTAAAAGCAGCTGAAGATATATTTAAAAATATGAAATAATATATAATTATTATCTTTTAAAAATACATTTAAAAAGCCTAGTATTAATTAACTAGGCTTTTTTTAATTGCATATACATAAAATCATAATTTTCTGTAGGGCAGTATAAAAATAGAATATTATGGATAATGTTTGATCTGGCGAAATATAATGATTAGGGGGTAAAGGATGATATAATTGTGAAGACTATTTGAATAAGAATTTTTATTGATGAGAAATAATTTCTTTAATTAATAACATCTCCTTACTTAATAGGGGTATTTATGAAACATAAATAACCTAAAGGTGAATTATAATAATAATTATCAAGCATATTTCAAAAGTTCTTTCAATATTCTAGCTCTTTTGAAAGACACTAGATTTTAAAATATAGGGAGTAAGAAAATGGTAAATACAAAACACTCAAATTCAGATGGTAATTATACGACTCCAAAAGAGCCATCTTCTAATAGTAATGTATCAAATAGCAAACCATTACAAGACATTTCATCCACAATTGATAATGCTTGTCCAGATTTAAACTCTCCACCGACTAATAACAATCATGTACCCGATATGAATGAAGGGGGAGAGAATTTGGTTGCTACAGGTGCAGGAACCTTGGGAGGAGCGGCGGTAGGTGCTGCATTTGGTGTTGTTGGCGGCCCTCCAGGTGCTATTGTTGGGGGGATTATTGGTGGTGTGGTAGGGGCAATAGCAGGTAATGATATAGCTCAAACAAATAATCAAAAAGATGATAGTAATGACTGGCAAGAAGAAGATAATTATTGGCGAGAAAACTATAAAAAAATGCCATATTATACTGAAGACAAGAATTTAGAATATGATCGTGATTATCAGGCTGCTTATCGTTTAGGTTATGAAAATCGTGTACATAATAATGCAGAAATTAATTTTTCCGAGGTTGAATCTAAATTGAAAACTAAATGGGAACAAGTTAAAGGCAGTTCACGTTTACAGTGGGAGGAAGCTAAATTTGCTGTAGAAGATGGATTTAAAAAAATTCATCCTTAATTCATTTAATACGTAGAAAGTCTCCTCAATGGGGGAGACTTTGCGATAATATACTTTTAAGCCAATTTTTAATTTCAATATCAATATCAATAAAAACTTAATGATGGGTTTAATCATAAAATATTAATTATATTTTCATTATTCTTTAGGCATTTAAGTATTTGAACAATTAAGCGGGCACTCTTCATTTTTCTGCCTTCTTCTTGATAGTACTGTTCAAAAAGGGCATAGAAGGAGATATGGATTTTTTCAGACTCAGGGTTTGCCTGTTGAGATTGTAATTCTAATAATTTTTTAGCGGCCCATTGTTCACACTCACTCGCAGTATCTCGAGTAGCTGTGTAACGTTTGCCTAAATAACGGACAGTGATGCGCCACGCGTCCCCGCGCTTAACCGGCTTTTGCATAATAACACTCCAAATTTCGTGGTGTCGCAACGGAAATATAAAGCGTTTTTTAATGCGAATTTTGACTATTTTGAGTAGTCAAAGCTAACCAACAGCCAATAAAAAACCACCTAATTCTTTCGAATTAAGTGGTTTTTGAATTTTGGAGCGGGAAAGGAGATAGGAACTTGCTGCTGTCAATTCCTTCAATATTATTCTTGCCAATACGGTAGTGAACCATAAACTTCTGCAAAATAGTCAATAATTACTCTAATATTTAATGGGGGATGACGAACATTGGGATAAATTGCTGCAATATGTTGTGGCTGAGGTTTAATAGAAGTCTCGTAATCAGGTAATAGTTTTATTAATTCGCCGTTTTTAAGTGCTTCACCAATTAACCAATCTGGAAATAAAACAATACCCATTCCATTGAGTGCCGCTGTCATTAAACTTTCAGCATTATTTGAAGAGAGCAGCGGATTAATCGGGTAGTGTATCCATTCCCCATTGTTTTCTTTTACTAACCAGCGGTTAGGGCCTTCAAAACCTTTATAAACTAGGCATTTGTGGTCATGTAATTCTTTAGGATCTTTGAGTGTCCCGTACTTAGATAAGTATTTGGGTGAGGCAGCTAAATGATATTTCTGTGTTCCAAAAATACGTGCGTGAAAAGAAGAGTCTGTTAAGGTTCCAATACGAAATATTAAGTCAGTGCTTTCACGTAAAGGATCTATAAATTCATCAGTTTGAATTAATTCTATTTGAAGTTTTGGGTAAAGCTCCGATAGTCCCGTGAGCCACGGGGCAATATGACGTTGACCAAAAAAGACAGGCGCATTAATTCTGACTAAGCCCGATGGTTCAATGGTTTTATCTTGCAAAGCCTTTTGTGCTTCATCAAATTGTTCAGTAATTTTCTTGGCATATTCAAAAAACAATTTACCTGATTCTGTAGGGGTAATTGCCCGAGTATTCCGATAAAAAAGCTGCTGGCCTAACGCATCTTCTAATTGTTGTATTGTGCGAGAAATCATTGAGGCAGATACATCTTCTTTACGAGCCACAATAGAAAAGTTTTGAGCGTTATACACACTTATAAAAAAGCGAAGAGTACGAATATCTATCGAATTTGCTAAATTCATCTGTGCAATTTCTGCAAAAGTGATTCATGAATTATGCTGTTTTTTCGTTGAATTAACTACTCTAGTATTCGTTGCCTAGATAAGTTGAGGCAATGTAGATGCAAATTATATTACTACTCCTAACAATTTTAGGCGGAATGGGGTTGTCCGTTGAAGCTGGGCTTTTAGGTCCATTGGGAAAGGAAGTGGGTGAGTTGTGGGCAACTTTCAGTATTTTTGGAGTAGGGGCAGCCCTTACTTTTTTATTGATGTTATTTTTTAGTCCACGCAATAGCCCCTCATTTTTTAGTCTTCCATCATGGCAATTATTAGGCGGTGTATTAGGACCTATCTATGTGATTATTCTCACTATTACAGCACCTATTATCGGGATCGCCATGACAATGATTGGTATTTTGGCGGGGCAAGTTTTTAAAAGTCTTATTATTGACCATTATGGCCTGCTGGGTACGCCGCATAGAAAAGTTGATCGCAAGCGCGTTATTGCTCTTGTCTTTATTGTGATAGCACTTTCACTTGTAGCGACTGCATAAGAGGGTAACATGACTATTTTAATGATTTTATTAGCTGTAATTGGTGGGGCTTTACTGAGTGTTCAAGCTGCAATTAATGGTCAACTTGGAAGTAAAGTTGGTGTATTTAAGAGCGCATTTTTAACTTTCTCTGTAGGTGCTTTAATTACAGCATTACTTATTTTTTATTTTGAACCGAAGCAAAGCTTAACTTTATTAGACGTACCCAAATGGCAATTATTAGGTGCAATGTGTGGTGTGCCATATATTGTAATTATGGTTTTAGCTGTACAAAGAATTGGAGCAGCAGTTGCAACAGTTGCAGTTATTTTTGGTCAGCTCTTAATGAGCATACTGATTGATAACTTTGGCTGGTTTGGTAATGAAGTCTTACCTTTTTCAATTTATCGATTAGCGGCACTCATCTGTTTGGGCATCGCGCTATATTTTATTTATTCGAGTAGTAAAACAAACCAGATAGAAGCTTGAACAGGGTGTAAAAGCCCTTTTTTAATTGCTACGTCTCGACAATTGTTATTATCTTTGAATATTAATTAAGTGTCAGACAATAAAAAAACCACCTAATCCTTTCGAATTAAGTGGTTTTTGAATTTTGGAGCGGGAAACGAGACTCGAACTCGCGACCCCAACCTTGGCAAGGTTATGCTCTACCAACTGAGCTATTCCCGCAATGTGAGCACATTATAGAGTGTTTCACTAAAGTGTCAACACTCTTGTGATTTAATTGAACGTTTAATCAGCACGACGCCAAACTGTACCTTGACGAGTATCTTCAAGCACAACACCTTGGTCGAGCAAAGACTGGCGAATACCATCTGCTTTAGCAAAGTCTTTTGCTTTTTTAGCATCCACACGTTGTTGAATAAAGTCTTCAATTTCAGCATCAGACAAAGCAAGCGCTTCTTGTCCAATATCTGATTTTAAGAAATCATCTACATTGTGTTGTACCAAACCTAAAATGTTGGTGAGGTGACGTAATGTCGAATAAAGAATAGTCGCTTGGTCGGCTTGCTCTTCTTTTACAGCACGGTTCAATTCTTTGTTCAGTTCAAACAATACCGCCATTGCTTCAGCAGTATTGAAATCGTCACACATCGCATTGTTAAAGCGTTCAATAAAGCTTTGATCAAGCGATTCAGTTGTCGTTTGACCATACACTTGTTGATAAGCTTTAAATGAATGATAGAAGCGAGTTAAGGAAGTTTTTGCTTCTTTGAGTGCCACATCAGAAAAGTTTACAGGACTACGATAGTGTGAAGACACAATAAAGTAGCGGATCACTTCAGGGTGGAATTTCTCCATCACGTCGCGAATCGTAAAGAAGTTGCCTAAAGATTTAGACATCTTTTCACCATCAACGTTAATGAAACCAACATGCATCCAGTAGTTTACATATTGCTCACCAGTCGAAGCTTCACTTTGCGCAATTTCATTTTCATGGTGTGGGAACATTAAATCTGAACCGCCACCATGAATGTCAAAGTGATTGCCTAAGCAGCAAGTCGACATTGCAGAACATTCAATGTGCCAACCCGGACGGCCATTACCCCAAGGGGATGCCCAAGACGGTTCATTTTCTTTCGCATGTTTCCAAAGTACAAAGTCAAAAGGATGTTTCTTTTCAACTTCTACATCAACACGCTCACTTGCGCCAGCTTGCATATCATCAAGCTTACGGCCAGAGAGGCGACCATATTTTTCAAATTTGGTCACTTCAAAATAAACATCGCCGTTTGAAGCAGGGTAAGCAGAGCCTTTGTTGACCAGATTGCCAATCATATTTTGCATCTGATCGATATATTCAGTCGCTTTAGGTGCTTCATCTGGTGCCAAACAGCCTAAGTTCGCTGCATCTTCATTCATTGCATCGATAAAACGAGTGGTGAGTTGTTGGATTGTTTCACCATTCTCATTCGCACGTTTAATGATTTTGTCGTCAATGTCGGTAATGTTGCGAATATAGCGAACTTTCCAGCCTTGACTACGTAAGAAACGAATAATGTAGTCAAATGCAACCATAACTCGAGCATGCCCGATATGACAGTAGTCGTAAACGGTCATACCGCAGACGTACATATCGATGTGACCTTCTTTGCGAGGTACAAATTCAACTTTTTTTCGTTGCTCAGAGTTATATAAAACAAACGGTTGCATAAGGGTTTTCAAACACTCAACAAAAACAGTGTTACATCATAACTGATGCATCATTTTTCACAAAGTTTTATGCAAGAATTTTATAAGCTTGTGAAATCTTATACATTTAAAAACGTGTAGGTGATTGAGTTATGTTAGAATGCCCCCAAATCTTTTGATTAAAATCACCGATCTTCACAAGAGATCAGATCAATTATTTTGAGTCAAACTCGTATGCCCAATCCTACAGATTTCCAAAGCAGCGCATTAGCAACATTGCGTATTGAGCAACAAGCCTTAGACGTGTTAGCAACACAAATTGGTGACAGTTTTAATCGAGCTTGTGAAATATTGTTACAGTGTAAAGGTCGTGTTGTGATTACTGGCATGGGTAAGTCAGGGCATATTGGCCGTAAAATGGCTGCAACTTTCGCCTCAACTGGTACACCTTCTTTCTTTATGCATCCGGGCGAAGCTGGGCATGGCGATTTGGGAATGCTGGTTCGTGGTGATGTTTTAATTGCGATTTCCAATTCTGGAAAAAGTGATGAAATCATGATGTTGATGCCTTTAATCAAACATCTTGGCGTGCCACTTATTACCATTAGCCGTGATGATAAAGGCCCAATGCCGCAAAATGCCGACATCGCTTTAACTTTAGGTGAGTCTGACGAGGCTTGCCCATTAGGTTTGGCACCTACCTCAAGTACGACAGCAACTTTAGTTTTGGGTGATGCATTGGCTGTCGCTTTACTAGAAGCACGTGGTTTTACTGCAGATGATTTTGCTCGCTCGCATCCAGCAGGTGCGTTGGGTAAACGCTTACTTTTACATGTGAAACACCTCATGCATACAGGCGATGAGCTGCCAAAAGTTTCACCAGACACGCCAATGAATCAAGTGCTTTATGAAATCTCTAATAAACGTTTAGGCTTGACCACGATTGTAGATGACCAAGACCATTTGCTTGGTATTTTCACCGATGGTGACTTGCGCCGTTTAATTGATAAACAGCAAGGTTTCGATGTGACTTTGCCTGTTTCTGAAGTGATGACAAAGAAACCGTCAACTATTTCTCAAGAAGCACGTGCGGTAGAAGCTCTACAACAGCTTAACCTGAAAAAAATTAGTCAGTTTGTGGTGGTCGATGACCAAAATAAAGTGATTGGTGTAATTAGTATGCATGACCTTATTCAGGCAGGGGTAAATTAATCAATGGCATCTTATGCATTGTTAGAACAAGCACGTCATTTACAGGCATTGGTTCTGGATGTTGATGGTATTTTGAGTGATGGTTTTGTAACGTTAACCAATAGTGGCGATGAAATTAAATCATTCGATATTCGTGATGGTTTAGGCATGAAGCTTGTGCAGCAAGCGAACATGAAAGTCATCATTATTACAGGCCGAAAAAGTAATATTGTTGAAAAACGCATGTCTGACTTAGGTGTAGATCTAGTCTTTCAAGGGCGTGAAGACAAAGGTTCTGCGCTGCGTGAAGCATGTGCACAGTTTAATATTTTGCCTTCAGATTGCTTATATATGGGTGATGATTGGCCTGATTTATCTGCTTTTGCGATTGCAGGCATGAGTGTTACTGTGCCAAATGGTCACGAAGAAGTACGTCGCCGTGCGCATTTGGTTACGCAATCGATGGGCGGGCGTGGTGCTGTACGTGAAGTCTGTGATATGTTGCTGATCGCAAAAGGCATTTACCAAGAACTTCTTGAAAAATATCTTGCAGTACCGCATTAATAATAAGATTACTTAAAAAGGTAGGCTATTCCTGCTCATGGATACCAGAGTTTTATCAATTGTTGCTGTAGTGGTTGCTGCTATAAGTGGTGGTTATTACTACTATAGTGGCAAGGCAAAAAAACTAGACATTGGTTCTGCGAAGAATATGACATATTCAGCGCAGGGCGTCCATTTGACTCAAACTGATGATCAAGGCAATTTGTATATTCGTGCTGAAGTTCGTCAGCTTGAACAGGATATGCAACAAAAAACATCAAAGTTGGATCAACTCAATGCCTCGATGTATAAAGATGGCAAAGTTGATGCAACGTTCTTTGCAAAACAGGCAAATGGCTACGATGATAACCGTAAAGTTATATTATCGGGCGATGTGGTCGCTACTAAACTTGCGCCACAAGGGAAGATTGAATTCCACACTGATGAGTTAACTGGCTATCCAAAAGCCAGAGAAATTGAAACGAATCATCAGGTCGTTGTTCAATCTCCACAAGGCGATTTTGTCAGCAAAGGACTAAAAGCCAATTTGAATAATGGTCAGTACGAATTTTTTAATATTCGAGGAAAGTATGCACCAAAGTCTTAATTTAAAACGTTCTTCAGCTTTCCTAAAACAAGCTGCGGTAATTACATTCGTTGCTTTATCATCTGCTTCGACTTTTGCTTTACCGTCTGACCGTAATCAACAAATTTCGTTAGTGGCAGACCGTGCAACTTATAATGAGAAAACGGGTTTAACGACTTATACGGGTAATGTCGTGATTGAGCAAGGTACGATGAAGCTTCAAGCCGACTCAATTGTGGCTACTCTAAACGCTAAGCGTGAAATTCAAACGATTACTGCCAAAGGTAGACCGTCTAAATTCCAACAGCAAATTAGCGCAGACAAAGGCGTTGCACGAGGCGAGGGTCAAACCATTGTTTATAATGCAGATACAGGCATTATTACTTTGACTGGCGGTGCATATCTATATCAAGATGGTTCAAGTATTCGTGGTAACTCACTGAAATATAGTATGAATAAAGGCGATGTTGAAGCACAAGGCTCATCATCTAACCGTGTTCAGATTATTATTCCGCCATCAACTTCAAAAAGTTTCCCAGGAGCGCGTGACTAATGCAACAAGCTCTTCAACAACCCCAAACTTTGTGTATTAAGCACTTAGCAAAAAACTATAGTAAACGTTGGGTCGTCAAAGACGTATCTTTTAGTATGCAAAGTGGACAGATTGTTGGTTTGCTTGGCCCTAACGGTGCAGGAAAAACAACAAGTTTCTATATGGTTGTTGGACTCGTACGTATGGATAAAGGTGAAATTCACCTTGATGATCTTGATATGTCTGATTTGGCAATGCATGAGCGGGCACGTAAAGGGATTGGATATCTTCCGCAAGAAGCTTCTATTTTTAGAAAGCTAACAATTGCTGAAAATATTATGTCTATTTTAGAAACACGCAAAGACTTAAATAAGCAACAGCGCCAGCAACGTCTTACTGAATTATTGAATGACTTTAAAATCAGTCATATTAAAGATTCATTGGGCATGAGTGTGTCTGGTGGTGAGCGCCGTCGTGCTGAAATTGCACGTGCATTGGCTGCTGATCCTAAATTTATGTTACTTGATGAACCGTTTGCCGGCGTCGATCCAATTTCGGTTGGTGATATTAAAGATATTATCCAGACCTTAAAAGATCGTGGTATTGGTGTACTCATTACTGACCATAACGTACGTGAAACTCTAGCAATTTGTGAACGTGCATATATTGTGAGTGAAGGGGCTGTAATTGCCGAAGGCACGCCACAAGAAATTCTGGATAACGAACAGGTACGTAAAGTCTACTTAGGTGATGATTTTACAGTTTAAATAAAAAAGTTAATCTGTTTGGCTAAAAAGAGGTCAGTGCCTCTTTTTAGTTTTTTTATATTTATATTTTAAAAACAATGAATTAGCCCAAACAATTGATGAAAAAATAATGTGTGAATTATTCCTTCATTTATGCTTCTTTATGCAAAAAAATATGTAGAATGTAGAAGCTTTTAAACGATAACAAACAAGATCAACAAGACAAGCATGATTGGATATAACCAGAGAAGAGTAAAAAGGACATGTAAAAAGCCGGCTTTCCTGAAAGGGTTGATGCTTTTAACTACATTGCATGTACCTATGGTGATATATGCCGCTAAACCAAGTGAGCAATATCACACATTGAAAAACAACTTATCGCAGCTTTTTACCCCTAAAAGTAGTGATGAATTTAAAGTTGCTAAAATGCAAGAGCTGAGTAATTTTAAGCTTGATCGTTCTAGAGTTCAGGAGTTTCCGACTGTTCAACTCAATGATCGAGCAGCTTCATCTTATTCAACTCTGCCATCAAGGAAAATGACTTTGCAGGAAGCGGTGAGAATCGCAATCCAGCGTAACCCTGATATTTCCCAAGCCATTTCAACTTTAGCTGGCCAAAACGCCGGTATTGATGTTGCAAAGGCGGGTTATTACCCTCAAATTTCAGGTGGTATTACCACAGGTGACTTGAGCAGTGGTGAGCGTGGTCGGCAGTTATTGACTTTAAATGCAACTCAAATGCTCTATGATTTTGGTAAAGTGAAATCAGGTGTATCGGTTGAGAAGGCTAAGCTGCAAGTCGAGCAGGCCAATGTTCTGGTCAGCATTGATGATATTGCACTTGATGTCGCACAGTCGATTATCAATATTCAGCGCTATCTTCAGTTAAATAAAATTGCCGAACAGCAAATTGCAGGTATTCAGCGAATTCAGGAAATCGCTAATTTACGTGCAAATGCCGGTATTAGTAGCCAAGCCGATCCAATTCAAGCCCAATCTTATTTGCAAGCTGCTCAGTCTGGTCTGATTGCTCAGCAATCATTGTTACGTCAATATCAGCAGCATTTAAGAACATTACTGGGTGGCGATGTTTCTAGAACGGGATGGATTATTTCAGATGATTTGGTGAAAGTATCTGATTTATATGGTGAGCCTCAGTTTAATACCATTCCAAAAATGATCGCAGCTCAAGCGGGTATTGAAGTCGCTAAAGCGCAAAAAGAGCAGACCCGTTTAACACGTTATCCAACTTTGGCAGTCAAAGGTTCTTTGAGTCAGGCCATTAATGGCAAAAATCCAAATAATGATGAAGACGATGGTCTGTATAGTTCGGTCATGCTTGAAGCAACCAGTCAGTTTTATCAAGGTGGAGCAGTTTCTTCTCAGGTAAAAATGGCGAGTTATGCAGAAGAAGCCGCTAAATCTAAAGTGAATTCTGTTTATCTGGATGTTCTCGATCAGATCAGAACCAGCCGTGAGCAAATTGAAAATAAACAACGACAAATGCAGGTTTTAGCAAATCGCCAAGCAACGACAGTTCGTACACGTGAGCTTTATCAAGAACAGTACAAACTCGGTACACGTTCATTGGTCGATTTATTAAATGCCGAACAAGCGATTCATAGTGCTAATTCAGAACTCGAAACTGCACGTTATGATATTTACAGCAGTATTGTTCAGTACATTGCAGCAACAGGACGTTCTCGCCAAGCTTATGACTTAAATAATATTTCAATTCAGGGGTTCGAAGTACAACCATGATGACAAAAATAAACTACCAGCCCTGGTTACAGGCAGTCTTGACGATTGCTAAACATTATAGAATTGAGCCTTCAGAAGAAAGAATTCGTTTACAACTTGACTGGAACCAAAATCAAAATCTTGATGATGTTTTACAGCTCATTACACGTCAAGTTGGACTCAATTTACGTAAAGTGCCATTTTCTTTAGAGTTGCTCAACCCATGGCGTTTACCTGTCATGGTCGAGTTCAATGACGGTCAAGTCGGTGTAATTGATAAAGCTGATACTCAAGGAAACGTCAGTATCCAGTTTAGTGGAGATCATGGCCTTTCTCAAAATTTAAGCTTAGATGTCTTAAAAACTACAATTAAGAATGTCTATATTCTGCGCCCTGAAACCTCTATTCCCGATGCGCGTATTGATGAATATATCAAGCCATATGAAGCGAGCTGGTTCTGGTCAATCGTTCTAAGAGACTGGAAACGCTACGTTGATATTATGTTTGCCTCACTCATTGCCAATGTGTTGGCACTGGCAACCATTATTTTCTCAATGCAAGTGTATGACCGCGTTGTACCTTCACAGTCTATTCCGACTTTATGGGTACTGGCAGGTGGTGTACTGATTGCAGCTCTTTTTGAGTTTACCTTACGTATATCGCGAGTGTATTTGTCCGATATTATTGGTAAACGTGCTGACTTACGTGTTTCTGATCGTGTATTTGGTCATGCCTTACGCATCAAAAATAAAGACCGTTCAAAATCTACCGGTAGTTTTATTTCCCAGATTCGTGAACTCGAAGGGGTTCGTGAATTGGTGACATCAACCACCATTAGTGCAATTGCCGATTTCCCATTCTTTTTCCTGTTCCTGATCATCTTTGCCATTATTGGTGGAAAACTGTTTTGGGTGATGTTGCTGGTTGTACCTCTTATGCTTTTGCCGGGTATTCTGGCACAGAAAAAACTAGCGCAACTCGCACAAGAAGGTATGAGAGAATCCTCAATCCGTAATGCGATTCTTGTTGAAGCGGTGCAAGGTATTGAAGATATCAAGCTATTACGTGCTGAGTCTCGTTTCCAAAACCAGTGGAACCACATGAACGAAGTTTCAGCCGATATCGGGATGAGACAGCGTAAAATTGTTGGGACCTTAATGGCATGGACTCAAATGCTACAAGGCTTGACCTATGCAATTGTGGTGTTAGTGGGATGTTTTGCCGTGATGGACGGTGAAATGACTACGGGTGCTTTAGTTGCGTGTTCAATTTTATCTTCACGTATGTTAGGCCCAGTTGCACAAATTACAGGTGTGTTAGGTCGTTTACAGCAAGCGAAAGTTGCAAAACAAAGTCTTGATGAACTCATGCAACGCCCGATCGATCAGGCGGACCGTTCGCATCTGGTACATAAAGCTGTTTTAAATGGCGACTATGAATTAAAAAATGTCTTGTTCCAATATGGAGAAGAAGACCCGAAACCTAGTTTGGCCATTCGCCATTTAAAAATTCGTGCTGGTGAAAAAATTGCAATCTTAGGCCGTAATGGTGCAGGTAAATCGACACTGCTTCAGCTTCTATCTGGTATGCAAGTTCCAACTCAAGGTGCAGTGCACTTAGATGGTCTTGATCTTTCTTTAATTGACCCATCTGATGTACGCCGTGATATGGGCCTACTCAACCAAAATGCACATCTTTTCTACGGTACGATTCGTGAAAACCTCACTTTAGGTGCGCCACTTGCAACAGATGAAGATATTCTTCGTGCTTTGGTGGTGACGGGTGCATTACCTTTTGTTCAAGAGAAAAAAGAAGGGCTCGATCATCTGATTTTAGAAGGTGGTGTTGGTTTCTCTGGTGGTCAGAAACAAGCATTGTTACTGGCACGTCTATTGATTCGTCAACCTAACATTTTACTGTTGGATGAACCGACAGCAGCGATTGATGATGTGGCAGAGAAACAACTGATTGATCATTTAAAAGTTTGGCTAGCACATCGTACTTTGGTCGTTGCGACCCACCGCCGAGCTGTTTTAGATCTGGTGGACCGTATTATTGTCGTTAACGAAGGCAAAATCGTGATGGATGGTCCAAGAGATCAGGTCCTTAATCAATCAACAGCCCAACAAAAACAAGTGAGCCAAGGGGGTAATTCATGAGCGAACAACAACAAGAACTCACCCGTTCAATGAATGTCTCTTATAGTGAGCCACCATTACCACGTGCCAGTTTAGTGATCTGGATTGTGGGAATCGGTTTAGTTATTTTCTTTATCTGGGCATGGATATTTAAACTTGAAGAAGTTTCTACCGGTACGGGTAAAGTGATTCCATCATCTAAAGAACAGGTCATTCAGTCTTTAGAAGGCGGTATTTTAACCAAGCTGAATGTACAAGAAGGCGACATTGTTCAAAAAGGACAAATTCTTGCGCAGCTTGATCCAACCCGTTTTGCGTCAAATGTCGGTGAATCAAGATCTTTACTGATCTCTGCTCAAGCGACAGCAGCGCGTTTGCGTGCGGAAGTAAATGGTACACCTTTGGTTTTCCCTGAAATTGTGATGAAAGAACCAAAGCTTGTACAAGAGGAAACAGCGCTATACCGCTCTCGTCGCGCTGATCTTGAGCAAACGCTTGCAGGTTTAAGACAGGCTTTACAACTGGTGCAACAAGAACTGGCAATGACAGAGCCGTTAGTTGCAAAAGGTGCAGCAAGTGAGGTCGAGGTTTTACGTCTACGTCGTGAAGCAAATGATCTACAAAACAAAATGAATGATGCGCAGAACCAGTATTATGTGAAAGCACGTGAAGAGCTATCTAAAGCTACGACTGATAGTAAAACACAGCAACAAATCGTACTGGGCCGTAGTGACAGTTTAGATCGTGCAGTGTTTAGAGCGCCGGTACGTGGGGTTGTAAAAGAAATTGCGGTGACTACGCATGGTGGTGTTATTCCACAAAATGGTAAACTGATGACGATTGTACCAATCGATGAGCAACTGCTGATTGAAGCGCGTATTTTGCCGCGTGACATTGCCTTTATTCGTCCGGGACAAGAAGCTCTGGTTAAGATTACTGCCTACGATTACTCAATTTATGGTGGTTTAAAAGGTAAAGTTACGGTTATTTCACCAGACACGATTCGTGATGAGGTTAAACAAGACCAATTCTATTACCGTGTTTATATCCGCACTGATTCTGACAAGCTTTATAATAAAGAAGGTAAAGCGTTTGGTATTACACCGGGTATGGTGGCAACAGTAGATATTCGTACTGGTGAAAAAACAGTACTGGATTACTTACTTAAACCATTTAATAAAGCCAAAGAAGCATTACGAGAAAGATAATAAAAAAAGCCCCGAGATTCGGGGCTTTTTTATGGGTTTGATTCTTTTAAATTCACGTTATAATTTGATTTTTATTATGCTTTATTTAATTTATGGCTTTTACGATTGCATCACAGATTACATTTGAAGAAGAAATTAAAAAAAGCAGATTTCAGGCCATCGCTGCGCCAGTCGAAAATGAACAGCAAGTTAAAGAATTTTTAGAATACAACAAAGATATCTCGACCACTCACCAATGTTGGGCATGGAAAATTGGGCATAACGTACGCTTTAACGATGATGGTGAACCGTCAGGAACAGCAGGGCGTCCAATCTTGGCAACCATTGAAGGGAATGACTTAACCAATATTATAGTGATGGTTAACCGTTGGTATGGTGGAATAAAACTAGGAACAGGCGGCCTTGTTAGAGCATATGGTGGCTGTGCTGGACAATGTTTACTGTTGGCTGAACGCATTGAACTCATTGCGAAGAAGACAATTTACTTTTCTTGCCATTTTAATGAATGGGCGATCTTCCAATATGAGCTGACTCAACAACAAATTGAATATCAGGAAACTTACACAGCAACGGGTGTAGATATTGAGGCACGGTTACAAATACATCAAATTGAACCGCTAGCCCTAAAACTTAGAGATGTAACCCGTGGTCGTGAAGAATTAAAAGTAGAAGAAGAATTAATAGATGACTGATTCCTTATTGAAATATCGTGAGCAACATAAGCATCGCTTAAACTATATGCCATGGTTATATTGGAGTTTAAAACCTAAAAATCGTGCTTGGGCTGAAGAGTGGCAAAAAGAATATCAAGCCTATTTAATGGATATGGAAACCGTTGAGATTGGTGAAAATTGTTTTATTTCACCCTTAGCACACATTTTTGCTGAGCCGGGGCGCAAAATTATCATTGGTGATAATAGTTTTATTGCGGCTGATTGCACATTACATGGACCGCTTGAAATCGGTAACGAAGTCGCGATTAATCATCATTGTATTTTAGATGGTGGACGAGCTGGCATAAAATTGCATGACCAAGTCCGAATTGCAGCATATTGTCATTTATATGCGTTTGATCATGGAATGCAATTAGACCGCCCGCTTTACCAACAGCCTGTCACTTCTAAAGGAATTGAAATTGAGCAGGACGTTTGGTTGGGTGCACATGTGGGAATCAAAGACGGTATAAAAATCGGTAAACATGCTGTGGTCGGGATGAATAGTATGGTGACCAAAGATGTTGAGCCCTACCATATTATCGGTGGGAATCCCGCAAAATTTATTCGCTTAAGAGAATAATGCAGTTTTAAGAATGTAATAAAATGTTTGATCTTTAAACAAAAAAGTTGGTTTTTATACATAAACCTTAACATACCAATTTTTATCTATGTTAAGTTAAAGCTAAGTTTTAATAATAATCTCCAAGGCAATAGACCTGAAGAAGAGAGGCTAACATGAACCGTGTTATTGCGTGTATTGACTCATCACCGTGTATTAATGCTATTGCCGATGCAGCAGCATGGGTTGCTAAAGCAACTGGACGGGAACTTGTATTATTACAAATTCTAGATTATTACCCAGCTAGTTATCATCTTGGTGAAATTAGCGGAGTAATTGGCTTTGAAAGCAATGCAATGCTGCTAAAAGAGTTAGCTGAGCTGGAACAAAAACAAAGTGAACTCGCTTTAGACTATAGCAATAATTTACTCCGTCACATTTCTGATCTTATTCAAGAGAAACACGGAATTACGAGTTCGAAAATTCAAGAAAAAGGTGATTTCTTAGAGCAAAGTTTTAATCTCTTGCATGAAAATGACATTGTCATTTTAGGTCGAGTCGGGGAAAGAGCTGCCGAAAAACATAAACCGATTGGTAGTAATGTTGAAAACTTTATTCGTGGAGCCAACTGTACAGTTTTGACCATTGGTGAAAACTTTAAAGTGCCAACACGATTTATCTTTGCTTATGAATATTCTCCAACTTGTCAAAAAATGATGCGCCGTATTGCGCAAAGTGATTTATTACGAACACTACAATGTCATTTGGTTTATGTTGGTGATCATCCAGAAATATTAAATGAACCTGAGCATTACCTTAAACAAGCGGGTCTCGATGTAGTCACCGTTTACCGTTATGGTGATGTTGCACAAAACATTCTAGAGTACCAACAAGAACATGGTATTCAAATTATTGTGCTAGGGGCATTTAGTCATAGCAAGATTCATCAATTCTTCTTGGGTAGCATTGCAACTACCATATTCCGAAACGCGACTGTACCATTGCTTGTGGCTAAATAATAAGATTTCCATATAGTTATCCGCAAATCTTGTGGATAACTATATGGAAAAGCAACAGTAATAAAAGTAATTTATTGATTATAAATAAAAAAATAAAAAAGACGATTTTTTAACCGTTATTTCACAATTGCAATTGCGAACCCATCATGGCCTTTTGAACCCACCGTTTGTAATGCTGTGCAAGACAATATTTGTGGATGGTTTTCGAGTGCTTTAAACATTTCACGAATGCCTTCAATACTCGGTTTTTTATTCTCAGGATTTAAAATATCGCCTGCACGAATCACGTTATCAAGCACGATAATGGTGCCGGATCTTGAGAATTTCAGGCTCAATTCTAAATATTCAGGATATCCCTGTTTATCTGCATCTACGAAAATAAAATCAAAAGGCTCGATAGATTGAGGATCGATCGCAGAAAGAATATCTGCGGCGCGGCCAGCTTTAAGTTCAACTTTTACAGGAAGATTAGCATGGTCGATATTTTTTTGAGCCATTTCTGCATGAGTAGTACGGCCTTCAATTGTGAGTAAATAACCATCTTCAGGTAAAGCACGCCCTAACCAGATAGTACTGTATGCAGCAAAGGTTCCAATCTCTAAGACTCGTTTGCATTTATTCATTTGAATAAGCATCTGCAAGAACATACCTTGGTTAGGCGCCACTGCAAGATGATTTGAAAAGCCGTGTTCATCGGTATTTTTTAATGCATAGTCGAGTCGCGGGTCTTCGGGAATTAAATGTGAATCGATATATTCGTCAATGTCTGTCCACATCTGCTGCATAATCAAATTTACCTATATGTTGATCGGGCTATTTTAAACGTTTATGCATAGAGTGCAAAAATCTTCGTTTGAAGAAATTTTGGTTGATTGGGAAATGAGCAATAAAAAAACTCCTTTCGATTGAAAGGAGTTTTTAAATTAGAAATTACACATTGAACTGTTTCGAGTGAGGTCAGGCCCCCAAGTACGATAGCCTTGAGTATCAATATGAATCTGGCCTGAGCTGTATAGACCAATACCCATATTTAAGCTTTGGCCATGCTGAGCCCAGAACTGACAAAGTTTAAACTTGGTATTTTCGATAAAAGCATAATCTTGAGCTTGTGGGAACTCCGGACCAATACGGAAATCAATTGCGGAGTTAAATAAATGTTTAGAAGAGCTTGCGCCGCCAGCACATTCATTTAAAGGCAAATCTCGGTAAACCGAGGTGACTTCAAAGTCGGTTAAAACTTTTGCTGCAACTAAATATTTAAATACGCGTAGGGTCGATAAAGAATTTCCCCATAGTTCGCGATTAGGCACGGCATATTCGGAACGTCCACATTTTTGCCAATCACGTGCTGAGCGTAATAGCTCAAAACTTGGCACAATGCCTGCGACGTTGTTTCGAGTTAAGAATTTTTCATATTCACGAACACGTTCGTAATTTTCACCAGAACTTAACCAGTTCCGATAAGATGCAGGCTCAACTTTAGGGCGAATCGGGCGCTCGATAATAACGCGCTCTTGTGGAATAAAGATTCGTTTACCACTTGGAGAGGTTTTGCCTGTTGTTGTGTGTTGGGGAGAGCTGACACAACCTACCATAACCGCTGGGATTATGCATAAGGGCATCATACTCTGCAAAAACTTCCGCATAAGAAAAATTAAGCACTTATAAATATTGCGGCTATTTTAATGCAAAACAGTGCACAAATTACGAGGAATTTGCAATGAAATGTTTGAATAGGGTATAAAAAAGATCAGCGGTTGCTGATCTTTTTTGAAATTACTTTTCAAGATATTGTAATTTATCAGGTTTGCCGTTCCATTCTTCACGGTCAGCTGGTTGGTCACCAATTTGAGTAATGTTAGGCCATTTTTGAGAAAGATCAGCATTTAATTCAATAAACACTTCTTGACCTTCTGGTAACTCATCTTCAGAGAAAATTGCATTTGCTGGGCACTCTGGTTCACATAATGCACAGTCAATACATTCATCCGGATTAATCACTAGGAAATTCGGACCTTCGTAGAAACAGTCAACAGGACAAACTTCTACGCAATCTTGGTATTTACATTTAATACAATTTTCAGTGACAACAAAGGTCATGGCGACAGCTACCTAAAAAATATGGTTTCATTTCGAATAGCTTATTTTAGGCAAAAAAGGGGTAAACAAACAATTGCTTTTATTGATATTCTTTATTCATGCATATGAAGATAAGTTAATACGTTGATAATCAAACAGATCTTCGAGGCTTAGGAGTTGCGAAACTATAAAATTAAAATAATAATATATTTTATAAAACAATAACTTAAAAAATATTTTATTTAATTATTTAGATGTCATTTAAGTCAAGGCATCTATTTTAATAAATACCTTAACTTTTCATTTTTCTTTCATAAATTTTGATTTTCTGCTTTTTTTGTTGAATAGTCCTTAAATTTTTAGCGCTAAACGTTACATAGTAAATGGATATCTTCGGGTTCGAGCTGCCAAAGTTGTTGATCTGGAGCACTTAATGGTTGCGCGCCATGCTTCATATAGAAGTCTATAGTGCGCCGACTTGGAGTTGCTGAAATATACAGTTGGTGCGCACCGAGTTGCTTGGCTGACTCATTTGCGGCTTGCATAAGCTTAGCACCAATGCCTTGACCTTGCTGGTCTGCATCGACATAGAAATAGTGGAGTAATTTAGCATGAGGATAGTCTGCTATAACTTGGTTTGACACCACACTCACACCAACGAGTTTTTCATGGGCATCAAATGCACCTACAAATATTGAACCTTGTGCAAAGAGTTGTTTGAGCTTAGGTGGGTCATTTTCTAAATGATATGAATCCCAATATTGAACATCAAAAAAACAATCAACTAAATCTAGCTGTTGTTGATTTTGAATATACATTTGAGTGATTAATTCACGACGGCTAATCTGCTGCCAAATAAGATCAATTTCTGAATGTTGTAGAGATCTTAAGATCATATAAATATTATTCTCCGATATGAATAAGCAGACCTAAGCCTGCTTATTCGGAAGTGCTTTATCAAGATTTGAGTGCAGCTTTCAACTCATAGAGTTGTTCAAGTGCCTGACGAGGCGATAAATTATCGACTTCAATTTGCTTAAGTAAATCTAGAGCAGGGGATGAAACTTCGATCTCGACAACTTTCTCTATGATTTGTGAACCAGAGTTTGCATCTGGTGGAGCAAACAAATCATTTTGAAAACTAGTTTGTAGATGTTGTTGCTGCTGTTTCTCTAAGATACGCAAACGCTTTTGCGCTTCTTTAATGACATTGGCAGGAATGCCCGCTAATTTTGCAACTTGTAAACCATGACTTTGACTTGCAGGGCCTTGCTGAACCTTATGCAATAAAATCAGGTTGCCGTTAAGCTCTTGCGCTGTCACATGATAATTATCGATTCCTGCTTCACTACCAAGTTCAGTCAACTCGAAATAATGAGTGGCAAATAAACATAAACATTTTACACGTTTAGTTAAATCAACTACGCATGCCCATGCTAAAGATAAACCGTCATAGGTACTGGTTCCGCGGCCCACCTCATCCATTAAAACCAGCGATTGATTGGTCGCATGGTGCAGAATTTGCGAAGTTTCGGTCATCTCAACCATAAAGGTAGATTTGCCTGTAGATAAATCATCGGCTGAACCAATACGGGTAAAGATTCGGTCAATTGGACCAAGTTTGACTACTTTCGCCGGAACATAGCTACCGCAATAAGCAAGCAAACTGATTAATGCTGTTTGTCGCATGAAGGTTGATTTACCGCCCATGTTTGGACCGGTAATAATCGCCATACGGTGCTGGGCATCAAGGAAAGTATCATTTGGGGTAAATGGTGCTTTATTTAATGCTTCAACAACAGGATGACGACCTGCCTGAATTTTAATACCTGTTTCCGGGGTAAATTCAGGGCGCGCCCAATTGTTTAAACGTGCTTGATGAGCAAAGTTTGCAATTACATCAATTTGAGCAATTGCTGAACTCATCATTTGTAGCTGAGCAATATTTTCACGAAGATTTTCAAGTAAAGCTTCGAATAATGCTTTTTCACGTGAGAGTGCACGTGACTCGCTCGACAGAACTTTATCTTCAAAACTTTTTAGCTCTGGCGTAATGTAGCGCTCAGCATTCTTTAATGTTTGACGGCGAATATAGTCAGCAGGGGCTTGTTCTGCTTGAGCACGAGTCAGTTCAATGTAGTAACCACTTACACGGTTATAGCCGATTTTAAGGGTGTTAATACCTGTGCGCTCGCGTTCTTTGATTTCTAAATCAATTAGGAACTGACCTGCATGATCGCGAATTTGGCGTAATTCATCGAGATCAGCATCATATCCTTCTGCAATTACATTGCCATCACGAAGTAATACTGGCGGATTTTCAACAATTGCTGCCATTAAATGCTGATGAAGCGCTTTGAAATCTCCAAGTTCTTGATCAAGTTGAACTAATAACTTGGATTTTTTCGCTTGAATAACTGGAGTTAACGCCGTTCTTAAAGCTGGAATTTGTGCACATGCATGACGAAGCTGTACTAAATCACGTGGTCGTGCGCTACCTAATGCAACACGGCTAAGCACACGTTCAATATCGCCAATTTCTTTAAGCACTAAACGAACAGGACTTTCATGGTAGCCTTGAATGAGTTGCTCAATTGCATCTAAACGAGCATCGAGTAAGGCTGTATCACGAACAGGTTGCATAAGTGTTCGGCTTAATAAACGGCCACCCATTGCAGTTTGGCAATCATTTACCAGTTGGAATAATGATGTTCCATGTTCAAATAGTGGCTCGATAATTTCTAGGTTACGGCGCGTGATTGGGTCGAGCGCGATAAAGTCTGTACTTTGCTCAAGCTGAATTGAACGGATATGTGGTAATGCAGTTTTTTGCGTTTCTTTTGCATAGTGAATGAGTGCAGCGGCAGCAGCTTTAGCTAAAGGTAATGGGTCTAAACCAAAACCTGAAAGTGTTGATACCGTAAACTGATCACATAAAGTCTTTTGCGCATTATTTAGATTGAAATCTACATTTGGGCGTTTAGTAACAGGGCAATCTAAGTGCTTTTTAATTTGTTCGATAATATTGGTGTCGACCAAGTCTTCATCAATCAAGATTTCACTTGGCATTAAACGCGCAAGTTCAATAGGTAATTGTTCTGGCTTGTAATCTTGTTGTTGAACTTTAAAAATACCCGCGCTCAAGTCGAGTAAAGCAAAACCAATCTGGTTTTGATGAATGCATAAGGAAACGAGATTAGATGATTGATAACTGCTGAGTAATGCATCATCAGTTAATGTACCAGGGGTCAGAATACGAACAACTTTACGTTCAACCGGACCTTTACCTGTCACTTCTCCGACTTGTTCGCAAATCGCAACAGTGCGCCCAGCTTTAACAAGACGGGCAAGATAACCTTCTGCCGAGTGATAGGGAACACCCGCCATTGGAATAGGTCGGCCACTGGCTTTACCACGATGGGTTAAAGTAATGCCTAAAAGTTTGGCTGCTAAATGAGCATCTTCAAAGAAGAGTTCATAAAAGTCACCCATACGGTAGAACAGCAACGCATGTTGATAGTCCGTTTTAACTTTGAGATATTGCTGCATCATAGGTGTATGAGAAGATAAGTCAGCCATGATTTCAGCGCTATTCATGTATGTTAAATCCTTAAATTTAAATAATAAATAAGTTAATTTTGAAAGTTTGGCTGTCCAACCAATTCTAACAACTTCTGTGCAAAACTGACCTAATGTAAGAAAAAAGTACACCTTTTCGTGTATCTTTTTATGTCAAAATTGAGTCAACAGTGTGTGAGAGCTTAACTTAAACTCTCACGGTTGCCATCTTAACAAATTGAGACTGATTGACAAAAAGGATTCCTAAATTGAATGAGGAAATAAGCAACAAAAAGAAGGTAGCCTTCCAGCCCATGTAATAGATAATTCCTTAAAAGTAATGACCAGGTATTTTGATTTATAATTCGATTATCTATAGTACCAAAATTATTTTATGCATATTACATACCACATTTGTAGTTAAAAAGAAGCTCATCGGAAGATGGGCTTATTATGGACTATTGGGTTATAGGATATTTTGAGAAAACATTTAATTAAATAATTTTTATTTTTACCAAAAAGTAAAATTAACTTGTTAAAAAATATTTCATTTTATCTCTATTCATCCATAAATTTTGCGGATTGGTTATCAAAACCATAATTTTTTTATGTGTTTTTTTGAAAACTTACTTAAAGCTTTAATTACTTACATTCTGCTCTTATATACTTACTTTCTGATACATTTCTTGGGCCATAATCATACTTATAGAACAACGACTATTCATAATTTAGCACCTTATAACAATAGTACGGAGATAAGTAATGCCAAAGTATTTAGCTGTAGCAGAGAAAGTATATAAGAAGATTAAAAATGATGGCTTATACACTAATGACATTGCCGAGAACCTTAATTGTCTTATCAGCCAAATTAGAAAAGCCATTAAAGGGACAGAGTTTAAGCTCAAATATAACTATATTGATTTTGATGAGCTTTTAACCCGGCCGTTAAGTGAGTGTAAAGTTCAACTTGATTTAAGTGTTATGCCAAGATTTGAAAATGAAGGTGAGTATCTTCTTTGGTTGGCTGGTTTTATAGAACGAATCACAGAAGGAGGCAAAACTAAATTACCTCCTATTTCACAGTTTGTGCCGCCAGGTTTCAAGTTCTCTAATGATTCAATCCCTGTAGCGAAGGTTGTTCAAAAAGAAGAACATGCAGACATGATTATTAGTTATTTCAAATCCGAGGACTTTATTAAAACAAATAAAGTACCTTCATAAATTATAGAAGTGTCAGTCCATGATGCTTCTATATTCTGCTGATTTGTTTCAGCTACCGCCATTTGGGGCGGTTTTTTTTCAATAATGAGTATTAAAATTAAATATAGATAATGAAAGGTTAATAAATGGCAGATAAAGCAATTATAGATATTGCAAAAATTTTGGTCGCTCATCACTTTATTTTGAACAAAGAAAAATCATTTGATATAGAAAAAATTTTACTACCACTTATTGAGGGTTGGAGTGAATTTGGTGATAACGGACCAACTATAACCGTGGTTAGCGATTTAAAAGGTATTTCTTTTAAATCAGTGTCATTGAATAGTACTGTCGAGAACTTTGTCACTTGGAGTCAAGTACCAAATGGTTCTGATCTTAAAGCTGTACTGGAATTTATAGAAAGTATTCTTAGGGAATATTTCTATAAAGATGAGGTTTAAAGTTTCTCTGAGTTTTGTGTAGCTTTCTATGAGAAGGAATTAAATTTTCTAAAAAAGTATGAAACATGTATTGAATTTATATATTTAAACTTTTAATATATATTTCATATATTACTGCGCTGAAAGTTTTTATTTTTGTGGCCCGTTTCTCTTATTGAGAAGCGGGTTTTTTAATATCTATAGTTTAAAAAGTTTCATTAACCATAAGTGTAGATCGAATTTTTTATTTTTTAGGAAAACTATATATAACACTTACAGAGCTTCTTTATTGTGGAGCAACTCTACGTGTATAGACCTAAAACTGGTGAAATCGTAAGTGATAAAAATTGCGCGAGAAGGGCAACGGACCATCAATTTGTCAATTTTATATGGTCGAATAAAAATGGGACCAAGACTAAATTTGAACACTATAAAGGATGTATGGATGATTCTGGCAAGAAATTAAACCAGATTGTTGAGCAACTGCCTGTAAATTTAGGAATAGCAGAATTTATTAAAGGGCAAGGATGATCCCTTGGTTAAACCGCTCTTCTTATAAAAAGCGGCTTAACTTCTAAAACTAAGCACCACGCATTAATACTGCCACTGCTTTTTCCAGAAATTGTAGGGTCACTGGTTTGAGCCAAGTTCCGTCAGCAAGGTTCGGTTCATTTTGCATTGCTTTACGGATTTTTTCTTGAGTACTGGGGTTTTTACCTGCATAGCTTTGTAGCATAGAGAGCCATTGTTGTGCCAAACGCTTTGCTCCTTCACTATCTGGTGGGACCTCGGCATCAATCAATTTTTCAATATCGACCAATAATTGAGGCCATTTTTTCATCTCACGGATGTAATTTTCTTTTAGAAAAGCAAACTCCTCGTCAGATAAATAACGGGCAAATATACTCAGCTTACTCTCAGAAAAAGCTTTAAGTAAAAACTCAACCACTTCTGGCGTTACGCCTAATTTTTCCTGAAATTCAGGCTCGGCTGAGTTTATGGCATTTAGTTTAACTAACCATTCAGGGTTAGCTCGCGTATTGTGCTCAAGAGTTTTCATCCACTTTCGAGCCAAGTCTTGAGCTGCTTCACTATTAGATGGTTCGCCAGCACTAAATAGTGCGTTTGCTGCTTGAGTTAACTCTTGCCATTCTTGGTGGCTTTTAGTGCCTGTTTGTAAGAAAGTCAGTTTTTCAAGCTCTTCTTTTGTAAAGTATTTCTCATACATTGCTATAAGCTCCAGAGTTTTTAGCCAATCCTCCAAACCGAGCTCTTCACCATTTATAATCTGAGATTTAAGCTTGCTGAGCTGATTTCGCAATTTCTGTTGCTCGGTCAACCTTCGATCAATTGCTTGAATCTGCTGATCAATAATAGGTAAAAGTGCAAGATTGGGGTCTTCAAGAACCGTATGGATTTCAGCTAACGACATTCCCAGTCCTCGTAATGCTTGAATCTGATGCAAACGAGTAATGTCTTTACGGGTATATAGTCGATAACCAGCATCGGAACGGACCGAAGGCTGAAGTAAACCGATATCGTCATAGTGATGAAGAGCACGGACAGTAAGTCCTGTTTGCTTAGCCAATTCACCAACTTTTAACAGCATCTTTTTAGCTCCTTCTTCCTTAGGTGTGTTTTATGCTAGGGGCTTACGTTACGTGAGGGTCAACTACTTTAATCATAATTTTTTATTGTTTTTACTTTTTCTTGGATAAAAATGACTTCATGTTATTCAACTAATAAATAGGCATTATATTTAAGTCATTAAAAGACTAAAACCACTAAAATATTTAATAAATCAACAGCAAACGATGCTCACCATCTTTTTCTAAAGACATTCGGTGAACAAAAGGCCAGACCTTCTGAAAGGGATGATCTATAGCTAAACGCCACAAATATAGTGTTCGAAGCCTGTCAATATGGATTGTTTTATTGCTTATAAAACATACAAAAAAACTTATGCGTTTATAACGATACATGTTGTATGAGACAAGAGTTAATTACTTAAAAATACAACGATTTATAAAAAAGGTGAACAAAACTAAAATTTCAATTATTTTTTGAAGTTATATATTAACCAACTTAATTTTATGCTTCGATTTATTATGGAAAGTTGTTTTGATTAAAAAACATATTTTTTTGTCTTTAATTTTTGGCTTAATCATTGGTAGTTCAGTCGGTTCTTTTGTATACGCAAAAACGCTTCCCAAACAAGATGAGGTAACTATTACTGCTTGTGTAATAGTCAACAAAGCCGTGAAGTATGAAATGATGGATCTAGAGCAGGTTAAAGAGTTGGGCTGGATCACGGGGAGGCAATTAAAGGCAGGTTATCCTGCTATTGCAAGTAAGCTTTTTGTTCCCCCACAAAATTTAAATAATGATTTGGAAACGGCTAATTGTAGTGCTTTTTTAAAAGGCTTTAGCAACGCCAAAATATCTTAATTTATCCAATAGTTTGTAATATTTATTCTTGAGTACTGCTGAATATAGTAGGTAGTTAATTTTTTTATTTTTTATATAACTGGTTGTAAAAATGAAGTTTTTCCCTTTAGTTTTAATTTTTTGTTGCTTTTCTATGGGTTGTACCACACTAAATTCAAAGAAAAATTATGAGACAAATGAATGTGTTCGTTTTAAAAATATGATGACAAATTTGTTAGAGCCTGAGGCTTTGTATCCACTTCAAGAAGCATGCATTAGTTCTAAAGCTAAAAAGTAATAATCTTCTATAGATTATTGAATAGGAAATTAAAGAATAATTTTAGATTGAGAACTTTCGATGAGAATGAAATTTATTGCATATAACCCTAAAACGGGAGAAAAGTTGAAATTAACCGAATGCCGGATTAATGATAGAACGCAAGGAACTAAATACTATTTTAATGATGGGTATGGTAACTTTGTTTATAGTCTTAAAGACAAGCAACTCTTTGAGTTGGGGCATTATAGATCAGTAATGGAAGTGATGATCGCCAAAAAAGACTACTATTTGATTGGTGAATATTAAAATTATTTTGATACCAATTAAGTGTAGAACTAGCAAACATGTATTGTGATGATAAAAGAGAGTACAGAACTCTCTTTTATCTACAAATTATTTTTTAAACACTATATGTGGAAGAGTTGAAGTTAAAAACTTTCGAGCAAATTAATGAGATTAATCTGATCTAAAGATTGAATCACTTCGGTAGCTTGCAGATAGTTTTGTTGTTTAGACAAAGCATGTGGCCAACCATAAATATATTTAATCTCTGCCTGATGTGCAGCGGTAATTCCTAAATCAGTGTCTTCAATCACTATTGTTTGTTTAGGATCTGCCTCTAAAATATTTAGCATCTCAAGATATGGATCTGGATAGGGTTTTGTACGTGCAATATCGGTTCCAGAAATGAGCTGTATTTCTCCTCGTAAATCTAATAAACCAAGATTTGATAGGCAGACATCCCGAGGGGCTGTAGATACAAAGCCAAATGGGATTTGCTTCTTTTCTAAACTTGTGATGAAGTCTTGGATACCTGATCTTAAATATTTAGTATGTAACATACTATTATATATATCAGTAAGCTGAGCTGTTAGATCGAGATGTCTATGTTTTGGAATCCCTAAAGTATCTAAAGTTGCTTCTAAGCTCAGACCTATGAGTTGTTCAGCGTTAAAATTTTTAGCCTGTTCAGGAACCGCTTTTAAAAGTGCATCAAAATGGAGTTGTTCACTATCTACAATCACTCCATCAATATCAAAAATAATAGTCAACTGAGTCATAATATAATTTACCCAACCTCTGCAATACGAAGTAAAACTTTGCAATTAGGATTTTGAGGTGGGGTGAGCTTTTGTTGATTAATATCACACCCTACAATTTGAAATGCTTTTTCATACTCCGAAATTGGAAATTCATGGCTAATTAAACGTTCTGCTGGTATATGACTATCACGAATCATTGCATATGCGCGTTCAAAGCTATTATTTAGCGAGTCAATTGAACCCATAATAGATAAACTTTTATCTGCAATTTTTAAAACATCGATAGTTGCTTTTTTATCTTTGAGGGCAATATTGAGTAATTTTCCACCCGGTGCAAGATGCTCACAAATAACTTCTGTCAAATAGCCAGTCGTATCAACTACTAAATCGATATAAGCGTCTTGTTCTGGATATTCTGCTCGCATAGCCTCTTCAAAATCTTGATAAATTGAAGCTGCAGGAGGAAGATTTCTGCGAGCAAAATCATAACGATATTGATTTTTTTCGACCATAAATGCATTCACACCTCTATGATGTAATACCCATAAGTAGAGCATCCCCATCGGTCCTGCACCAATTACGGCAGCACGAACATTGGTGTGGGTAATTGATAGTTTATCTACACCTGTGATCGTACAACTTAATGGCTCGGTTAATGATGCAGCAGCAAAAGAAACGTGATCATCAATTTTAATTAGAAATTTTTCTTTTGCGCGGTACTGTTCTGCAAAAGCACCATCATAAGAAACGCCAGCCTCTGTGCCTACTTTCGTTTCACAGTGATTAAAATTTCCGATTTGGCACATTCTACATTTTTGGCAAGAGTATGTTGGGTTAATCACAACACGATCGCCCACTTTAAAATCTCTTACGTCATTGCCTACTTGCGTTACAACTCCCGCTGTTTCGTGCCCAAGAGTAACACCCGGATGTGCTACTGGATAATCACCCGTAATAATTCCAACATCTGTGCCGCAAATACCACAAACTTGAATATTTACAATAACATCGTCAGCCTCAATACAATGCAATTCTTTAGTTTCAGTTAAGTTGACTTTCCATTGGTCTAAATACTTTAATGCTTTCATTATACGGCTGCCTTATTTTGTACTTGGGTTAAAATGTTGAAGGTTTGATCAAGCTTATTTAATATTTCATCTAGGTGGGCTCGTTCACAAATTAAAGGTGGGCGTACTTTTAGAGCAGAACTTTTACCATAACGAGCACCACGAATAATGAGACCTAAACTCGAAGCTGTCTTAATGCATTGAGCTGCAAACTCTGGAGAAGGGGTGTCAAAACCATACATATAACCCAACCCACGAACGTTCGTTATTTCTAGATATTTTTCTTGTAGTCTTAATAAACCCTCTTTTAAATAGAGCTCATTTTTTTGTACGTTTTCTAAGATTTTTTCATCTTCAATAATTGAAATAGTTTCATCTAAGGCCACTAAAGAAAGGGGGTTCGCGCCAGAAGTACTTGAGTGTTCAAAAGCTTCTAAGACATCCATTTTTTCTTTCATGAGTACACCACCTACAGGAATACCAATACCACCAGCACCTTTAGCAAAGACAATAATGTCTGGGTTTAAACACTTTGCATAACCGTTTGAGGCGAAAAATGTTCCTGTTCTTCCAAAACCAGTTTGTACTTCGTCGGCAACTAGCACAATATTATGGCGATCACAGAACTCACGGAGATAACTATAAAATTTTTGCGGGATAACAATATTTCCGCCATTTCCTAAAATTGGTTCAATAATTAAACAGGCTATATTTTTATTTGAACCAAATTCAATCAAATGGTCTAAGTCTATATATTCATTAAAATTATGAATATCACTTTGATTTTCTACAGTAGAGGGTAATGGTATTTTTAAAGAATCAGGAATTACAACTTGGAAATCTTTAATTCTAAATGCATTACCTGAAATTTGTGCTGTAGCAAGCGATTGACCGTGATGTGCCATATAGAGAGTGATAACACCTGAACGGCCAGTAAATTTTTGTGCCATTCGAATTGCACATTCCACTGCACCAGAACCGGAAACATCACGTAGCCAGATTCGATTAATTTCTGAAGGTAAATAAGGCGTTAATTTTTTCAAAATCTCTTGCGACATCTCATTCGTATAAGCAGAACTTAAATGTGCACAACGATCAATTTGTTGCTTGAGCTTGTTGCTTAAACGAGGATGTGTATAGCCTAAAGGTAGATTAAATGTACCGGAAGCGGCATCAATCATGGGTTGATTGTCAATAAATAGATAAGGACCGTCACCCTTAAATTTAGTTAGGAGATTTTCAAACTTACTATTCATTTAATTTTCCATAGAGGTTTTAGAGGCTATTACTTCATAAAAGATTTATTTTTTATTAATTTTCATAAGCTAATAAAAAATAAAGCCGCATCATAAAGATGAAAAAAAATAAATATTTATATGTAGTGTGGTAGTTATATTAATAAATGTAGATTTTTTACAAAAGTTAACCATGATAACAAACTGTAAAATCATTTTTAAGAATTATTGAATATACTTATTTTTTAATGGTTTATTGAAAGATAAAAATGAAGTGGTATTTAAGGTGAAATAGTGTGAAAGAGTAGAGGTTTGATTTTTATGTGATTGTAAAATATAAGGTTAATCTTTATAATCTTTGTTATTAATTAAAGGTAGGGTAACTATTTATAGCAGTATTATAAAAAGTAGAGTAAAAGTAATATGTAATAGTAGTAGGGTATATTTTGTTTTCTAGATAGCCAGAAGTTTAATGAAGTTTTTAAAATATTCTGGTTTTCAAAAGTATATTAAATAGAATTTAAATATTAAAATCTGAAGAAGGTGTGATTATTTTTTTTGTAACGTGAATTATATAAAAATAAAAAAATGCTAGAATCTGCGCAGGTTTTTTTAATTGAGTATTTTATGTTTTTTAAACATCTTCCTTTGTTACTAGGTCTTGGATTCATTATTTCAGGATGTGGTGAACAAGGAAATGGGAACTTGACGGTAGGTGGAGTAACTATTCAGGGTACAGGTGGAGGGAAAGGTAGCTTAAAAGAACCTGCTCTTCCTGTTGAAGGGGATGGTAATTTTAAATGGAATCTGCCATTTGGAAATTTTGATAACAGCTATCATGACAACTGTAACGGGATAGAAAGGGTGATCAGGTTCTCCCCAAGTAAAAGTTTAGACTATAATAATTCTAAAAAAATAATTGATGTAGATATTTTGGTAAAAAATAATACGAGATTTTTTGTTGCCGATAGTAGTGATTTGCCTGAAAAATTTATTATTAAAAATAATGATGAAACTATAGTTGAGCAGTCACAGAATAAGTTGATTCAAGAGTATCAACCTGGAGAATGTAAGCTCTATAAACTAAAATATGAGTTAGAGTATAGTAAAACTGTTCGTCAAGAATGGAAATTTAATTATGATCCTAAATATTATGGAATTCTAAATAATAAAGTCTTAGATAATGAGTTTAAGTGTAAAGCTGTAAGCGATAAAATTATATATACTGAAACTCAGTTTGAAAATGAAAAAAGTGACACTTTAAATAACTTTAAAGTAGATGGTGAAATAAATCTTTATAATGAGGGTGAAAATGGTGATTTATTAGATTTATATCCTCAAGCCACAAGTTATAAAAAGCCTTTAATTAATATATTTGAAAACAATAATAATAGATGTAAATTTACAATTACTTATCCTACTATAACCATAAAATAAGGCATTAACTATGTGAACTTGATAGCAGAGTAATTCTGCTATCAAGTCTATATCTCCCAAAAAATGTGCAATCTGCACATTTTTGTGTATAATAACTTTCAACTCATCAAGTTATGTGAAATTTAATTTATTAAGTTATTGATTTTACTTATTTTTAATTCACTTATTACGTCATGCGATTCAGTTTTACATCTGGTAAGTTATTTCAGTTCTATGGTTACTAATAAATTAGTTAAAACTTTTATTAAGCGTAATGAACATCCATTCGTTATGCTTTCTATTTTTTTTTGTGCAGCTAAACAGCAGGGATGGACAGATCATGAACTTTATTTGTTAAGAAAAAAAATTTCCGGCTTAAAGAGTAAAGATATAGAAAAAGTCTTGAGAAAATATCTGAAATAAAATGTCTAACCAAAGTTTTATTGAAATTTTTTATTTGCAGGAAATATATAGATGAGTAATTTAAGAGTTAAATATTTCAATGAATCTAGCTATAAAAAAATAAATATAGGAGGGCTCTTGGAAGGATATAAATTTTACTTATGTATTAACAATAAAGTTAATAGTTATGAAAATCAATTGAGATATATAAATTGTAATATTAGAAGGCAAGAATATAGTCTCTACGGTGTTTATACTATTGAAGAGCTCATCAAACTTTTGGCTAAACTTTATGAGGATGAGTTAATTCTTATAAGGGGATTAAATGAATTTAAGTAAAATATAATTATATGTTTTTGACTTGTATTAATAAATTTAAATCTATTTATTTGACGAAATAAATAGATAAACTCAAAGAGTCTTATGAACTCTTAGTAGGGTCTTATTGATTACCCTTAATTAAAAGAAATGACCGAGTACAAATTATGATTTATTCAAGTGTTTATCCTTCTGTTGAGATCCCGAAACGTGACCTTTATACAGAAATATTTGAAACTCTTCTGCCTGAGGAGCTTGACCTAGTAGCCGTTACAGATGGGGTGTCCAAGTTTACTTACGGAGAGTTAAGGACTCAGATAGATGCTTTTGCTGGTGCTTTATGGGCAAGAGGAATTAGACAAGGGGATACTGTTGCAATACAAGCACCCAATATTCCTTTATTTGTCATAGCATTCTTTGGAATTCTTAGGATTGGGGCTGTTGTCACTACATTGAATGTTCTATATACCTCTCGAGAGATTGTAAAACAGCTTAATGATTCTAGAGCTAAAGCTTATGTGACAGTAAAAGACATATTGCCACATGCAGAAGCTGCTGCTAATGAAGTGGGGCTTACTAAAAATGATATTATTTTATTGGATAGAGCAGATGGTTATGTATCTTTAATAGATATGCTTGCAGAGAACCTAACTCCTCCAGCAATTGAAATTGATCCAACAAACGATATTGCAGTTTTACCGTACTCATCTGGCACGACTGGCGTTCCCAAAGGAGTAATGCTAAGCCATAAAAATTTAATGGTAAATATAACTCAAGCGGCATCGATGCTAGATGTCAATAAGAACGATAAGGTGATGGCCGCTTTACCATTCTTCCATATATATGGAATGAATATAATTATGAATTTAACCTTACACAAACGTGGGACTCTTGTTACGCTTGCAAAAATGGTTTTTACAGACTTCTTAAGTCTTATTCAAAATCAAAAGGTAACTTATCTTTATATAGCTCCTCCAATTGCTGTCCCACTAACAAAAAATCAGATCGTTGATAATTATGATTTGTCTTCGCTTCGCTCAATTCTTACAGCTGCTGCACCACTTGATGAAAAATTAAGTGACGAATTGCAAAGACGTTTTTCTGTCGATATTGCTCAGGGATATGGAATGACTGAACTTAGTGCTGTCTCTCATATTACGCCAATTGGAAATAATAAAATTTCGAAAGGTTCTGTCGGGCTGATAGTTCCTAATATGGAATTTAAAGTGGTAGATGTCGAAACTGGTGAAGATATTCCTGAAGTGCCGGGTGGTCGTACACGTTCTGGTGAGTTGTGGATTCGTGGGCCAAATGTGATGCTTGGTTATCTTGGTAATGAGGCCGCAACGCTTTCTACGATCACTTCAGATGGATGGTTGCGAACTGGTGATATTGCGGAGGTTGGTCCATATCAAGAGGTCTATATTGTTGACCGTCTTAAAGAGCTTATTAAATATAAGGGATATCAAGTAGCACCTGCAGAGTTAGAAGCTCTTATACTTCAACATCCGGCTATTGCTGATGTAGCGGTGGTGGGGCATCCTGATAATGATGCGGGAGAAATTCCTCATGCATTTGTAGTTTTACAGTCAAATGCCCATTTAAGCGAGGCCCAATTAATGGAGTGGGTTAGTGAGCGGGTAGCGCCCCATAAAAAAGTTAGAAAGGTTGATTTTATTGATATTATTCCAAAGTCGGCTTCAGGTAAAATTCTGCGTAAAGAATTAAGACCATTTAAAAATTAAGATATAAAAGACGAACAAATAGTATTTTTTCAAAGCTCATATATTTATATGAGCTTTTTTAGTTTTATATTTCTTGCAAAATAAATGACGTTTAAAAAACAAATAGAAAAATATTAAATTATAGAGAGAAATGTTAAAAATCAATTACTTTGTATCTTTTTTGTATGGATTGAAGGGGTTTGTAAAAATGTTTGATTTGCACATTTTTGAAAAGTATATTTGTGACGGATTTAAAAAAACCTTTTGTTTTTGTGTTTTTTATCACTTTTATAGGAATACTTATGACAAGCATTAAAAAATTACTCTTTTGTGCATTTGTTTTTTCTCCAATCGCAATCTCTTCTCAAGCTGCAGTAACAGGACAAGTCGATGTTTTATTAAATGTATCGGCAGGATGCTCTGTTGAGGGGGCGCAAGTTGAAGGAAATATGAACAAATTTGGTGCATTAGATTTTGGTAAAACCTCTGGCGTTTGGAATAACGTATTAACAGCACAAGTTGCTTCTACGGCGAATGCAGGACATTTATCAGTAAAATGTGATAGTGCAGATCCTATTGATTTTAAAGTCTCAATTGATGGTGGTGAGCGTTCAAACCGTACTTTAAAACATATCTCAGGCAGCGATGAGATAGGCTATAACATTTATCGTGATGCGGCGCGTACAAATTTATATGCAATTAATACCCCACAAACATTTACTGCAAGTGGTAATCAAGCACAAGAAATTCCAATATTTGGTGCCATTGCCGCAAATATGAGTAATCCAAAAGCACAAGGTGATTATAAGGATACTCTATTAGTTACTGTAAACTTCTAATGAAAGCCTTAGCAGGTTTGTAATTTTACAAACCTGTTTTTAAGAGATAAATATGTTTTTTTTCAAAAGAAGTTGTTCTTTTTTAATTTTAGGACTTTACTCTTTACCGGTTTTTTCAGGACAGCAAACTGTTTTCTTAAAAACACAAATTGAATTATTACCTTCATGTCTTATTAATGACCAAAAAAATACTTCGGATCGTGTTTTAAGTTTTGGCCAAATTAACTTTGGTGAGGTAAGGGCATCTTTTAATGGGGTGGTTGATGGTCAATTACATCAACTCAATGCTCGCAATTCAGGAATTAAAATTTTGTGTTCTAGTGGTGCTCCCGTCAAAGTTATATTTGATGGAGGGAAGCATGCCCAAAATATCCCTACTAATTTTGTTTCTCAGTATTTTAGAGCGTTAAGCAATGGAAAAGATTATTTAGCATATAACTTGCTTTATGGCACAAAAAAACAAGTCATTAAATCCAATGAAATAATCACTATTCCCAACGATGGGAAAGTTTTTAATTTAGAACTTTCTGGGCAAGTCATAAATAATGGCAAGCCAGTTTCATTAGGTCAATACGCAGATACAGTTTCCATATTAATTGAGTTTTAAAGCCTTCTCTATGAAAAAATTAATATTTGGCTTATTGCTAGGGCAGAGTATATCTGTTGTTTTTGCTGCACAAGAACAAACGAGACAAAACTTTAAAGTTCAAGCAACTCTGGAAAATGGGTGCTCTATTACCAATAACGAACAACTTTTAAATTTTGGTCAACATGCTGCGCTAACAGATCTCAAAGCAATCGGACAGATTGAGAATAATGCTCAAACTTGGAATATCCGCTGTACCCAAAAACTACCAGTTTTTATTTCTATAAATGGAGGGGAGCATGCTCAAACTATGCTTCGCCATATGAAACATAGTTCTAAAAATGAATTTATTGCCTACCGTCTCTATAGCAAGGCTGATCAAAAAATAGAATATATCGCTGGTAAGCAATATGAACTCAGCCCTACTACAGCCATTAATCAGGTTTTAAATTTTTCTATTTTTGGGAAGGTTGAGTTTTCTAATACTCAACTGAACTCACCTGGTCTTTATCAAGATTCTGTCGCAATTACAATTTCATGGTAGTCATATGTTTTTTAATACTTTAACTCTAAAAAATACTTTGCAAGGTTCTAGCGTCTTTTTAAGTGCGGTTTTAATCGCATCTCCTGTTTTTGCTCAAGCTACTTTTCTGATCTGGCCTATTTACCCAAAGATTGAATCTCAGGAAAAAGCTACGGCAATTTGGCTTCAAAATACGGGTAAAAGTGATGCAATGATTCAGGTTCGAGTTTTTGAATGGACGCAAGAACTATATAAAGATCAATATGCTGAACAAAATAAAATTATTCCAAGCCCCCCTGTGGCAAAAATCAAGGCTGGAGAAAAACACATGTTGCGTTTGACAAAGGCAGAGAATGCAACTGATGGTAAGGAACAGGCTTATCGAATCATTGTGGATGAGCTGCCAATCAAATTAAGTGAGGATGAGGCAAAAGCTGCTTCCAAAGTGAATTTTCAAATGCGCTATTCAATCCCGCTTTTTGTTTATGGCAAAGAAATAGGAAGTGGTTTAAATGAATTAAGCCAGAAATTAAATGAAAAAAATCCCTCAGCTAAACCTATTCTCACTTGGTGGGTAAATAAAAATCCACAAGGTAAAGCTGAGCTATTTATTAAAAATTCAGGCCAGAAATTTACACGCCTTTCAGGCATAAAGCTAAAACCTGAGGCAACACAAGTGGCCTTTGATAATGCTTCATTTGGGTATGTTCTTGCTCAAAGTACTATGAAATTTGAGATTGATATAAAACATTTCGATAGTATTAAGCAACGTCATGTTTTATATGCAGTAGATAGCTCAGGCAGCAAATCACAAGTAATTGAGATGAAACTTGATGAGGCTCGTCAATGAGCCATCGGTTTACAGCAAAGCATTCAGTACTATTTAAATGTCTATTGTTTTCGATGTCTACGTCTGTACCTTTCCTATCTACCAAAAGTTTGGCAAATGAACTACCACCGCCTCCACGTAGTATTCAAGACTTAAATCCACTTTTTAAAATGTATTTGGATCTAGTGATTAATCAGTATTCAACCGGCTTAACGATACCTGTTATTGTTAAAGGGGATGAGTATTTTATCCAGCAAGAAAAACTGGATGAGCTGCAAATTAAAATACCCCAAGAAATGCGCAATAAAGATGTATCAATAGGGCTCTCTGATAAAGATGTAATTACATTGGGGTATAGTGGAGATGTTAAGGAATGGGTATCGTTAAATCAAATACCAGAAATAGTGTTTGAATATTACTCCGCCACTCAGTCTTTAAGCTTAAATTTGCCTAGCGACTGGTTGCCTACACAAATGTTGGGTCGTGATGTTTGGTATGACAAACAGAGTGCAGACTCAAGCCTAGGTTTATTAAATAACTACGACTTTTATAATTTTCGTTCTTATACGGGTGATTTGCATAGTACGTTATTTACAGAGCAAAGATTTTTTTCCCCATGGGGTGTGCTTCGTAACACAGGTAGTTATTCAAAAATAAAGACAAAAGCATTACTCCAGCCTACAGACTCTCCAAGTAACGGCTATCGTCGTTACGATACCACATGGCAATATGATAATCAGGATCAAATCTCGTCATTGCTAGTGGGCGATATCATTACAGGAAATAAAACAAATTGGGGAAGTTCAGTACGTTTAGGGGGAGTACAACTACAACGTAACTTTAATACACGTCCTGATTTAATTACCTATCCATTACCTCAATTTAAGGGGCAAGCAGCTTTACCAAGCACAGTAGATCTGTTGATCAATGGGCAAAAAGCAAATTCCCAAGATATACAATCTGGACCTTTTGTCCTAAATAATGTTCCTTTTATTAATGGTAAGGGCGAGGCTGTTATTGTCACCACCGATATTGTTGGTCGGCAAGTCGTAAGTAGTGTTCCTTTTTATATTTCGAATACTTTACTCAAAAAGAATTTATTTGATTATTCACTATCTGCAGGGGCTATCCGTGAAGATTATGGAGTAAAAAACTTTTCTTATGGCAATTTGGCGCTCGCTGCTGATATGCGATATGGCTTATTTGACTGGATAACAACAGAAGGGCGAACAGAGCTATCAAATAATCTCCAGTTATTTGGCTTGGGCTCTGTTATGAAACTATATAATTGGGGTGTTTTAAGTCAGTCATTTAGTCATAGTCATGCTGATCAAACTTCATCTCTACCAAATCAATCAAAACAAGGTCATCAACTTACAGTGGGGTATAGTTATAACCAGAATAGATTTGGTTTGAGTGTTAATCATACCCAGCGTAGTGCAGGGTATTCGGATTTATCAAGACAGCAATACAGCGATTTGGTTTCGGTTAATAGCCAAGAAACGACAACAGCAAATACCTATTTTGCTTTAGAAAAAAGCGGGACTTTAGGTGTTGGCTACATACAGACAAAATTAGATAAAATATCGAATAAACTATTAAATATTTCTTGGGCCCCTATTTTACCTACTTATATGCATGGGGCTACTATTTCCATTAGTGCCACCCATGACCTAAATGCAAAAGAAACAAATGCTGCGTTACAGCTTTCTATTCCTCTATCACTCAAAGGCTCTTCATCAACTTTAAGTTCAGGATATAACTTCCGACCTAGAGAAGATGTTAGTTTTATTAACTATAGTCGGGCAATTCCAATGGAGGGAGGAATTGGATTTGATCTTAATAAACGTATGTATCAGCACAGTGAAGATCTGAATCAGGCACGAATAAGTTATAGGAATCGTTATATTAATACAGATATAGGGCTCTCAGGAGGGGATCATTATAACTATTCGTTTGGGCTTTCCGGTGCTGTAATTCTTATGCAGCAAGGAGTATTTGCCGCCAATCGTATCGGTGACTCTTTTTCATTAATTGATACTCAAGGTGTCTCTGATGTTCCGGTACGTTATGAAAATAATCTGATTGGGCACAGCAATAAGAACGGCTATGTATTTGTACCTTCTGTGACACCTTATTTTTCAGCAAAATATAGTATCGATCCGTTAGATTTACCTACTAATTTTAATGTAACAACCGTTGAAAAACGCCAAGCAGCCAGATTGGGTTCGGGGATTGTTGTAAATTTTCCAATTAAAAAATCATTGGCTGCAAATGTGCATTTAGTCATGGCCTCTGGTGAGCCTGTCCCCGTAGCGTCAAAGGTTCATCGTAAACATATTGAATCAAGTTATGTGGGGCTAGATGGTATTGCATATCTAGAAAATCTTGAATTAGAAAATCAAATTAAAGTGCAAATGCCAGATCAACGTATATGTAGAGCAAATTTTTCTATTCAACCAGAAAAAGCGAAACAACAGATATTGTTGATTAAACCGGTAATGTGCGTTGAGGAAATCCAGTAATGTTAAATAGAAGATTAAAAATTGCAATGTTTGTGGCCATTACTGTATTGCATACTGACCTTTACGCGGATTGTAAGGTAAGTACTAGCCATAATCTTTTAGCTACCACAATTCCGTCGATTACTTTGGCTGAGCAAGGTGAACTTTCTACCCAGTTTAGTGCGGGACTTTCCTGTTCGGGTCTGGGCGCGGGAAATAAAACTTACTTAAAATATCAAGTCAGTCAGCTGCCTTTAAAATTCGTAAATGCAACTCTCTCTGATTCTTTAAATGTAATTTATCTTGATACCAATAAGAAGTTAGTTACGTTGGGTGAGGAAGTAGATTTGACTAGTTTTTCACTCATTAATTTTTTCTCTGGACCTGATGGGGCTATCCCATTCTATTTAAAAATACCGGCTGGACAATCAGTTGCTCCAGGGCGCTACGTTTCTGAAACATTGTTTGAAGTTCGTTGGTTCTATTCAGTGCCCGCACTTTCAGTTGGAGGGATTGGCTTTTTTCATTCTAGTCCCGGATTTCGTCGGCCATCTTTGCTTGGAAATCTTGAGTGGGGGGCGGGTGAGAGCTCTGGTGTATTCTTAATGATTGATGTGTTACCTGATTGCAGAATTACAGTTAACGATGTCAATCTGGGAACATCTGCATTTGTTGATAAATTTGAACCAGTTGTAACTTCAATGGGGGTTCGCTGTTCTGCTAAAACGCCGTATACAGTAAGTCTAAATAACGGTATGTATGCACAGGGAGATAAGCAACGAGCAATGAAATTAAGTTCAGGAAATAGTTTTATGAAGTATGAAATTTATAAGAATACGAGTATGAATAGATGGGGAAGTGCAAGTGAAAGCTGGTCTAGTGCTCAAGCAACAATCAATGCAGGCCAATACAACGGTCGTACTCAGCAGGGATATTCTTTTACAACGAAGATATTACCAAACCAATCGAACTTGCCTGTAGGAACTTATAGCGATACGGTAACAGTACAAGTAGAGTTTTAATTAAAATCAAAAAATTTGGTAAACTTAATTTGCATTAAAACAAATGGTTATGGATTTTTTGTACTATAAATTATAACGATTGGTAAAAAATATAAGAATGGTTTTATAATATATAGTGTTTAAAGTAATAAAGTTAATTTATATATCTTAACTATGCTTTTGCTTTCTTATGTTAAATTTGGATGGATAAATTATCTTGAAAGATTCATTAGGGATTAAGAGGATCTAAACTTGTCACTGCCAACTTTATCTCATGAGTCAGAAGTCACTTTAGAGAGTGCTTTAGAAATCATGCGTGTACTTATGCCTCTATTGGTTAGATCGGGAATTGGATACAGTGAGTTTTCAGCTGCTTTAAGACCATTATTTTATAATGAAGCTATTTATGAGTTAGAAAGAATTAATCAGAAAAAAACAGACTCATCAATTAGTTTGCTGGCGGGTTTAAGTAGAAGAGAGGTAAGTGAGCTTCGACAAGTAAACAATGGGCGTCATGAGCTAATAGAAGTTGATAATGTAAGTTTACCAATTAGTGTACCTGCCCGAGTAATAGGTTTATGGATAAGTTTAGATTTACCCCATAAAATTTTAATATATGGCGAGGAAAATAGTTTTGAGTGGCTAGTTAAAAATATTTCTACTGAGAAACATCCGAAATCTATACTGTTAGAGTTAAAGCGTATAGGGCTAATTGAAATAAATGATAAAACTGTGACTTTGCTAAAGGATTGTTTTTCTCCTTCGGCTAAATTGAGCGAGGCGAAACAAATCTTTATAGATAATGTGTGTTCACATCTATCAGCAGGAATTCATAATCTAGTAGAAAATGATGATAAATATCTTGAACAGGCAATATTTGCAGATGAGATAACTCTCGACTCTATTAATAGATTAAAACATCTAAGTTTAGAGTTATGGGAAGATATCTCAAAAAAAATATTAAAAGAAGCAATAGAGTGTTGTAAAGAAGATGAAGGAAAGGAACAAGCAAAATTCAACTTTCGTTTAGGGGTTTATGATTACATTGGGATTATGCCTAATAAATAGAAAATTAATGTGATGAGTATGAAAAATTTTATAATAAAATTTGAGATTAAGAATTTTTATTGAAGTGCGTATGTCAAACAAATTGGATTGACATACACTTGTAAATTTAAGAGATTATAAGTTAAAAACTTCTTTAAACATTTTTTCATTAATATATAAAGGACCCGCATTGTTTTTTAACGCTAGTAAATCCTTATAGGCTTTATTTCTATCTAATTTCATATGATTGTATTTTAAGTCATTTAAGTTTCTTGGTAAAAAATTAATATAACTTAATTGGGCGAAATCTTTTAAATTGATGAGGTTGTCGATAGAAAAAGTAGATAAAAATCTAACTCTAAAAGCTGTATGTTCAAATTCCCTAATAATTTCATCAACCTCTTTTTGTGAGTGTTTAAGAACATAGTCATGAAATTTATTATACATTTTATGGTGAAAGTCTGGATCTTTAAAGAGCGTATCAGATATTTTATATGTATCCCATTCCATACCAAAACGTATTGCCATTAATAATTCAATCGTATTTTCGATAGAAGCCCATTGTTGGGTATTCATTAAAAAATTATAAGGACGAGCTGTATAATATTTTTGAAGATTTATATGAGTTCCACATAATAGTTCAGTAGTTTTATAAATCTTTTGTTCTCTAGGGGAGATATCCCATATAGGTAAATTCCAAGCGATATTGGATTGCATATTATCTAATTTATTATTCATATATTAATCCCAGCTTTCCATTGGTTTAGATAAGTCATAAGTAGTAAGAATGATATGTTTAACTTCTGTTCCTGACTCTAATAGACATGTATTGCCATACTCATCTGTTAAACCTTCAAAAGCATTTCCCCCACAAATTTCTAATTTATAATATTGATTAGATAAAGGATTTTCCGAAATTTCATTGATGAGTCGAAACTTAATACCGTAATTTTCAATATCATCTTCAATTGTTGAGCTTGATTGAGGCAATAATTTACAACCGCAGGATAGTAAATCATTTATTCTGGCTACAGGTTTGCCCATTATTTTATGATTAGGATCGCCCGTAATAATTTTTGAAACAGTGTTATGTTTAGGGCAGATAGCTTTGTCTCCTACACAAGCAATAGCCACTCCCTTACTTAATGGCAGATTATTTCCTGAAATTACTTGTCCACCACCAGAGGTAGGATTTCCTACAAAAATATATTTCATTGTCATAAAGTGCATAAACCTATATTTTTCTCTATGTAGGATAGCAATCACTCCAAAGCCCTATTTGTGAAGTTTTTTTATAATTATTTAAAAATATATTATTTTTCTTTTTTACTTAAGATTTTGATTTTAAATAATTTTATTATATTTTTTATTTTAATATTTTTGTTCATTTATTTATTTAATATGTCAATAGGCTAAGTGTTTTGTTTTAGTTTGGTATTTAATAATTTTATGTCGTATAAACTTGTAATAATTACTTGAGTAATAGAAGTTTGATAAAAATATAATTCCAATAATTTTTAAATTATCTATTTAAGTCTTTTAAGTTATTGTTTTTATTATTAATATGGAAAGAAAAAGTAGAAGAATAATATGTATAAATCTGAGTAAGAGGGCCAGTTTAATCAAAATTAAAAGTTAAAGGAGGCTATTGAGCTAAACAATTTACTCACTTCGAGCCTATAAAAAAGTGTTTTTTTCTTATTCTTTTTCTCCTCTTAGTATTGTATAGAAAATGTAAGCAGTGTAATAAAATGCTAATTTTTGTAACTCCACTTTTTTCAATACTTTATATGAAATCCCAGGAAAAAAAGCTAGTTAATTTAACCCTTATCATTATTATTTATTTAAGTCATAGGGATTAATTGATTTTTGTTATTATATTTTTTGTGATAGGTTTCACAAAAACCAGCTTTGGTATCTCCTTTTTTTTTGTTTTTGGGAATTTGAAATTGAAAAAGTATTCTTTATTTTTTGCTGTTTTAGCTTCTTGCACTGTTCACGCAAATGCAGATAGTCAATGGAATCAGTTTACTCCTTCTAATGTATCTGCATCTTTGTCATCAGGTATTTTAAATGGCGGTAAAGCACATGAATTAGTATTGGCTGATAATGAAAAACTTTCCCAGTTGAACTGGGAAATGAAAAATGCACCCATTGTAAAAGCAGATTTATCTTGGCAATTTTTGCCATGGTTATCATTTAACGCAAATGGTTGGACAACAGTTTCAAGTAACAAAACCACAATGGATGACTATGATTGGCAAGATGAGGAAGACGCGAATTTAGTCACAGATTGGTCTCATCACCCTAATGCAAAACTTAACCATGCAAATGAATTTGACCTTAACTTTCAAGGGTTGATTTTTAATAAACCTTCTTTAAAGGTAAGTGGTTTAGTGGGATACCAAGAGAGCCGCTTTAGCTGGAATGCGAGTGGTGGAACTTTTAGATACTCTGATAGTGATGAAGAGGGTGATTACATCCCTGGCAGCGCACAAACTCTTGAAGGTGAGTTTGAACCAGGTGTCTCAATTATTGGATATCAACAGAAATTTAGCGTTCCGTACTTTGGTTTAGCAGGACAATATATTTACAAGAACTTTGAATTAAATGGTTCGGTTAAATATAGTCCATGGGCTAAAGCCAAAGATTTTGATAATCATTATCTACGTTCATTTGTTTCTACAAATAATGCAAAACGTTCTGATTATTATGGGGCAACAGTTAATGTTGGATATAATGTAATTCCGGGAACTAAGTTATTTACCGAATTTAACTGGAATGAATATAAGCTTGCAAAAGGTCCAACATGGCAAGATGTAGACGGCGAGCAGGGATATAGTGGTGCTACAGGTGGTATCTCAAACAAACACTATACTTTAAGTGTGGGTGTAAAACATACTTTCTAATTTAGTTGAATCTTAAAATTATTTTTAATTTAAATAATTGAACTTAATTTTTTGATTTTAGATATACCTCATAAAATTATGGGGTATATCTAATTAACTTATTATTTATTATGTCTTTTTTTGATTTTTTTAATTAAGATATATTGTTTTTATTTAAATGAAATTTTGTTTTCGGGCGGCGACATGAATACTTTTGTAAGACCTACTTTACACTGTAAAATAAAAAGACAAACTGCATGCGAGCATGAAAGATTAAGAAATTTAATGATCAGTTTGGATCTTTTTAATAATGTTGGTCGGTATAAAAATTTCACATTAGCTCAATATTATTTTCATGTTTATGTTACAGAGATTTTTAATGTACATAGTGTTGCTCATTTAATTTCTGGTATTAAATGTGCTGAAAGGTTGAATGCCATAAAAAAAGATATGGAAGACCTTGGCATCGTAGCAGAAAATGATGTGTTAAAGGATCTGAAAACTTTAAATATATATGAAGCTTTAGGCTGGCTATATGTTTCTGAAGGGTCTACTTTAGGCGCAGCGATTTTGTTGAAAAGTGCTAAAGAGAGCTATTATCTATCAGAGCATTTTGGTGCAAGAAACTTGGCAGAGCATCCTGAAGGTAGACTTAAATATTGGGAAAATTTTATAAATCAATTAAACCAACTTAACTTAAGTTTGGATCAACAACATTTGGTAGTAGACGGCGCATTTGCTGCGTTTAATAAATTTGGGACTATGTTGGAAAATTTAGATGAATTAATCTAAATAATAAGAAATCAAAACTTTAAACTAAAACTTTAGCGCAGGGCTAAATTATTTTATGTAATATAGCCCTAATTTTTTTATATGTGATTAAAATTATTCTAATTTAAATTAATGTCATTTAATTTATTAGATATTTTAAATTTGCTGTAGAAATCATTAATAAGCTCTCAGTTATTAAGTGGTATAACATCTAAATTTTTAAGGGAGAGGTTTCTTGTATTAGATAGAGAGAACATATTTAGCAAATCAACAGCAATCGGTACTCGCCATCTTTTTCAATAGGTGCCCGATGAACACATGGCAAAACCTTTTGAGTAGAATGATCTACTGCCAAACGCCAAATATGTCCCGTACCTAAATTTATAGGCTGTGCATTTGGTTTAGGCTGATAATGTAAATCAAAAAAATACTCTGCCAAAAAAGCTTCAAATTCAGCATCTGGGCCATCATGTAATTCTTTGAGCTTTTCTCTAATTTCTGGAATTAGAACTTTTTGTTGAACCTGATCATTGGGCACAATATCACTCGCAGCGCCGTGATAGGTACATAAGAATGTATCAGTTTCAATTGGGGAGCGATCGACATGAAATGAATATACATCTGTTGAAATGAAATCTAGCTCTTCATCTCGCTCATAGTGTTTAAGCAAATTAAGTACAGGTGAGGCACCAAATTCAGTTAACTGCTCAATATCTTGTAAAATAGTTTCTCTGGCCACATTGCCTTTTTCTGAAAGCTGTAGCGCTAAAAGGTCATCAACAGAAACTTCTGTAATATTTTCTTTTAACTCAAGTTTATTCACAATTTCCTTAAAGTCGCCCACCAAATTTCTATGCCAGCAAATCGCATTTGTCTCTCCTTGGAACTTTGTATTTACAAGTTCAGAGAAGCTAGAAACTTGTCTAATTTGTTTGCTGTCAGAAAAAGCATTCTTCATTGGAGAAATAAAATATTAGAGCAGGTCTAATATTATAGCCTGAGCTGAGTTGAAAATATTCCACTTTAGATAGGTTAGGGTCTCTTTGAAGCGAGTAAAACTGTGAGTATTTAAGACTTGTGCCTGTTAGGCCGAAGCATGTATCGTTAGAGACTGATACTTTAAAATTATAGGAACCCTGAAAAGCGGATATCTTTTCATTAAACCTCTTAAATAAATGGATTTTATTGTGAAGAGTAGGCGGTTTTTTAAACTCAAAAATATTAGATAAATAATAACTTTATAGAAAATTAAGTTTTATTGGTGGATTTTGAAATAGAGCATGACTGGCAAAGAGAGTGCTTTTTTATATTTTAGGTTGATTTATGTATGTTAGCTTCGTCTTACTTTAAAAAACGTCAGAAAAACTACCGCGCCGTAAAGGACCAGCAGCTTACAATCGCAGCCAAAGCAAATATCTTTATTTGCATCATTTTTTGTTTGTTTTGGACCATATATTTTGCATTCGCACAAATGTGGTTAATTGTTTATATGGATATCTTTTTTACATTGATCTCCATATTTAGCCTTTGTCTTATTTATATAAATCGTATTTCAGCAGGCATTCTTTTATCTCAAGTTGTTTTGCTAGTTTTTCCAGTCATTTTTTGCTTATTTTTTGATGTGGCAACCAATGACCGTCCGCAAGTGGCCCAATTGTTTTTACCTGCTGGAGCGATATTGGGGTATTTAAATTACCGTAGAAATCCAAGCTATTTACAATTTATTTTAATTTTATTGTCGATTGGGTGTTTTATATTTTTTAGTGGAACCTCTTTTAATCTTGAGAGTGCTATACCATTATCTGAAGATATTCGTGACCATGGGGGATGGATTGCAACGTGTGTAGCGACACTGATGATTTGTATTTCAATCTATACCATGCAATTAGAAATACAAACCGAAAACTCTATGGTGCAAGACCTACGTTTAGCACTTGCGAAAGAACAATTTGAGCTTTTCTATCAACCACAAATAGATTCTTCCGAAAGGTTAATTGGTGCGGAAGCTCTGCTCAGATGGCGTCATCCTGTTTTGGGTTATGTTCCAACACCAGACTTTATTCCAGCAGCTGAAAATTATGGATTAATGCCAGAGATTGGGGAGTGGGTATTAGCTCAGGGCTGCAAAGTTTTACAAGATTGGAGTAAAAAAGCCGAGACAAAAGATCTTACGCTTTCAATTAATATTAGTGCTGATCATTTTATGCAGCCCTCCTTTGAGCAAACGTTGATTGATTTGGTTCTGCAATACGGCATAAATCCATCTCGGCTCATTTTAGAAATTACTGAAAACATTGCTTTAAATAATTGCGCAAGCATGATTGAAAAAATGCATTTCCTCTCAAAAAATGGAATCCAACTTTCTCTTGATGATTTTGGTACAGGTTATTCATCTTTAAGCTATTTACAGAAAATGCCGATTAAACAAATCAAAATTGATCGTAGCTTTGTGCAGGCAGCTTTGGAGGATAAGCGCAGTAATAAATTAGTCACTGGCATTATTAAAATTGGTCTAGATCTGAACCTCAGAGTATTGGTAGAAGGTATTGAAACGACTGAACAATTTAATACTTTTAAAGATAATGGCTGCACTGAGTTTCAAGGTTACTTATGGGGCTGCCCGAAGTCTTTAAATGATTTTATGGAACAATTGCCACATTTTAAAATAGGCGAAAGATAATTTAGTAACAGGAGCTTATATGGTTCGTCGCTAAAATTTCAAGTCAGCTACAAGAAGATGGAGAAGTTAAGTTTCCACCTTTTTTATTTTATACTTAAGTTTTTCCTTAAATATGTAATTAAATGAAAAACAATAATTAATTAAATATTTTCTATTCAATTTTAAATTGACACCTTAGATATTGAAGATTACCATTTGCCTGCTGGCCACATTGCCAGTCGGTTTTAGCAGACCGCATCAAACGTGCATTAAAAGTTTCATACTTTTAGTGTTGAGCCCTCGTGCCCCCTCTGCGGCGGAACGGGAGGGGGACACCTTCGGGTGTGCTGGCCACGTTTGACCAGTCTGCTAACCCCCTTTCGTTCTGCCACCATAATTCTAATGTCTGGCAGAACTCCAATTAAAAAGGAGTTGGCTTTGCACATCCATTATTTCTTGGCAGCCTTTGCCAAAAGCTATAACGACACAACTTAAATTTTTAGAGCAGTTTGATCGCCGTAAGGTTTTCAAGCTTTAAATCATTTCGTCTAAAAACTTAACTAACAATAAAACTTGAGATGTGCCAAGCACAGTCTTTACGGGCTTTGCTATGCCTTTTTTCTCCCAAAAAAGTATCTCATTTAGAAACAACAAGAATTTATAACGGTAAAAACTATGCCACATTCAGATCTTTCATTCCGTGCTTTAAGCGTGCTTCACACCTCAAGATTTCTTTTTAATAAATACGGTTTTCACAATGTTGGAATAGACCGAATTATCGAGTCATCAAAAACACCCAAAGCGACTTTTTATAATTACTTTCACTCAAAAGAGCGCCTTATTGAAATGAGCTTAAGTTTTCAAAAGGAAGGGCTTAAACATGCGGTTATTTCGATTATTTACGCGCATAAAGATTTAACACTGGTTGAAAAACTTCGCAAAATTTACTTTTTACATGCTGATTTAGATGGGCTCTATCACTTACCGTTTAAGGCTATTTTTGAAATTGCAAAATCACATCCAAAGGCATATCAGCTTGTAGTTGATTATAGAAACTGGTTTATCAATGAAATCTACAACTTGCTTCTAACAGTAAAAAGTACTGCCACAAAGCAAGATGCCCACATGTTCTTGTTTGTGATTGACGGGGCGATGGTTCAACTTTTAGACCCAAACAAACCAGATGAAAGAGAGCGGTTACTTGAGTATTTCTTGATGGGGTTTGGGTAGGGAGCGATTAGAAAGAGGAAAAATTTTTATAAATTGGATTAATTTTTGATTTAATCTAAAACATGCAGTTATTAATTCAAATGAATGAATTGTTATGAATATTAAAAAAGGGTTTTAATGAACTTTATAGAATTAAACCCATTATTCCAAATTGTAAGATATAAATATGACCACTAAAGAAAGCTTTATATCTAAGCTTGCACGGAAAAGTAAAGAAAACAGAGGAAATATAGCCTTATGTTCTATACTTTTTATTATTCCTTTATTTGTATTTCCTGCTTATCCAAAAAATGAATGGCAGTACGAGCTATATCAATACATCACACAAATTATGCATGTGACTGTTGGTACGAAAGGGCCATTACCGTTTTTTACGATTCTTTATAGCATTTACATAACCATAGTCATGTTCTTTTTAGGCTGTGCAGTATGCTATTTTTTTATTAAAGAACACGGGATTAACAAAGCTTATCAAGAAGAAATTTATAAATTCTTTTTTAAAGCCGAGTTTGAATCTTCAAAAAAATACCCTTGGTTAGAAAAGCCTCTAATTAAAAAGACTTTAGTCTCAAGTACATTTGCTATATGTTTGATTATCGGAATTTTTCATTTTATTGATGATGATATTTCTCAGCACAGACCTAGACGTAAAGGTGGACTTATAGCATTTAGTTATAATTACAGAGTGGGGGTGATGTTCTGGGAAATAGCAGTCAGCTTATTTAGTATTTTCCCGATTTTTTATTTTGGGCTTTTATTTTTATATATCATTAATTATTTTTTCCGCGGGTTAGGTACAGGTAAGGTGGCTATTCCTTTAGAAGTGCCAAGCAAAAAACAAAAGCGAAGTAGAAAGGACTGATTTTTTCTATCAATAAATGTGACAGATTCTAACTTCTTATATCATGTAAATACGACTATCCTAATTGAACTTGAACACAACATCTTAAAGTGTTCCTTTTTAAGTTCGATTTTTAGGTATTTAAAAAATGAATAAAATGCACGTAATTTTAGCGGTAATTATTGGTTTGGTTGTGGGTGGAGTAATAGGTGCTCTCGGTTACTCTAAAACTGCCGCACGTTATGACGCGATGACCACAGCATGTGTAATGGTAAACCAAGCAGTTGAACATGGCCTCTTGCAACCAGAGCAAGTGAAAGAGTTCGGTGAGCTCACAGGCCAAAGCCTTAAAAAAGATTATGAGTCAGTTGCTTCTAAATTTAAATTCTCTGAAAAGCAATTAGGTAACGCATCTGAAGGATCTCATTGTAGCCAGTTTATTGTTGGTGTGAATGCCGCAAAATAACCGAGAGGAAGCCCACAGAGCGTGGGCTTTTTTTATAATATTTAGTTAGGGTAGCTACAATATTAACTGAACATATTATCTACAGACTGCTATAATAATGATCACCACAAAATTTAAACTAAGCTTGCCCCAAAGGCAGGCTTTTTATATGTGCAAACAGATCTGCTAGGAAATATGAAACGTTATCTTAAACAAACTCCCACAACCACTTCTCATTGGACGACAGAGCAAGACTGCTTCTTGATAGAAAATAATTCTCTCTCAATTTACGAACTTACAGTGCATCTCCCTTTTTCCGAAGATGAAATAAGAGTACGTAGAGCTGTTCTTGGTTTAGTCCGACGTGATAAGCAGATGAAAACATATTAATTTTACCAAATGGTAAAAATCAATATGAAAGAAAATATTTCAAAGTATCTCTATTCAAGCGTTTATTTTGTGGAGGAGTTATCAAAACCATAATTTTTTTCGGTGTTTTTTTGGTGCACTTTACATAAAGCTCTAACTACTTACAAACCAAGCTAATAAGGTTACCTTTACTTACATATCTTTAAGCATAATCAAAGTCATAAAACATTCATAGATCAGCACTTTATAACAATAGTACGGAGAGAGGTTAATGCCAAAGTATCTAGCTGTAGCCGAAAAGGTTTATAAAAATATAAAAAAAGATAGCTTATTCACTGATGACATTACTCAGAACCTTAACTGTTTAATTAGTCAGATTCGAAAAGCTATTAAAGGAACAGAGTTTAAGCTCAAATTCAACTATATAGACTTTGAAGAAAACTTAACCAAGCCGTTAAGCGAGTGCAAGGTTCAAATTGATCTGAGTGTTATGCCAAAGTTCGCAAATGAAGGGGAATATCTTCTATGGTTAGCTGGTTTTATTGAGCGAATCACAGAAGGTGGAAAACCTAAATTACCGCCGATTTCACACTTTTTACCACCAGGTTTTAAGATGTCGAAAGATGCGTCATTTCCTGTGACTGTTACTGCTCCAAAAGAAGAGCATGCAGACATGATTATCAATTATTTTAAATCTGAGGATTTTATTAAAACTAATAAAACTCCTTCGTAAAAGAATATAGAAGCGAATGTCCACCTTGCTTCTATATACCTGCTGGTTTTAACTCAGCGACCGCCTTCTGGGGCGGTTTTTTTTGCCTGTAAATAGTTATCACACGATTTATTACTTTCCCTAAAGCTATTTATAAGAAAATGTTAAATGTATACAAATATACTTGGATTAACTAATTATTTTTAAATTTCAAAACTTTAGTTATATTCTTTGGTAAAGAAAAATATACATTTTTCACATAAGCAATGTGCCAAGTAACGCAATGAAACATTTAGCTGTTCATAATCTTTAAAAAAAGAGAGCATGAACGAAATGAATGAAAACGCAGAGCTTATAAAATATATAGACGTTGCTGAGAACGTCTATGAACGTGTCTATGAGAATAATCAATTTTCAAATAATTTGATTGTTAATCTCAACCGCATTATGGCGGAAATCAAAAAACAGGCCGAAGAAAAAGATCTGAAGTTAAAATATAATTCTATCGACTTTGAATATTGTCTGAGTTTGCCTGTAGCCGATAGAGATATAAAAATTGATCTTAGTCTAATTCCTCATTTTGAATACCGTGACGAATGCATTTTATGGCTAACCAATTTTATTGGGAAAATTAGTGTGCCTAAAAAGATGACGAGGCAGAAATTAAGTTTTCACTAAAAAATTAGAGTTTATAGAGATATATGAGTCATCACTAAAAGATTAACAACATCTACGCTTAAACAGTTATGCTTTATTGCAGATCGACATTTCATAATTAGAAAATGATATAGAGCACTTAAAATGAAAAAGTTTGCAATAACCTTTGCTGTTTTGGTTCAGTTATCAACCTATGGTTTAGCCAATGATTCTACGGGTTACGTAGGTACAGGTGGGATTCAATATCTCAAAAATTCGCAGATTGCCATGCACAGCGAAGATCTATTTATCAGTAAAAAACTGGTTAAGGTCGAATACGCCTATAAAAATTTAAGCAATAAGGACGTAACAGAAACGATCTTATTTCCGCTACCGCGTATTGATAATTTCTTTGAGTCTGATTTTGCCCATACAGAACATCTTTTGAAAAGTTTTAAGATTGTGGTGGATGGTGAAAATATAAAACCAGAGATACATGTGCGAACGTTTATTCAAAAAGATGAAAAATCACCTCTGATTGATACCACAGAAGAGTTTAAGCAGTGTGGGTTTAGTGAAAAAGATATGTTAAACCCGTGGCTACGTAATACCTATGATTATGAATATTATGTAGATAAGCTAAAACAATGTAATAAGCCACAGATACAGAAAGTTTTAGCCAATTTTAAAAAAGATGATGTAATTCCTTGGTCATCTCAAGTGATCTATAGCTGGAAACAAACCTTTAAAGCCAATAGTTTGACTAAAATTCACCATGAATATAAACCTTTGGTGGGCGGTTCTGTTGCTCTCTATCCAGATGAATATAACCAGCAATTTTGTATGGATAAACAATTTAAGCAAGGCTTAAAAAAAGCCAGTGCAGAAAATTCGCCGTTTAGTGCTTTGGGCTATATTTTGACGACGGGTGCAAATTGGGCAAAGCCGATTGAAAACTTTAAGCTCACCATTGAGCGAGATAAAGATGAACTAGTGTCATTTTGTTGGGATGGACCAGTCAAAAAGATTAGCCCAACTCAATTTCAAATGATCAAAACCAAGTTTGTGCCTAAAAAAGATTTGGATATTATTTTTGTGAGAGTGAAATAGGCCAAACTCAAATAAAAATGCATAAATGGGTAGCCTAATCACGCTAACAACTCCCATACTATAAAAGTAGGGAAGTTTTTTAAGACAGGATGACACGTGAATTTAAAGAATCTGGAAGCATTTTATTGGGTTGTAACTTTAAATAGCTTCAATAAAGCGGCGACTAAATTGCAAACTACTCAGCCTGCGGTCTCTCAAAAAATCACAGCTCTTGAAAATGAATTAGGTTTTAAAGTTTTAGATCGAAACTATCGACAGTTTAAGCCGACTCATAAAGGCTTAACTTTATTTAAGTACGCCGAAAAATTTATGCGCCTAGAAACAGATCTGGTCGCAGAACTGACAGAAAACCAGCACCTGACGGGCACCATTCGTTTGGGAGTTTCCGAAACTATTGTTTATACATGGTTGGTTGAATATATCGAAAAGGTTCAACAAGAGTTCCCAAAAATTTCAGTAGAGATTGTGGTAGACCTTACGCCTAACTTACAAGAAGGCGTTCGGACAGGCGACTTAGACATGGCATTCTTGCTTGGACCAACTTTAGCTTTTGAATGTATTGAACAGACTTTGTGTGACTTTGAACTAAGTTTCTTGGCTTCACCGTCATTTAAAGGCGGAGTTGCTCAAATGTCTTTTAAAACGCTCATGTCACATACCATTTTAACTTATCCAAAAATTACCTATCCCTATAAAGAATTAAAAGCCCGAATGAAAGAACAGGGAATTGATGAACCACTTTCGATTACCAGTTATTCATTGGCGACTCTATTGCGTTTAGCCGAGCAGGGCTTAGGTATTGCTGTGGTGCCGACCTTAACGGCGTTAAAAGAAATTACCGATGGGCGACTAGAAATATTAAATACGCCTATTCAATTAAAAACCTTCCATTTCACCTCGATTTACATTCAAGGAAACGATGTGGCTTTAAAAGAGAAATTGACCGAAGTTGCAGTTAAGGTATCTGAATGTGCTATGAAAAGACTCAATGAGCAAATAAAAAAATAAGCTGTTTTGTATGTAAAACAATAAAGGCAGCTTATTAACTTCAATAAGTAGAGCTTATCTTGATTTTTTACTAAAGACTAAACTATTTAAAATCAATCATTTAAATTTTTAACTTAATGTAAAAAGCCTTATTGTCCGTAAGGATGAGCTATGTTTTTATTTTAGCTACAAGATTTGATCACCGATTGTGTTGATTGGGGAACAGGGAATCTTTGTCATTTTAAAGGATTAAAGAATATCGTTTAGGACAAAAATGGTGTTCTTGATTCAACTTGAAAATAGCGTTGTTAAGCTCAAATGGATGAGGAACGCATTAATATGTCTTTACTGAAATCTTCTTTTTTATCAGATCGCCAATGGGCCATTGTGGCCTCGATCTTTATGATGGCGACCTCTGCAATGGGGCCAGGATTTTTAACCCAAACTGCTGTGTTTACAGTCAAGTTAGGTGCGGCATTTGGCTTTGCCATTTTAGTTTCCATTCTGATTGATTATGTGGTTCAACAAAATATTTGGCGAGTAGTCACACTGACCCAAATGCGTGCATCAGATATTGCCAATAAAGCATTACCGGGTAGTGGATATTTACTGGCGTTTTTGGTGATTTTAGGTGGTTTTTTCTTTAGTGTCGGTAACATTGCAGGTGCAGCTTTAGGCTTAAATGCACTTTTTGGCCTAGACACAAAGTGGGGCGGTATTTTAAGTGGTGCGTTAGCCATTTTGATTTTTGCATCAAGAAAAGCAACGCTTGCCATGGATAAAAGCATGATTGTGTTGGGATTACTTAAAATCCTACTAATTATTATTGTGGCCGTTATTGTAATGCCTCCTGTGGGGCAAGCTGTACATCAAACCTTCGCTCCAGATCAAATCGACTTTGCCATTATTACTACCATTGTCGGCGGTACAGTGGGTGGCTATATCTGCTACGCGGGTGCACACCGTTTACTCGATAAAGGCGCGGTTGGCCCTGAAAATATTGATGAAGTTGCTAGAGCTGCGACCAAGGGTATTGTTGTGGTCGGCATCATGCGCTATGTGCTGTTCTTGGCTTTTCTAGGTGTGGTGGTGAGCGGTGCAACGATTGATTTAGCCAGCCATGACGCCAATCCGGCAGCTCAAGCATTCCAATATGCAGCGGGTACATTTGGCTTTAAATTATTTGGTTTAATTTTCTGGGCAGCCGGCATTAGTAGCACCATTGGCGCAGCATATACTTCAGTTTCATTCTTTACTGCGTTTAAAAAGAACCTAACCCCAAAGCAAACCAACTATACGACCATTACCTTTATTGCATTGGCTTTATTGCTCTATGTGGTATTGGGTGCAACTCCGGCAGGTCTACTCATTTTTGTAGGTGGTTTTAACGGTTTGGTGTTGCCAATTGGCCTTACAATTTTTGTGTATGTTGCTGCATGCCGTAAAGATTTAATGGGTAATTATAACTATCCAAAATGGTTGCTTATTTTGGGTGGGTTAACATGTCTGTTGACGTGGTGGATGGGTTATATGTCGTTTACGACAGTGTTTAACTATTTGACCAAGCTTTAAGCCAGACTGCGTGAAGTGATAAAGGAATAATGCCATGTTTGTAGATTTAAATAGTGATTTGGGTGAAAGCTTTGGCTCATGGAAAATGGGTAATGATGATCAGATCTTACCTGTCGTGACCAGTGCCAATATTGCTTGTGGCTTCCATGCTGGCGACCCGCTCGGCATTTTAAAAACGGTTCGTAAAGCTGTTGAGCTGGGTGTGACTATTGGCGCTCACGTGTCTTATCCAGACCTTGTAGGCTTTGGCCGCCGTAATATGGATTTGTCGCGTGACGAACTCATTGCTGATGTGCTTTATCAAATTTCTGCACTCGATGGCTTGGCTAAAGTAGCAGGCTCAAAAGTGCAATACGTTAAACCGCATGGCGCACTTTATAACACCATTGCTCATGATCAAGCTCAGGCGGCAGCAGTAATTGACGCAATTAAAATGTATAACCCTGAACTGGTTTTAGTGGCTTTGGCCGGGTCAAATTTGGTAGAGCAGGCACGTGCCGCTGGTTTAAAAGTTGTGTCAGAAGCATTTGCAGACCGCGCATATAACAGCGATGGTTCACTGGTATCTCGCCGTCTAGAAGGTGCGGTTTTACACGACTCGGCATTTGTTGCGAGCCGTGTGGTGTCTATGCTTAAAAATGGTGGGGTTGAGTCAATTGACGGTGTATTTACCCCAATTCAAGCCGACACCATTTGCTTGCATGGCGACACCGACGGTGCGCTAGAGATGTCAGCAGCCATTAAAGCTGAGCTTGTAAAAAATAATATTGAAATCCGCCCGTTTGTAAATAAAGCATAAGGATGAGCACAATGTATAAGGATATTAAAGTCGACCCAGCTCAGCTTGAAGCCGCTTTAGATGCGCGTTTAAAAATCCGTGCAGGTTTTGATAAACCAACGGCAGGCATGGCTGCGGGTATGACACAGGTCAACATGATTTCGGTGCCAAAAGAGTGGGCATATGACTTTTTACTCTATGCACATCGCAACCCGCAAAGCTGTCCGGTGCTTGATGTGCTCGAAGAAGGCATCTATGCAACTAAGCTTGCAGCAGACTCAGACATCCGAACTGACTTCCCACGCTATCGCATTTGGAAAGATGGCGAAATGGTCGATGAAGTGACCGATGCAAGCGAGATTTATAATGCTCATCCTGATTTGGTGACTTTCTTAATTGGTTGCAGTTTTTCATTTGAAACCGCTTTGCAAGAAGCGGGGATTGAAGTTCGCCATATTCATGATGACACCAATGTGCCGATGTATCTAAGCAATATCAAGTGTGAACCAGCAGGGCGTATTTCAGGAAACATGGTCGTTTCTATGCGACCAATTCCATCGCATCAAATTAGTGAAGCGGTAAAAATTACTTCACGTATGCCAAGCGTGCATGGTGCGCCTGTGCATATTGGTCACCCTGAAAGCTTAGGAATTTTGGATGTAAATAAGCCAGACTTTGGTGATGCTTCCCGCATTGAAGCGGGCGAAATCCCTGTGTTTTGGGCATGTGGGGTAACACCGCAAGCGGCTGTAATGAACTCGAAAATTCCTTTTGCGATTAGCCATGCACCGGGTCATATGTTTATTACCGACATTCCTGACCGCGCTTGGATTGGCTAATTGGACTAAAGAAGAATTAAAAGGATAAGCAAATGCGTTTTTTATCGGTAAACGCCGATTGTTTTCTGATTGAGCTTGCGAGCCTAGAAGAAACTTTGGCGTTGTACAATAAATTGCAAAATACGCAATTGAATGGAATTAAAGACTTAGTCCCCGCTGCAAAAACAATTTTGGTTTTTTTTAACGAGATCGAAACTAACTTTAAAACGCTGGTTGCTTCAATTCAAAGCCTCAAAATTGATTCTGGATTTGAGCGTAGCAGCCAAGAAGTGATTGTGCCGATTCGTTATGATGGCGAAGACCTTGCTCAGGTTGCAGAACTGCAAGGGCTGTCTGTGGCCGATGTGATTAGAAAACATCACCAAAGCGTGTGGAATGTGGCTTTTATTGGTTTTGCGCCGGGCTTTGCTTATATGAGCAGTCCCGATAAGCCTTTTACCGATATTCCACGCTTAACGGTTCCGCGTAAAAAAATACCGTCAGGCTCTTTAGGTTTGGCTGGAAAATACTCTGGTATTTATCCAAAAGACAGTCCGGGTGGCTGGCAGCTGATTGGGACTACATCAGAAAAAATGTGGGATTTAGAGCGTAAAAACCCTGCATTGTTGTTACCGGGCATGACCGTACATTTTGAAGATATTACGCATCGTCCAACAACTGTGACTGTACCGCAGCAAATCACACGTACAGTTGAGCCGAAACAATCTGTGCCGTTATTTACGATCACTGCGCCAAGTTTACAAATGCTTATTCAAGATGAAGGGCGCTTAAACCAGACCAAAATTGGTGTTGGCGTAGCGGGTGCAATGGATTTATCTGCCATGCATTGTGCCAACCGTATCGTGGGTAATCCAACCGATACGCCCGTCATTGAAGTTTTAAATGGTGGGCTAAAAGCCAAAATGCAGCATGCAGGCGTTATTGCGGTGGCAGGCGCGATCTCAAACATTCGTGTGAAATTTGCTGACGGGCAAACCGCAGACTTTGCAAGCTATCAGCCGATTGATTTAGATGAAGGCGATGAATTTCAAATTCAGCCGCCAACAGCAGGCTTAAGAAACTATTTGGCAGTTCGTGGCGGTATAGACGTTAAACCAGTGCTCAATAGTGCTTCGTTTGACAGCTTGGCGGTGCTAGGGCCAGAACCTTTAAAGCTCGGAGATACTATTTACCAAGGGCAGGTCAAAGCAGCCAACATTAGCGTAAATGAAGTGGGCAAATGCGATTTACCACAAGTTGGTGAAGTGATCGAGCTAGATATTGTGATGGGGCCGCGCACTGACTGGTTTGAACAAGACAGTATTGAACTACTGTGTCAGCAAGAATGGCTCGTGACCAATGAAAGCAACCGAGTCGGGCTAAGACTTTCAGGTGCACAGCCTTTGACTCGCAAAATAACCCATGAACTAGAAAGTGAAGGCACATGCATTGGTGCTTTGCAGATTCCACCGAGTGGGCAGCCCGTTTTGTTTATGAATGATCACCCTTTAACGGGCGGATATCCGGTCATTGCCTCAGTTGCTAAACACCATTGGAATTTGGTGGCACAGATTCCAGCAGGTTGCCGTATCAAATTTAAAAAAATTGCCGAATTTACAGATTTTGAGAATGAATGATGAATACAGAAAAATTATTGATTGCTAACCGTGGTGAAATTGCCGTTCGTATTATTCATGCTTGCCGTGATATGGGAATTGCATCGGTCGCGTTATATGCAGATGATGACATCGGCAGCATGCATGTCGAACTTGCAGACGAAGCATGGGGCTTGGCGGGTGCGACTGCCAGTGAAACCTATTTAAATATTCCTGCCATTATTGAAGTTGCTAAAAAATCGAAAGCGACCATGGTGCATCCGGGTTATGGTTTTTTATCTGAACGTGCCGAATTTGCCCAAGCTGTGATTGATGCGGGCTTAAAATGGGTAGGACCATCTCCAAGTGCCATAGAAAAACTAGGCGATAAAATCGAAGCACGTAAAATTGCAGCTTCGGTTGGTGCGCCGTTGGTTCAGGGTACGCAAGATCCACTCAATAATGCAGATGAAGCTTTAGCGTTTGCTAAACAGTTTGGTTTGCCGATTGCGATTAAAGCTGCGTTTGGTGGCGGTGGCCGTGGTTTAAAAGTCGCGTGGAAACTCGAAGAAGTCAAAGAGCTTTACGAGTCGGCAGTACGAGAGGCAAAAGCTGCCTTTGGTCGAGGTGAATGTTTTGTCGAGCAATATTTAGATAAACCGCGCCATGTAGAAGCGCAAGTGATTACCGATCAGCATGGAAACATTGTGGTGCTTGGTACACGTGATTGCTCGTTGCAACGCCGTAACCAAAAATTAGTCGAAGAAGCACCAGCGCCATTTATTAGCGATGAGATTTACCAGCAAATTTTAACCTCGGCAAAAAACATTTGTCAGGCCGCAAACTATGTGGGTGCGGGAACAGTTGAATATTTACTGAGTCGCGACGGCAAGCTTTCATTCTTAGAAGTAAATACCCGTTTGCAAGTTGAGCACCCAGTGACCGAAGAAACCTCACAAGTCGATTTGGTGGTTGAACAAATTCGCGTAGCACAGGGCCATGAGCTTTCTATTAAAGAAACACCAAAAGCGCAAGGCCATGCGATTGAGTTTCGTATTAATGCAGAAGATCCAGCACGTGGTTTTATTCCTGCCTTTGGTGTGTTGAGTTTATTTGAAGCGCCGTTTGGTCATGGTGTACGGGTTGATACAGGTGTTCGGACTGGCTCTTTAGTGTCTAGTCATTTTGATTCACTGATGGCAAAATTGATTGTGACTGGTCCAACCCGTGAAGTTGCAATTGCTCGCGCCAAACGTGCATTAAAGCAATTTAAAATTGAAGGCGTGGCATCTGTTCTAGATTTTCACCGCGCGGTACTCAACGAACCTGACTTTACCGATGAATTTAATGTCCATACACGCTGGATCGAAAACGACTTTAAACAAGAGTTAAAGCCAACTAAACGGGGCATTCCAAACCATCAACAACCAATGCTACTCAGTTATATTGAAATTGATGGCAAGTTACACCGTTTAGGTTTACCAGCAGGGATGTTTGCACAAGGCTCAGCTACCGCAGTTCAGGCACAAACAGCCGAGCCAGAAGTGAGTGCCGAGCATTTACTTGCTCCAATTAATGGTGTGATTAGCACTTGGAAAGTTGAAAATGGTCAACAAGTGACAGAAGGCCAAGTGGTTGCCATTATGGAAGCTATGAAAATGGAAGTGCAGGTACTGGCGCATCGTAGTGGCGTTATTCAGATTAGTGCGGAGAAAGGCGCGACCTGCCATGCAGAAATTGTGATTGGTAGCATTAATTGAGATCTAAATAAGAGATTTGGCCTAATTGAGCGCGACTTTAATGTAGTCAAATCCAATGCTTATTTATTCACTTAGTGAGTTGTTTTTCACAGTACTCGTTAACTATTTTCAACTTGAAAAATAGCGCCAATTATGAGATATTTGTCACAGTTTAGTGATATCAAAAATTAATCACTGTATTGAAAGCTCGCATATGCGGGCTTTAATTTTTAGCCCAGTTTAAGCATTTCTCACTTAATGAGCTGGCAGCATAAAAATAATTTGAGAATTTGGCATCCACTCAAAGGCGAATTGAAGAAAGCGAATGAAAATTCTACCTTCATCTGAATATGATCAAATTCTAAAATACAGTGTCTATTGGCTCGTCATCTCAATTGTGATTGGAGTCGTAGCAGGGCTAGCCTCGACCTTAATTTTTGTTGCCTTCGATATTTCAAACAAAGTCCGAAGTCTGCATCACTGGCTCATCTACTTTTTGCCTTTTGTGGGTTTTGGTATTGGTTATCTGATTAAAAAATATGGATCGCCGATTGAACGGGGGACTCATTTACTGATTGATGAAATTCATCAGCCGAAGTCGTTTATTCCAAAACGAATGAGCCCCATCATTTTTATCACCTCAATTTTAACGCAGTTGTTTGGTGGTTCAGCAGGACGTGAGGCGCCAGCAGTTCAGCTTTCGGGTGCTTTAATTGACCACCTGAGCCATATATTAAAAATCTCGGAAGATAACCGAAAAATTTGTTTAATCGCCAGTATTGGCGCTGGCTTTGCAGGGGTGTTTGGTTTGCCTCTGGCAGGCGCGATCTATGGTTTAGAAATTACAGCTTTAGGTAATTTAAGATATTCAGCTATTTTTCCATGTTTTGTGTCAGCGCTTATTGCTTCGACCATTCCTGAACTATTCGATATTGTTCATCCGCATATTTTTTATGTGATTAGTGAATTTCCAGCGATTCATTTTGGCACGCTCATGAGCTTAATTGTGGCGGGGCTGATCTTTGGTTTGGCTGCACGTTTCTTTATTGCCGCCATTCATTTTGCGAGTGATGTCTTTTATAAATATGTGCGTTATTTGCCTTTAAGAACGATGGTCGGCGGTATTGTGATTATGCTACTTACTTTGTTCACCGCACATCAGCAATACAACGGTTTGGGTACAGATAAAATTATTTCATCTTTTTATGTACCGATTGAGTTTTACGACTTTTTTAACAAGACCGTTTTTACTGCAATTACTTTAGGTTCAGGTTTTAAAGGTGGTGAAATTACGCCGCTGTTTTATGTGGGTGCGACATTAGGTAATGCTTTAGGGGCGGTTTTAAACCTACCTATTTCATTGCTTGCAGGCTTAGGGTTAGTCAGTTTGTTTTCAGGGGCAAGTAAGGCACCATTAACATCTATTATTTTAGCGATTGAGCTATTTGGAATGAATGTTGCCACTTATGCCATTATTACCTGTTTATTGGCAGCCCTATTTTCAGGCGATTGTGGGTTGTATCGCCGTAAAAAGTTGATGGATTAGTACGTGATTCATGAGAAAAATTGACTTGATGTAGTTTCAACTCAGTTAGTTCTAATTAAAAATAATGCTGATTGTTTAGTAGAGTTCTATCTTCGTATACTGATTTAGAATCTTTTCTAGAAAATTAAGAAAAACTTATTTTTTACTGAAAGAATTAGAAAGTGTACTATGTAGGATTAGATATGTTAAGAATCTAATTCAAAGATGGTTATAATATTAATATAAATTTTTACTAGGGAAAGGGGGTTTTACTTGAATACATTTATTAATTATTATGAGATTTTACATGTATCTCAAGATGCTCCTGTTGAAATTATTAGATTGGCCTATAAAGGTTTAGCACAAAAATATCATCCTGATCGTTACCAAGGAAATGATGCAAATGGAAAAATGCAATTAATTAATGAAGCACTTGAAGTGTTAACTAATGAAAATAAACGTAAAGAGTTCGATCTGAAATTAAATTCTTTTAATCAACGAAAACAAAAAGAGAGAGATTTTCAAGAATATCAAAAAAGAAAGAAGTATGAAGATTTTCAGCAGCAAGAGAAAAATAGTAGAAATTTTTCAAAAAATGATGATAAAGATCAGAAAGAAGCCAAAGATTTTAATGTCAATATCAATATTTCAAAAGGGTTTTATATTTTTAAGCCATTTTTAAATCTTTATAATATAATAAAAAGAAATAGCAAAAAAATTATTATATCTTTATCCATCTTAGGAGTAGCAATAATTTTAATTAGTACTATTCTATCAATATATGAGAATACAAGATACTCAGAAAATATTGTTACTGAAGCTCCTTTACCAGCTGAACAAGCTGATGAGACTGTGAATACTTTATATACATCTACTTCTGAATCTGTCAGTACACCAGAATTAGTTAATACTACTAATGAACAGTCTAAAGTAATTCCATATCGACCAGATCTAATGAATAAAGCTGTCCAAAGTGTTATTAATATTCAAGAAGAGAGTGGCATCATAGGTGTGGTCAAAGAAATTCATGACTGCTATATAGACAAAAAAGAGGAGAGGCTTTATTGTCTATTCTTAGACTTGACCGCTAGAATGCTTGATTTGGGTGCTTCTCAGACAATGGGTATTATTCGTGATGATTACTTAATGGATGAGCGAGTATTAACTAGAATAAATAATAATTACTATATACCAAATAGTATTGACTCAAGTACAGCAACTGAACACGTGCAAAGAATGAATGTCGAACTAGCAGAAATATTTAAAGAAAAATATCAAGAAAAAATAAAAAATATGCATTCTTCTGACAATCTTAATAAATCTGTTGAAGAGGAATTATCAGATGTAAATAATGATGAAGTGAAAACCGATCAACCATCTAGTAATTTAATCTAAATTTATTAAATCTTTTGAGATAATAGATAAAATTCGATTTTATTACTTGGAGTCTTTAAGTCTGATTTGTATAAGTTGTTTTATTGTTAATGTGAAAATATAATATTTAAAAAACAATTGTTCTGATTTGATACGAATAGAATTTTATATTCTTGACGACAAGAAAAGTGAATAATATCCTTTCTTTCTGGTAGAACGGAAAGAGGACATCTCAGGATGTGCTGGTCTCTTTGGCACCAGTCTGCTAACTCTTTTTCGTTCTACTACCATAATTATTCCGCAGAGATTGATAGAATTATATTCATTTCTGAGCTTGTATTTAATTTTTATAACTAGACAAACAGATCCTACATATCAATATTCAATTAGGTTTTTAAATCTTCAAAACTTAAAAATAATTTAAAACCCAACCGCTCTACTTTAATACAAATGTCATTTCCTACGCTTGACGATAAGAAAAGCGAATACTATCCTTTGCGTGCTGGCCTACATCGCCAGTCGGCTTTGACAGGCCGCTATCATCTAGAACATCAAAAAAGTAATTTTTTGGTGTTGAACTCGTTCGTCCCCCTTCGTAGCGGTAGGACGGAGGAGGGACGCCTTGTGCGTGCCAGTTCCTAGATGACTGGTCTGTCAACCCGCCTTCGTTCTGCCACCATAATCATTTGACAGTGATTAGGTAGAACTTCTATTTCATCTAGGAGTCCGCTATGCGTACTAATTCTTCTCATTTATTGGCCTATGCCAAAATCTCTCTATTTATACCGTTTAAACAGTTTATAAATTGGTTTAATCGACTCTAAGTTTTCTACAACCTTAGATCATTACGACTCAAAAATCATAGCAACAATAAACCCGAGATAGGCGAGCACAACTTTATTGTGTCGTTTTTGCGTGCCTGTTTTTAGCACTCATTTTAAGAGTGACGGCATTTCTATCTCTTTTTACATACAACAAAAAATTATTTTAAGCGGTATACATGAACAATTTAGAACCTTCATTTAGAGCACTACGAGTGCTGCACACGGCAAAAGATTTATTTACTCAAGATGGGTTTAACACGGTGGGGGTTGACCGAATTATTGCTGAGGCCAAAATTCCCAAAGCGACTTTTTATAACATCTTTCATTCAAAAGCACGACTCATCGAGATGAGTTTAACCTTTCAAACGGATGCGCTCAAAGTAAAAGTCCTTTCAATTATCAATTCATACAGTGAACTTATGGTGTTCGATAAACTAAAGCAAATTTACTTTTTACATGCCAATTTAGAAGGGTTTTACCGTTTACCATTTAAAGCAATTTTTGAAATTGAAAAGTGCTATGCAACGGCTTATCGGGTGGTTATTGATTATAGAAACTGGTTTATCAATGAGATTTATAAGCTACTTCTTACTGTCAAAACTAGCGCTTCAATAAAAGACGCACACATGTTTCTATTTGCAATTGATGGGGCAATGGTTCAGTTATTAAGTGCCAATAGCGTAGATGAACGGGATAAATTACTAGATTACTTTTTATTTATGCTATCTGAGCATTCAACTTAAACCTTAAATACAAAAAGCCCGTAATTGGGCTTTTTCTTTTAGATGCGGCGATTAAAACTTAAGTTTCTTAAGCCCACGGCTTACGCCATTTTCTAAAGCTTTTTTGATAATAAGACCAATGAAGGGCACGCGGCCTTTAAAGCTAATCGTGTAATCTAAACGACTTCGATTATTTCCCAAGTCAGTAAATTTCATGACACCACGGTGAGCTTTAATTGGGCTAATGCCACTGGTAATTGCATATTCGATCAGTTCATTTTCTTTATAGATTAAATTTGTTTCTACAAACGAAGGGGTCAATGGAATAGACATTTTGCGCGCAGAACCAACACCATTACGAGCGTCTTCTCCGTCGCTAATGCGAGTCACTTTAGCAGGCGCAAAAAGCTTACTTAGGTTTTCATGCTCACTTAAGGTTGCAAAGACTTTGTCTACAGGTGCATCAAATTCTTGTACGATGTTGATTTTTTGAGTTTTTAACATCTTATTTCCTCTAGAAATTATTTTGACATTGGTAATTGTCAGAATTTGGATGTTAGCACGCTTTGGGTAATGGGGGAATTCTTCTTCGTCGGAGTTATGGTAACTCTAAAAAAATTCATTTAGGTAAATCCATTATATTTTCTGTCCTTTTCTTTATCTTTTTGGATTGTAGACACATTGTATTATTTGGGAAATGGAGAATTATACAAATTGTAGACATCTTCCATAGAAGGTAGGAACCGAGCTCAGGCTTATGGATGGAGTGGTTAACATGGATAAGAAAATACGATTAGCCGAAACATTAAAACGCCGCATTATTAGTATGGAATTGGCGCCGGGCGCTATTGTAGATGAAATATCCCTAAGCGAAGAATTTGGAATTTCCAGATCCCCCGTTCGTGAACTCATCCGCCAAATGGCCGCCGAAGGTTACCTTGAGCTTGAAGCAAATCGTGCTGCTCGTGTTTCTTCGATGAGCCATCAATCACTACGTAATTTCTTTTTAGCTGCGCCATTAGTTTATATCGCTACGACACAATTGGCAGCAATTAATGCTAGTTCAATTGATATTAAGCAGTTAAAAGAAATCCAGATGCAATTTCGTAAAGCCATTGATGAAAATGATTTGGAAGGTCGCGTTTACTACAACAACCAATTCCATTTGGAAATAGGAAAAATTTCCCAAAATGCATATCTCATGCCGAGTTTAGAGCGTTTGCTGATTGATCATGCCCGTTTGGGCAAGATTTTCTATCGCCAGCCGACTTCATCAGATATGCAAGAAGATCTTGATACAGCGGTTATTCAACATGACCAGATTATTGATGCCATAGAGCGTCACAACGCAGGTGAAGCCGGTGAGCTGATCCGCGTGCACATGGATTTATCTCGCCGTCGAATGACTGAATATGTTGTTCCGGAAGGTATTGATGTTCCACTTACTTATTAATTAAAGGCAAAACCTTTTACAAATAATACTTTCACTTACAGGAAAAGTAGGTGAGTGGAAAATATAAATGGAGTTTTTGAAATGACTAAAGTTACAGCCTTACCTGCCGATGACCAGCGATGTGCATGGTATCACTTGAGCCCAAAACGAATGGTTAAACCAAGCCATAGAGGTAAAAGTACAGCGCGCTGGGCAGTCATTGGTGCAGGGTATACGGGCTTGGCGGCAGCACGTCAATTGGCACTTAATTTTCCAAATGATGAAGTCATCTTGATTGAAGCACAAGAAGTTGGTTTTGGGACGGCAGGTCGAAATGCGGGTTTTGCAATTGATCTTCCACATGATATTGGTGCCGAAGACTATATCGGTGATATTGATATTGCCAAAACTACTCTGAAGCTCAATTTGTTGGGGCAATCTATTTTGCATGACTTAGTCAATAAACACGCAATCGATTGTCACATGCGTCCAAGCGGTAAATATCAAGGTGCCGTAGAAGACCGTGGTATTAAGGTTTTGGAAGCTTATCAACGTGGCTTAGACAAACTCGGGCAAGAATACCAAGTCATTCATGGTTCAGAATTACCGAGTCATATTGGAACATCATTTTATAAAAAAGCACTGTTCACACCAGGAACAATGCTGCTTCAACCATCAGCGTTAGTCAAAGGTTTAGCAGACAGTTTACCGTCGAATGTGACGCTATATGAAAATACAGCAATCACTGAAGTTGAATACGGCGATAAAGTGGTATTGAAGCACGACCTTGGTCAAATCACTGCGGATAAGTTGATTTTGGCGAACAATGCTTTTGGGCAACGTTTTGGTTTTTCACAGTTAAAACGCACCATGTTGCCAGTCTTTTTATATGCAAGTATGACTCGTCCCTTAACGCCAAGTGAGCAAGCTGAATTAGGCGGTAAGGATTTCTGGGGTGTGATTCCATCAGACCCGTTTGGTAGTACTGTTCGTCGTACCCATGACAACCGTATTTTAATGCGCAACAGTTTTAGTTTTAACCCAAATGGAAAACCGAAACCGCATTGTCTAGAGCGTTTTATTTATAAACATCAGCGTTCTTTTGATAACCGTTTTCCGATGTTGCCAGACGTTAAATTTGAATATACGTGGAGTGGTTCACTCGCATTGTCGCAAAACCATAAAGGCTTCTTTGGTCAGCTTGCTCCAAATGTTTATGGTGCTTTGTGTTGTAACGGTCTAGGAATTACCCGCGGAACAGTCACAGGTACTTTATTAGCTGACTGGATTGCAGGCCAGCGTAGCGACTTGATTGATTTTCTTTTGGAAACTTCAGGTCCAAACAAAGTTCCGCCTGAGCCATTCTTATCCATTGGTGTCAATGCAACCTTGTGGTGGGGGCAAAGAAAAGCAGGGTTAGAAGAGTGATGTAAGTGGCATTAGGTTTATAGGTTTTAAATCAAATTAATTAGGTAAACAGCTTTAAACAGCGAAGGTGGCGAAATTGAGTTTTCAGTTTCGCAGGGGCTATTCAACCTTAAATTTCTTAAATGTGTAGGAAACACATCCACTTCGGTGGACGAGTATTGGAGATAAAAATGGCAACGAATCATATGTCAATTGATGATGTGCCCGTAAATGGATTTCATCAGTTATTGAGTATTCGTACAGGTGGTGGTTGGCTACTGGATGGCTATGTTCTAAGTATTATCGGCGTTGCATTAATGCAGGCCGCTGCGCAATTACAGTTAACCAATTTTTGGCAAGGCATGATTGCGGCATCCGCTCTGTTCGGCATGTTTCTTGGTGGCTTTCTAGGTGGTTGGTTAAGTGACTTGATAGGGCGCAAGAAACTGTATTTCATTGCCCCAACTTTATTTGTTTTATGTTCTGTAGCTCAGCTTTGGGCTGATTCCGGATGGGTATTATTTTTATGTCGTTTCATGATCGGGATCGCAGTCGGTTTTGAATATGCCGCAGGCGGGTCATTACTGACTGAATTTCTACCGACCAAAGCACGTGGCCCTCGTTTAGCAATGCTTACAATCATGTGGTTTTTTGGTGCGATGCTAGCTTATCTCTTCGGCAATATGATTTTAAAGATGGATCTTAACGAGGCTTGGCGTTGGGTATTTGCGAGTCCTGCCGTGATTGGCCTGATTTTAATTTTAATCCGAATAGGTACACCAGAATCACCACGCTGGCTCATTAGTAAAGGTCGTAATGCTGAAGCGGAAGCCATTATTAAACAAGTATACGGATCATCTTTTTCACTTGCTAATGTGCCTGTTCAGAAAGAAGTTAAAAATTTATCTCTTAGTCAAATCTTGGCTTCGGGCTATGGCAAACGCGTATTTTTCTGCTCGATGTTTTGGATGTGTGCCGTGATTCCGGTATTTGCAGTGTATTCCTTTGCACCTCGTGTTTTAGATGCAATGAATCTCAAAGGCTCATGGGCTGAATATGGTTCAGTGGCAATTACTTTAATGTTCGTGGTGGGCTGTGCCATTGCAACCAAACTGATCAATGTGATGGGTCGTCGTAAATTAATCATTCACAGTTTCTTATGGTCAGGTTTGGCATTGCTAGGTCTGGGTGCATTTGCTGATGGTTCACAAATGCTGGTCTTGGTTTTGTTCTGTGCATACGCCGTATTAATTGGTGGGGCACAAGTCTTGGAATTGGTTTATCCCAATGAACTCTTTCCAACAGAAATGCGTGCGATTGGTGTTGGTATGGCAACTTCATTTTCTCGAATCGGCGCAGCGGTGGGTACATGGCTGGTTCCGATGTCATTAGACACGATTGGTATTGGCAACACGATGTTTGTAGCAGCAGGTGTCACCCTACTTGGTTTGATTGTTTCGATTATGACGGCACCAGAAACCAAAGGGTTGAGTTTGGAACAAGCAACTTCTTTGAAAAATTAACAATGGATCGAGTTGCCATGATCCCAAGTTCTCAAATTGATGATGGCAACTCTCAACATACTTTAAAACGGAGAAAATATCATGACATTTTTTGAAGGCATTTATACACCAGCAATCACTCCTTTAGCTGCTGACGGTTCAATTGATAAAGCTGCTTTTGCAGAAGTTTTAGAATATTTAATCGATGCAAAAGTACACGGGATTATTGTGGCTGCAACAACTGGTGAATATTACGCACATACTGCCGAAGAACGTTATGACCTTGCTAAATACGCGAAAGATGTTATTGGTTCACGTACTTCATTGATGGTGGGTACAGGCGCAATTCGTACCGAAGATTCAGTTGAATATGCAAAAGTGGCTAAAGAAATTAAAGCCGATAGTATTTTAGTGACTATTCCGCCTTATGCATTGCCCACTGAAAAAGAAGTTGCAGCTCATGCTTTAACAATTGATAAAGCAGCAGGCTTACCAATCATGTTCTATAACTATCCTGCTCGTATGGGCGTAAGCATGGGTAAAGAGTTTTTTGATACTGTATTTGCCGAGTCAAAGAACTTTGTTGGCATTAAAGAAAGTTCTGGTGATATGAACCAGCTACATATGCTGGCGCGTAACTATCCATTTTTTGAAATTTCTTGCGGTTGGGATGATCAGGCGCTTGAGTTCTTTGCATGGGGCGCACGTAGTTGGGTTTGTGCAGGTTCAAACTTTGTACCTCGTGAACACATTGCCTTATATCAAGCTTGTGTGATTGAGAAAGACTTCGACAAAGGCCGCCGCATTATGGCTGCAATGATGCCATTAATGGATTTCCTCGAAACTGGTCATTTCATTCAGTGCATTAAATATGGCTGTGAACTTAATGGCCTAAAAGCAGGCAGTGTTCGTGCGCCGTTACAAGATATGGATGCAGAAAAGAAACAAGCTTTCAAAGTGATTGTAGAAGAGCTTAAACGTGAAGTTGCAGCCATTACAGGAGGTGTTTAATGTCTGAGCTTCTGACTGCATCGGAATATGCAACGATTGCCCAAAACTTATCGTTTCAGACTTTAGCCTTTATTGATGGTCAGTTTCAGGCATCTGTTTCAGGCAAAACGTTTAAAACGACCAACCCTGCAACAGGTGAGTTACTTGCAGAAATTACTGCATGTAACAGCCAAGATGTGGACCTTGCGGTTGCTAAAGCTAAAGCAGCATTTGAGGATGGTCGCTGGCATCGTTTGTCTCCGAATGAACGTAAACACGTTTTACTTAAATTTGCCGATCTTCTAGAGAAAAATACAGTTGAACTGGCTGTTATGGAAAGTCTAGACAGTGGTAAGCCAGTCAGTGAATGCCAGTTAACTGATGTGCCAGAAATGATTCATACCATTCGTTGGCATGCGGAACTGATCGACAAGATTTATGACAATACAGCACCTGTAGGTTCAGATACTTTGTCGCTTGTGGTGCGCGAAGCGATTGGTGTAGTTGGGCTTGTTTTACCTTGGAATTTCCCATTGCTGATGCTGGCTTGGAAAATTGCGCCGTCTTTAGCGGCAGGCTGTTCGGTGGTGATTAAACCCGCTAAGGAAACGACTTTAACTGCGCTGCGTGTTGCTGAGTTGGCTGCCGAGGCTGGCATTCCAGCTGGTGTATTCAATATTCTACCGGGTGGTGGACGTGAAGTCGGTGAGCCACTAGGTAGACATATGGATGTCACTATGGTGAGTTTTACTGGCTCAACTGAAACAGGCCGTCTATTTTTACAATATGCTGCCGAATCGAATCTAAAACGTGTTGTTCTTGAGTGTGGTGGGAAAAACCCTGCTGTTGTGATGAATGATGTCGACGATTTAGATCAAGTTGCACAGCATATCGTGAATGGCGCTTTTTGGAACATGGGCGAAAACTGTTCTGCATCTTCACGTTTAATTGTGCATTCTGATGTTAAAGATGAACTATTAGGTTTAATCGGTGTTCATCTAAATGACTGGAAAATGGGTAACCCACTTGATCCGAACAATAAACTAGGTTCAATGGTCAGCAAATCACACTACGAAAAAGTGAAGTCTTATATCGATCAGGCAAAAGCTGAAAAACAAAGCATCGTTTTTGGTGGCAACACTGAACAAGATATTTTTGTTCAGCCAACCGTAGTAGATGGCATTAAGGCGACAGATACATTATTTAAAGAAGAGGTGTTTGGTCCAATTTTGTCAGTGACCACGTTTAATACAATTGATGAAGCCATCGCACTTGCCAATGATTCAGTTTATGGCCTTGCAGGTTCGGTCTATACCAGTAACTTACGCAATGCGATCAAGCTTTCACGTGCTATTCGTGCTGGGGTAGTGACTGTGAACTGTTTTGGTGAAGGTGACATTACGACACCGTTTGGCGGCTATAAAGAGTCTGGTTTTGGTGGCCGAGATAAATCGATTTGGGCACATGACCAATACACAGAATTAAAGACCATCTGGATTGATGTGTCTGAGTCTTAAAACTTCTGTAAACCTTGGTTCTTAGGGGCCAAGGGAGTTTAAAAAAACACGTTAACTTTTAATTCGAAAACAAAAAAGTTTTTGAAGGGATCGTTTTATCCAAAAATTCATTTAAATAAGGAAATGTAAATGAATAATGTCTATATTAAAAAAGTAGGAATGGGTTTGTTTGTAGTCGGTATGTCTACACCTATTTTTGCTGGTGTAACTTTTGGTGACCCAAAAACTGAACTAGGGGCAGTCACAGTTTCTGGAACTTTACGAGCCAACTATCAAGATAAACACTACGGCGAATCTGCTTCTGATCAGAAAATTAAGTTCGACGCAGCAATTTTAAATGTAGCTTATGAGTCACCAGACTGGTTTGGTAAAGTTCAATACCGCTGCTATCAATACGATAAATTTTGTGATTTCTCGACTTTGGTACAGGCCTATGCAGGTTACCGTTTAAATGCGACCGATAATATTACGGTCGGTTTACAGCCTATTCCTTTTGGTCCGGGCCGTTATTGGGACACTAGCTTCTATGCAGGTATTAACAATACCATGGGCCTGCAAGATGCACTGGACTTGGGTGTGAACTATCACTTTGAGATGCCAACCGCTACCAAAGTTGATCTTGCATATTTCGCAACTGACGGTGGTAACTACCACGGAACAAGTAAAGATTCTGCGCGCTATACCGCCAATGTCGTTACTTCATCTGATCCACTTAAAACCAACCTAAATGAAAAAAATATGTGGATGGTTCGTGTTGATCAAGACCTTAAATTTTTAAGTACAGATGATTTAAAAGTATCAGTTGGGGGAAGCTACTGGTACTCAGATATTGAAAATAAAAAGACATCTGCAGATGGAAATCGAAACACATGGGCTGTGTTTAACCGAATTAACTATAAAAACCTGAATGTGGTACTTACAGGCGGAAGGCAGTCGATTAGCAACAAAGATACTGTAAGCCCTACAAGCTCTACTTTTGGCTCGTTTGATGGCGAATACGATATTGCCAATAAGGGTTATTTCTACACGGTAGATACCAGTTATACCTTTAAGAATGTACGAGACTCACTCAACGTCACGCCTTATGTTGTGTTTAGTGGTTTCAACAAGAAAGAACAGGGTTTTGACGACTCACAGCGCAACATTGTGGGTGTGGCATGGGACTACAAAAATATTTCTTTATATACCGAATATTTAATGAGTAAAAACGATCCATTTGTGGGTGGTACGGGTAGCTCACTTGCAGCGGGCGATGATGGTAAGTGGAACAAGCTCTTAAATGTGATGCTTGTTTATAACTTCTAAGAGTTGCGCCTTAACTGATCAATCTACTTCTATTAACTACGCTCTCAAAAAGACCTGACAAGAATGCTTGAGAGTAATTTAAAAGTGTTAAAAAGATGAAACCAATACGTAAAATCTTAGTTGCCAACCGTGGTGAAATCGCAATTCGAGTGATGCGTGCTGCCACAGAAATGGGTATCCGCACGGTTGCAATTTATGCAGAAGAAGATAAATTTGCCCTGCATCGCTTCAAGTCGGATGAAGCTTATCGGGTAGGTGCTGGCAAAAAGCCAATCGCGGCTTATCTGGATATTGAAGATATTATCCGTATTGCACTTGAGGCAGGGGTAGATGCGATTCATCCGGGCTATGGTTTCTTGTCCGAAAACCCTGAGTTTGCCGAGGCCTGTAGCCAAGCAGGAATCCGTTTTATCGGTCCAAAACCGGAAGTGATGCGTCAGTTAGGCAACAAGGTAATGGCACGTAACGTTGCAATAGTTGCATGTGTGCCTGTTGTTCCTGCTACATCGGCACTACCGGAACGTATTGAAGACTGTCAGTTACTGGCCGCTGAAGTGGGTTATCCACTTATGCTCAAAGCGAGCTGGGGTGGTGGTGGCCGTGGTATGCGTGTGGTTGAAAATGAAAGTGAACTCGAAGATGCAATTACGGTTGCACGTCGTGAAGCCAAATCTGCATTTGGCAATGACGAAGTCTATCTAGAGAAACTGATTCGCCATGCCCGCCATGTCGAAGTACAGATCTTGGGTGATACCCATGGCAATATCGTGCATCTGTTTGAACGGGATTGTACCGTACAACGACGCAACCAGAAGGTGGTTGAGCGTGCACCCGCACCTTATTTGTCTGAAATACAGCGCAGTAAAATCTGTGACGCTGCTTTAAGACTGGCCCGCGCAGTAGATTACACCCATGCGGGTACGGTTGAGTTCTTAATGGATGCCGAAACAGAGGACTTCTACTTTATTGAAGTTAATCCGCGCATTCAGGTTGAACATACGGTTACTGAAGAAATTACTGGCATTGATATTGTTAAGGCACAAATTCGGGTGACCGAAGGCGCTGCGGTCGGCGATGGCAGCAGTTTTATTCCACCACAAGAGCAGATCAAACTTTTAGGTCACGCATTGCAATGCCGACTCACCACCGAAGATCCTAAAAATGGCTTTATGCCGGACTATGGGCGCCTGACCGCATTTCGTAGTGCAACTGGTTTTGGGGTGCGGGTAGACAGTGGTACTGCCTATACTGGTGCAGTCATTACGCCATATTATGATTCTTTACTCGCTAAAGTCACGGTTCGCGGTGCAAGTGGTGATGAAGCCAATGCCCGTATGCTGCGAGCGTTACAGGAGTTTCGTATCCGCGGCGTCTCAAATAATCTGGCATTTCTAGAAAATGTGGTAACCCATCCTTTATTTACACAAGGCACCTGTACCACACGCTTTATTGATACCACGCCTGAATTATTTAACCTTAAACCTAAGCAGGACCGTGCGACTAAATTACTGGAGTTTTTAGGGGACATTACTGTCAATGGACAACCTGAACTCAAAGGTCGTTTACTTCCTGAAACCGTACCAGCTCCGGCACAGTTACCGACATTTAACTTAAACCAGCCTCTTCCGAGTGGAACCCGAAACCAGTTTAAATTACTGGGTGCAGAGGGTTTCTCAAACTGGATGCTTGATCAAAAGCGTGTATTGGTCACTGATACCACCATGCGTGATGCCCACCAGTCCTTGTTTGCAACACGAATGCGTACGGCAGATATGTTAGCGATTGCACCTTATTATTCCCGTATGGCCAGTGAGCTGTTTTCACTAGAGTGTTGGGGCGGGGCAACCTTTGATGTGTCGATGCGTTTTTTAAAAGAAGATCCATGGGAGCGTCTGGCTCAACTTCGTGAAGCAGTGCCGAATATTCTATTTCAAATGCTGCTTCGCTCATCCAATGCAGTGGGTTATACCAACTATCCAGATAATGTCGTTCGTCACTTTATTGCACAGGCTGCACAAGGTGGGGTTGACCTGTTTCGTGTATTTGATTCGCTAAATGCAGTCGATAACATGCGGGTTGCCATTGATGCAGTTCGAGAGTCTGGCATGCTGTGTGAAACAGCAATCTGCTATACCAGCGATATCTTTGACAACAACCGCAGATATAACCTTAACTACTATGTCGATATGGCAAAGCAACTGCAAAAAGCAGGGGCGAATATCCTTGCCATTAAGGATATGGCCGGTATTTGTAAGCCAGCCGCAGCCCGTGGACTCATCAAGGCATTGAAAGAAGAAACCGGATTGCCGATTCATTTTCACACACATGACACCAGTGGTATTGCCGCGGCCAGCATTTTGTCTGCCATTGATGCGGGTGTAGATGCAGTCGATAGCGCCATGGATGCCATGAGTGGACTCACTTCACAACCGAGCATGGGCTCTGTTGTGGCAGCCTTACAAAATACCGATCGTGATACAGGAATCAACCCTAACAACCTGCAGCAGCTTTCTACTTACTGGGAAGGTGTCCGCCATATCTACGCACCGTTCGAGGCAGATATGCGTGCGGGTACAGCCGATGTGTATCACCATGAAATGCCGGGTGGACAATATACCAATTTACGTGAACAGGCTCGCTCACTGGGCATTGAAGAACGCTGGTCGGAAGTTTCCGATGCCTATGCACAAGTCAACTTATTGTTTGGTGACATTGTGAAAGTTACCCCAACCTCTAAAGTGGTGGGTGACATGGCTTTATATATGGTGTCGAATAACCTGAATTCAGAAGATATTGAAAACCCGAAACTTGAGATTGATTTCCCTGAATCGGTGGTTTCACTGTTTAAAGGTGAGCTAGGCACCCCAGCACATGGTTTTCCAAAAGAGTTACAGCACAAGGTATTAAAAGGTGCAGCCCCGTTAAGTGATCGTCCTGGAGCAGTGATGCCGCCAGTCGATCTGGTGGGTGAGAAAGCAATGCTTGAAAATATGTTCGGGAAACAACTGTCTGAACAGGAACTGGCGTCATATTTGATGTATCCAAAAGTCTTTACCGACTTTATGAAGCACAAACTGAAATATGGCACGGTATCAAGCATTCCATCTTCAGCTTTCTTTTATGGTTTAAAAGAGCAAAGCCCTGTCGAAATTGAGCTTGAACGCGGCAAGACACTGGAAATAAAGCTGTTGGGCCGTTCGGAAGCCAAAGATGGCATGATTGATCTGTTTGTAGAGCTGAATGGTCAGTTACGTCTGGTTCAGATTAAACAGGCAAGCCAAAAAGAAGTAACGGCTCATCCGAAGGCTGACCCGACAAATCCGAAACATATCGGTGCTTCGATGCCGGGCATGATTAGTACAGTGCCTGTAAAACTGGGGCAGTCTGTCAAGAAAGGTGATACTTTATTTACCATTGAAGCGATGAAGATGGAGCTTGCCATTAAAGCTGATCAGGACTGTGTGGTTCAGGAAGTTTTAATGAGTGCGGGTAAGCAAGTTCGAAATATGGATTTGGTTTTAGTCGTTCAATAGAGCGACTCTCAATTTGAGAAGTGGTTTAAAGATATGATAAGCAAGAGAAATGCAACGTTAATAGGGCTCATCGCAGTTTTGCTATGGAGTTCTATTGTTGGGCTAATTCGTAGTGTGAGCGAGAGCTTGGGAGCAACTGGTGGTGCTGCCATGATGTATAGCGTTGCCTCTGTCTTTCTCCTGATTAGCATTGGATTTCCAAAACTGAGTGAATTCCCTAAGCGCTATTTAATTTGGGGAAGTCTATTATTTGTGTCCTATGAGTTATGTCTTGCCTTATCTATTGGTTATTCAAATACCAATCGCCAAGCCATTGAAGTGGGAATGGTGAATTATTTATGGCCAGCTTTAACCATGGTCGCAGCTATTTTATTTAATAATCAAAAATCTAACTGGTTAATAATTCCCGGATTTGTGATTGCCATTTTGGGAATCTGCTGGGTACTTGGGGGTGAGCAAGGACTTGATTTGGCAAGCATGCTCGAAAATATAAAAGATAATCCGCTCAGTTATGGGCTGGCTTTTATCGGTGCATTAATTTGGGCGACATATTGCACGGTAACTGCAAGAATCGCCAACGGAAAAAATGGTGTAACACTCTTTTTTATACTTACAGCGCTGGTGTTATGGGTGAAATACCTCCTCATTGGCGGGGCGCCAATGGTATTTGACTTCCATGCTGTGATCTATCTTGTGCTTGCTGCTGCGGCAATGGGTTTTGGCTATGCCGCATGGAACGTCGGGATATTGCATGGCAATGTAACGATTCTGGCAGGTGCGTCTTATTTTATACCTGTGTTTTCAGCAGCTCTGGCAGCAATCGTTTTACAAACACCGCTTTCAATGTCGTTTTGGCAGGGGGCAGCTATGGTATGCATCGGCTCGGTTTTATGTTGGCTTGCCACGCGGCAGAAGCGTTAAAAACCGATAGTGGGGTTTTCAAAATTGAGTTCAATTTCTAACGATTCGACGTAAAGAGATATTGAATTTCTCTCGTGATCTTTTTGATGAAAGGACGAATAACTGACCAGTTTGTAGACATCCAGCAAATAAAGGAACCTGCTGTGACCATTGCAGTTCCTTGCCAAAAGCTCATAGACAATTGAGTTTGTAAAACGAGCATTGCCAAAAGAGATGAAATGATCGGGGTAAAGTAAGATGCAACAACCAGCATGGTAATATTTCCATGAATAATACCAATATTCCATGCTGCATAACCTAAACCAATAGCAACAGAAGCGACCGCTAAAGTTATAAATGTCGCTAGATCGATAGAGGGTAGAGTTGCGTGACCTGTGATAAATAGCTTAATCCATAGGGTGAGTGCTACACAGATAAAGAAAATAGAAATTGGATTTTGTCCATTGCTCATTTTCTTGGTTAACACGCAGTAAAAAGCCCAAATGACAGCGCCTGCAAAGGCCAAAATATAACTTAAAGGATTGCTATGAAAATTATCAACAATACTATTGAGACTAAAATCACCATTTCCGGTCTGAATAAAAATGATGCCTGAAATTGAGATGAGTAAACCTAAAATAATAATAAAATTAAACTTTAGTTCTTTAAAAATGACAAAGGCTAAAACTGTTAAGCTTGGCCAGAGGTAATTCACAATACTCACCTCAATAGCCTGTTGAGCTGTCTTGGAATAAGCAATTGCAAATGAAAAACAGAGTTCATAAGCAATGAATAAAGCAGTACCTAAAATTAAATACTTTTTAGAAATTAACTTAAAATTTGGAACTCTAAAAATAATAAGCAATAGCACGGCACTGAAAGTATAAATCAGCGTAATACCCATATCGGGACCAATTGCGGCAGTAATATGCTTAACAAGGCCGACCATAGATGCCCACATGAGAATGGCGCTTAAACCAATCAATGTTGCTAAATTTTTTGACATAGGAAAACTGAATAACTCAAATAATTGACTGAGCCGTTAATAGGAAGTGGAAAAAAGCATGAAGCATGACAGGTTAAAAGAATTTAAGGTCAAAAAATAGGTTATATAGGACAATTTATATAAAATATCGCGTTTTAGTAGCGTGGTTAAATAGAATTATTATTTGAGTTTTTCTACTTCATGACGACGTTTTCTATAGGTAAAAGGAGTTTCGCCATATTGTTTTTTAAACCAGAGAATAAAATGAGAGGCATCAGAAAAACCACATTCAATAGCAATATTGGTGATGTAAGCATTGGTGTTGGCAAGTAATTTTCTGGCATGTTCGAGTCTTAATTTACGCCAATAATTTGATGGTGGTTCATTGGTACTCGATAAAAAGGCGCGGTGCAGTTGTCTTGGGTTAGTTCTCGCATGCTCTGCTACTTCTTTTAATGTAACGTGCGCACTTAAATTTTCACTCATAAAAGCTATAGCTTTAGAGACAATATTATTTTCATAGGTAGTTGGGCTATCTAAAAGTATCTCTTCTTTTTCATCAATGATTTGTTTGTCAGCATTAATGAGTAAATATTCTAAGCTTTTTTGTGCCCGAATATCACCACAATGACGCCGTATTAAATCCGCAGCTAAATCTATGGCAGTTCCACCAGGGCAAGTGAAAATACCTTGATCTTCAACATAAGCTTTATCCACCACCGTGATTGCTTTAGGAAATCTTTCTGAAAACTCTTCTCTGGTTGTAAAGTGAATTGCACATTTCCGACCATCCATGAGTCCTGCATTTCCTAACACAAAACAGCCTGAACAAAAGGCAATAATTGGTATTTTTGCGTTATGTATTTCGTTGAGTATTTCTAATAATTTTTCTGGGGGATTGCGTGTTTCTGTGAGTAAACCACCTGCAATGACAATGTAATCATAATTTTCTTTTAAAGCTTTTAGGTTAAGTGAGGTTGTTGGATTAACGGATAATCCGCAACTTGCAGTAACTGGCTCATCATTAAAAGTCATCCAGTCCCATTTGCAGTAAATTTGCAAACTACGAAAAGACTTGTCTGCTGCAAATCTAAGAGATTCAACGAAACCGGAAATAGGTGCTAAGGTGAATTTATTCATCAGAATAAATCCAACACGTAAATCCGGGTGAACCGAGGAGAGACTTTCTTCAGAGGGAGATGCTTCATCATAAGCATGAGAAGATGAGTTCTTCATATCTTTCACCGTCAATATCCATTTAGAGCAGTGATTCTTAGAATCTGCTATGTTTATTATAGGCATGAAATGGAACAAAAGAAATTTCTTAATAAAACAACATTTTTACGAGGAAAATATGGAAGTCATTAAAACGGTTGGTGTTGTTGGAGCTGGTGTAATAGGTGCAAGTTGGACTGCTTTGTTTTTATATAAAGGATTTAAAGTTAAGGTTTATGACCCGTATCCGATTGATGAAGCGGTCTTTAAAAATAGAATATCTGCAAATTTAAACGATTTATTGGCTTTAGACCAAAACGCTGAACACGGTTATTCTCCGCAAGATGTGCTGCTTCATCTGGAAATTTTTAATCGCTTAAAAGATGCAGTTTCAGATGTAGATTTTATTCAAGAAAATGCCCCTGAACGTCTCGATGTAAAACAACAGTTATATCAAGAAATCACAGCATATTGCCCTGAACATACCATTATTGCTTCAAGTTCATCGGGCTTAAAAGTGTCTGATTTTCAAAAAGAGGCGCGGCATCCTGAACGTATTTTATTAGGTCATCCTTTTAATCCGCCTCATCTTTTACCTTTGGTCGAGATCGTTGGCGGTAATTTGACAGATCCTCAAATTTTAAAACAAGCTTCTGATTTCTATAAACAGTTGGGTAAGCACCCAATCGTTTTAAATAAAGAAGTAAAAGGACATGTCGCAAACCGTTTGCAGGCTGCGCTATGGCGAGAAGCTTTTTCATTGGTTGAACAAGGCGTGTGCACTGCCGAAGATGTTGATGTCGCGATTACCAGTGGGCCAGGTTTAAGATGGGCGCTCTTTGGACCCTATATTAATATGCAGCTTGCAAACCAAAAAGGGTTTAAAGAGGCAATTCATCATTTAGGCCCACCAATGACAGAATGGTGGAATGATATGCACGCATTTCAACATTCCGACGAGACAACAGAGTTATTGGAAGCAGAAACCAACCAGCTTTTAAACCAATATAAAGATGTCGATTTATATCAAACCAGAGACAAAGGTCTGGTTGATATTTTAAAGCTCAGACAGCAACTTAAACTAGATTAATTCAAATTTTTAAGACAAAGCCAATCATTTTAGCTTTAGTGCATGGATGATTGGCTTTTTGCTGGGTTAAATAACAAAAACAGCCCTCGCAAAAACTAATTTACATTCATTAAATGTTACTGAAATCTCTGTCGCGTTGCATTTGCACTATATGCCTTACGTGAAAGGTAAGAAACGTTGCAAACCGTAAAGAAAGCCTCCTCATAATCAAATGACATGATAGAAAATAGAGGAATAAAAATATGCGCGCTCTTACTTACCACGGTGCAGAAGATGTTCGAGTAGAAACTGTAGCAGACCCTATTATTCAAGAACCGGATGACATTATTTTGCGCGTGACCGCCACAGCCATTTGTGGCTCTGATTTGCATTTATATCGAGGCAAAATCCCTAGAACCGAGCAGGGTGATATCTTTGGGCACGAGTTTATGGGCGTGGTTGAAGAGGTCGGTCCCGCCGTCACCGCAGTGAAAAAGGGTGATCGAGTCATTGTTCCTTTTGTCATTGCCTGTGGTGAATGTTTCTTTTGCCAACTTGACCTGACCGCTGCATGTGAAACTACTAATACAGGGCGCGGCGCAATTATTAATAAAAAACAAATTCCACCAGGTGCAGCTTTATTTGGCTATAGTCATCTTTACGGCGGTATACCGGGTGGGCAAGCGGAATATGTGCGTGTACCAAAAGCTAATAAAGGCCCTTTTAAAGTGCCAACTTCACTGTCAGATGAAAAAGTACTTTTCTTGACTGATATTCTACCGACTGCTTGGCAAGCCGTGACCAATGCCCAAGTGAAACGTGGCTCAACCGTTGCAATTTATGGTGCTGGTCCAGTCGGACTATTAAGTGCCGCTTGTGCCAAGATGTTTGGTGCTGAAAAGATATTTATGGTCGATCACAATGACTATCGATTGAATTATGCAGCGGCAACATACGGCGCCATTCCAGTGAATTTTGATGAAGTCGATGCGGCCGAGTTTATTATTCAACATACAGACAATTACCGCGGCGTCGATGCTGTGATTGATGCAATTGGTTTTGAAGCAAAGGGCAGTGTGATTGAAACAGTTCTCACCAATTTAAAACTAGAAGGTTCAAGTGGAGCAGCACTGCGTCAATGTATTGCGGCAGTTCGTCGTGGTGGAGTGGTGAGTGTACCGGGTGTATATGCAGGTCCGATTCATGGTTTCTTATTTGGCGATGCTTTTGATAAAGGATTAACTTTTAAAATGGGCCAAACCCATGTGCATCAATATTTACCGCAACTCTTAGAACTGATTGAGCGTGGCGAATTAACACCTGAAACCATCATTACCCACCGAATGAAATTAGAAGACGCCGCAGAGGGATATCGTATTTTTAATGAAAGAGAAGAGGACTGCCGTAAGGTGATTCTGCTTCCTTAAAATTCTTAGTCTTATCATTCCATTTCTAATCATCCAAAAGCCTCTTACTAATGTGAAGAGGCTTTTGAAAATTTGGCATCGATTTTTAATTGTCGAGTGGAACTAAAGTTTCATGTAAGTAAACCCAATAACATTTTTCGTCTTCTACTTTAATGCAGGCCGTCGAAGTGCGTAATGTTTCGGTTTCATCAGTTTGCTGATGTTCCTGATATTGCACCCAACAATAATTTTCAAATTCGTATAAAGCTGCACTTTTAAGAATGCTAATTTTTAAAGAAGGTTTCTTGCCCATATTTTGGCTGAATAAACTCTTCACTTCAGTTAAACCAATGCTCTGACCTTGAACCGTTACCATCTTAAAATTTTGATCAAAGCTATCTAAAAGCGGGCTCAGATTTTGTTCTGCATTTTGGCCTGTAAATACATTTTCGATCAACACATGCAAGTCAATTACACTTTGAATGGCTTGATCCATTGGGTTAGACATGATTTTTCTCCTTTAAAATGGGAATTAATGAAATGATGCAGAGTAGAGCTGCAATTAAAAATGTATGTTGATAACCGATTATGCCGTTTGAAGAAGACATCAAGTTATATATTGAAATAAGAACAACCGTGCCGACACTAAATGAAACTTGCCGATTAATATTCCAGAGCACACTTCCTTGTAATAAATCTTTTCCAGTGAAATCAATCAATGAACTAATTTGGGCAATGTTGGCACTTAGTCCGCCTCCCATTCCCATCAATAAATAAGCGAAAATTAAGAGGCTGAATTGATTGCTATTGGAAATATAAACTAAAAAGAAAATACCAAGACTATGCAATATAATTCCAATGATAAGTAAATATTTTTTACCCAGTTTTTGGTAGAGCAGTCCGCCGTTGACCATCGCCGCCAATGCACCGGCTGCATAGAGCAACATAAATAAGCCGGTTTGTTTTGCATTAAAGCCAAAGTTGATCTGTAAATTAAAAATATTGAGTAAATTAACGCCTGTAAAAACACCGGGAACAGCGTAATAAATAATAAATGCATTGCGTAAATTTTTATTTTTTAATAATTGTAGGTTGAGAACTGGATGATCGGTTTTCTTTGCATGATGAAGATAAAAAGTAAGCATTCCGACCGAAATTAGAAAACTGCCTATAGCCAACGTGGCATTATGATAATCCCCATAAAACGAAAAGGAGAGTAATAAACATAAAAGGCTTATATTAAAAATAAGTAAGCCCCAAATATCAGGTTTTACGCTAGGTACATTCTCTGTTTGTTTAATCCATAACCATGCTAAAGCCGAAGCAATTAAAGAAAAGGGAAGATTTGAAAAAAATACCCATCGCCAGTTTAATGAATCAATAATCGCTCCACCAATCGCTGGTGAAAATGCAGGGGCAATAAGCGCAATTGCCATAATCATTGTAGAAATGCGTTGGCGTTCTTGGTTTGGGAATAAGGCATATACCAGTGCTTGTCCGACTGGAATTAATAAACCACCTGCTATGCCTTGAATAAATCGCCAAAAAATTAAGCTATAAATCGATTCACTTGAGCCAATAAGCCAGATGCTTAAAGAAAATAGAAGCATTGAAAAAGACAATAACTTTTGATTTCCTAACTTGCTGGCTAACCATAAACTCATTGGCATGATTAGAATCAGACCTAGAATATAGGCATTTGTTACCCAAGCGACCATACTCTGGTTGATTGAAAATGATGCTGCAATATTGGGTAATGCGATTGCTGACATAAAAATATTAATGCAATCAATAAAGAACCCAAGTAAAAACACCGTTGCTATTTTATATCGATAAGACATACCTACCTCCGAGCAGGCAGGGTAAGATCCAGCACTTTTATTGTCGATGCAGGCGAAGTAAAATCATTGTTTAATAATTTCAAACAATCGGCTAAATTGTGCAAAAAAATCTTAAGCAAATTACCAGTTTTTTACAGGTCGTTGATTCTGGATCATTTACTAAGGCTGCTGAAATTTTAGGCTTAAGCCGATCAATGGTAAGTATTGATATAAAACAATTAGAAAAGCAGTTAAATACAAGCCTTTTAATTCGTAACACCCGCAACATTGCATTGACGGAAATAGGTCAACAGTTTTATGAAGATTTTAAGCAAATTCAACTTCATATTGCTGAGGCTTTGGAACGTAGTCAGCATTTAGGAACAAGTATTACAGGCACTTTACGGTTTTCGTCAACTAATGAGTTTGGACAGCGTTTTATTCTGCCGTTGCTTCCTGAGTTTTGTCGGCTTTATCCACATTTACGTTTACAGTACTCGTTTAATTCATCTCTCGATGATTTAGTGACTGAAAAATTAGATCTGGTTATTCGGCTAGGGAATTTAAAAAACTCCTCTCTAAAAACTCGAAAAATCGGAGAATATCCAATTTATCTTGTGGCTACTCCGCAGTTTATAAAAGACCATCCTATAGAAAATATATCCGATTTAGCGGCTGTTCCTTGGATTGGCCATACCTTATTAAATTGGCAAGATTCACAATATATTTTGCAAAAAAGTTTAGGGGAGCAATATTCATTACCATTTATTCGAAGTCAGTATGAATCAAACTCGGTTACTGCAATTCACCAAATGGCTCTTTCATCTTTAGGTGTGGCGATTTGTCCAGCATGGTTAGTTGATGAAGATATTCAACAAAATCGCTTAATTCGATTATTACCAGATTTTTCTTTGCCATTACAAAATATTCAATTGCTTTACCCGAATACTTCTAATTTATCAGCCAAAACTCGTGCTTTTATAGATTTTTTAGTAAGTCGTCTTTCTTTTTAGATAAACTAAAAATTATGTAAGTTATGGAAGCTAAACTATTTTATATAAATAGACAATTCTGTCTGTTTTTTATAAAATAACGGCGATTATGACTCAGTTTTTATAATAATGATGTCCCATAAAATATTTCAAATTTTAGA